>JAAUXU010114438.1_pt1 | contig 21685 bp, 19 predicted proteins | sample 7278151 | NCBI WGS metagenome assembly JAAUXU01 (sample SAMN14350113, study PRJNA611818) | marine sediment metagenome | isolation source: surface marine sediment (1.8m) | place: French Polynesia: Moorea | collected 2018-08 | reverse complement strand
GCTGTGTAGTAGTGCACAGCACCACACAGCAATTCTAACGTGGCATTCACGCAACCTTCACTTCCTTGGTTGGAGCTTCCTCCACCACTGTACTGTATGTACTAAACTGCATACCAACGTATATGCACAGTGTTGAAGTCTCTGTGCTGACGTCGTGCTAACGTCGTGGTTTCAACGAGCCAAACCCCCTCCTTGATTTGTCTCTTTTCCTACTTTTCATCTCCATAGCCTTTGATAGGCGATAAAAAAGGCCCCGTCCACATTCAGGCCGTCATGGCCAGGGTAGGCACCGAGGCAGTAAAGGTTTGATGACGGCGTTTATTGCCTGACCAACATTTTTCCCGTCATTCCATGGAAAAAAGGCAATTATCTGTACCTTTCTCCTGCCGGCCACAGCATAACATTATTTTCCCCTCGCTCGCCCTCAGTCAGTACACTAAACTTATTCAGTACAGCAACTTCTTTTATTGCATGCTTGAGGTCCACGAGAACGATGCGTCGAGCATTTCAGCCAGAGTCTCCCGGTTCTGTGACCTCAACGGGCTCTCCATCAGGGCTCACGGGGACCCCAAGTTCGTCTTGGTCGACTCGGCCGTACAGGCCTTTGGAGGTGTCACCGTCGACTGGGTGGCCAGGTCAGCTCACGCCAGTCAGGCTCTTCTCACATGTTTCCTGAGAGATTCCTTCTTTCTTGTTTGCTTCAGATTCATCATCAGAGTAAAAACGTCCAGGCAGCTATTGGACAAACGTTGGCTCGTCGGACTCCAACTGTCTAAATGACTTCTGGTTATTGCAACACTTTACGAGATAAAAGTGGAGAGAAAAAAGTGGTTTCTCCTTCTTCTTCCTCATCTGGATGCACATCATTTCCTCTCAGACAAGCCAGCAGCAAGCCCAGTACCTCAAAACGGGGTGAAATAAAGGAAACAAAAAAGAGGTAAAATGATGATGATGCCATGGAAAAAAATAATTGCTGTCTGTTTTCTTCGGCAAATATGATCCTCTCCAATGGTCTCTTTGGTTTCCCATCGACTTTCATGCCTTTCAGTCGGTTCAGCTCTGCTGAATGGCAAGAAATGCACTAAAACTTACAAGCAAAAAGTTGTATCTGCTGATGATTTCATTCCAAAAATGGAGAGACGCGCAAAGTTTGGATTGGAAAGAATGCTCTTGGGTCCTCAGGAACTCTGCTGATCCGCTAAAACAACAGTCACCTACGAAGCTGCTGATGTTGTTTGGTCAGACTGATGAAAAATAACCATGCTTCTTTTTAATTTTGGTCACTGGGGCGACTCCAAAGGCACTCATTAGGGTGACCTGGAAAGCTTTGTTCAATGGAGTGACTTGAAATAATGCGTACTGAACGAGAAACAGGCAGCACCAATCAGTGAGAAACCTGAAAGGTGAAGTAAGAGTACATGACGTTCCCATATTGTTCGACTTCCAGTTTTTATGATTTGTAGGGCTTTATGCCAAAAAAATGTCTGACTTGCTGCTTGAAATTGGTTCTGTGGTCTTTCAATAGGCTCTTAAAGTATTAGTATGTGCAAACATTCATCTAAATGCAAAGACACAAACAAGGTTTGCCAACACATTCCAAAGATTTTAAGGGTAAAAATATGGCAGAAAGTTTTAGTTATTAAGTTACCCTAAAGTTTATGATGAGACTTGCACAGTCAGATTTTTATGCTGATTAAATGCTGCCATGACCCGCTGTACTCAACATTGGGTGAGCTTGGGAATATGACTATGCTTTCAACCATTCTGAATGAAGATAAGCCTTAAAAGGTCTTAACTTTTCACTCGGTCCTGCGGTATCTGGCCTTTCGGTTCAAGATTTCTCTAATTGAGCACTCAATGCTTTGCATGGTGCTTTGCGCAGATTTTCAGCTCGGTGGGTGCAGTGTTCATATGTATACGAAAAGTCCCCAAATGACGGCCATTATACTAAAAGCAGCCCTGATACCAATCAAATGGCATCATCGTGGCACTGCTTTAAATGTACGAAGGGGGGGGGGGAAAGTCTCTTGCGGCTTCTTTTTCCAAGTCTTCCTAACGTGTGGGAAGCTGAGAGGCCCACTTTTCAAGGCATTTTTTCTCTTCCTCATTAAACCGCAGCAGCAGCAGCAAACAACGTACAAATGGCCAAAGATTTTCAACCGTAGAGAGATTTATGAGCTACGCTGAGAAAGAAGGGATCTGCTGACCTATAAATTTTGCATGCACGCAAACTTTCTATTTCCTTGCACACGAACAACGTGTGCTTGCGCGCGGTGACGAGATTTACTGAGGGTCAGGAAGGTGGCGGAGCCCATTAGGTCGTCGTCCTCTAAGTACCCCGGGTTGGCGTAGGAGTGCAGGCAGCAGGTGCTAATCAATTCAGCGGGAGATGTTCATTAGGACCGACATGGCCTGCTTGAGGGGAGGGGGGGAGGAAGAAGAAATGTGATCATTTTTTGGCTGCTGCTCCGAACATTGAAAGATGATCGCGAAATGAGAAACGTAATGGGACTTTTAAACTCTTCTTTTTTTGCATTAGTCAAGTGTCCCACAGGTGGCGGCTTCAGCAGGCAAATAAATTTGCACGTGTGGGCCTTTTTTAGGCACGCCCCTCCCTCGCACAGTACTGCAGTAACCCGTGTGTGATCTGATCAAGTTGGACAAGCGAGAGAATTGCATTAATGTCGGGTTCTCCACTTCGCAATTGCCTTCTTCGTGCTCTTCATTTTCGTGCTGCTACAGCCAGAAGTAATATTGAATTCACACGTGCGTGGGCCTTTTTTCCATCTCAGGCCGTCGTGGGCGCTCTGAAAGGCATTTGTTACAGAAAAGACTCAATTACCGCCTAGGGTTTTTTCTGACCTGATCCTGCTGGGGTTCAACACCAACCCTTTGAAAAGGCTGCTGTCGGTCTCTCAATAGATGAAAAAGGCACCCAAATCGGACACAACGCCCAAAATCTGGACGTCACCACGGTTCGTATGTGGGGCAGCCCGGCCGGCGCCGCCCGGCCGGCCGCCAGTTTCCACCCCCACAGCTGCAGGGCCCAAAGAGGCAGATGTGACGTTTAAGGAACAGCTATAAAAGTGAGCCCATTTAAACCGCCTCCGATCGAAGCTTTTGGCTCGTACGAGAGGGAGAAAGAAAAACAATGATTTTTTGGCGGCAAAACTTGCATAAACAGTCGCACAGAGGAGCAAAACGGCTTCACTCTGCACATTTTTGTTTAGGGGAAGAGATAAAATTTTTATTCTTTTTTGTTTTATTTTTTCCGAATCCGCTGGTCCTCGGCGTGAAATGCGCCATTATTCAGTCAAACACAGATTTGCCTCACTTGAATGCTTCGTGGCTGTTCAACCATTAGTTGCTTGCACGTTCGTGATTGCTGGATCTGCCAAGGCTGCCAATGTCAAAGGCAGTCATCGAAATGTCAAATTCATTCCGAATCAATGTATGCGTTCATGGATGTCATTCAGGTGGGTTTTTTTCCTTTCTTCCACGAACCGTGAAAATGACAAGAGATTTGTCATTTGGCATCGTGACCAACTTGAGCAGGTCTGACTGACCACACGGTTTTGAAAGTGGACGACCCAAAAGAACGACCAGTGGTCACAGGTCTTGTGCGAGTGTAGACGCCACGCAAGAAGCTGGAGCAGGAAGTTAGCAGCTCAGTGTGAAACTGGCATGATGCTGGAACTTGGTTTGGACTCACCTAGTCAAGTGTTGGCTATTGAAATTGTCGTTATCCACGTCCAAGGTTGGCACTTATAACCGATCAGTGCAACCAGATGCCGCGCTGGCACTTCCAAGCTCGCGGCAGAGCTCGCACCAACTAGGCACCTTTTTTTATATGAGAATTTCTTATTTCTGTCTTACTTTGAGCTTTGGTAAACAAACTTTTGGAAAAACTGGCGTCGTCATGCGCCAGCAAAGTCTTGCTGCGCTCTGGTGATCAATCATGAAAGCCGACTCTGTTCTTAAAGTATATCATTTGTAGGTATGACACTGCTCTTTCACTGAAGTCGTCACGTGCACGGTATGATCCCAAGGAGGCACCAGACCCATTGGACAAACATGGTCAGTGAATCTCTGGCCTGTGCGGTGCAGTTCTGCCAGAGGCCGCTGAACGAGACCCCCGTGACCTAGGTCAGAAAAATCTTGCCAGAGAGGACCAGGCAGTCGTGCTCTTCGATCTGGGTTCTCCCCACAAGCAGAAATCTGTCTCATGTCAGCCCCTAACGGAAAAAAGGGTTGTGGTTGTGTACCAAAAGTCCCCCCTTCGACTCAGCCAAGCGGGGCAGAAAAAAGTCTCTGACAGGTGCTGAGAAAGGCTTTTTTTTCGGGGTCTCGTGATCTCTACTTGAGTTCTCGTCGTGTCTTTCCCAGAGTGGAGCTTGTCATGTCCACAAAAGTTAAAGAAAGTGAATTTCATCCTTCCCAGATCCGCCCAAACTCGAGCTGGAATCTCTCGTTTCCACCGCGTTTTCCGCCTTTACGTCTTCTTGTTGCGTGCGCGCTCAGAGTGCCAAAAAATAGAGGAAGTGGGAACATGTGAAAAATTGCATCACACAAACAAATGACTTTATCCTTGCCTGAGCTGCGCGCGGGCAGGCAGGCAACTTTACCCGGACGAGGAAGAAACGATGGAGCTCCGGACATTTTTTTTAATTCTTCTTCTCTGGGCCCGCCACGTAGCAATTAACGATAGGCCCTGGGCCCGGTATGGGCACGGGCATGCTTGCTTCTCTTTGGACCATCGTCATCTTTCATCCAGCATTGTGACTCTCTCCATACGTGCGTATAAAGAAATGCCTCTGCCTTTAACTCAGCAGTGGACGCTAGAGATAATTTACGTGCGTTTTATCTCTTTGTACCAGCCATGAATGGGCGGAAATGGTCATCGTCGTCGACGTCGTCGACGTCGACGTCCACATCTTGGAACTGTTTGTAGGAGACAACACAAAGAAGCCATTGGCGGCAGTTTGAGCGCACTCGCACTGCGTGATAAGGAAGAATGCAGAAAAAAAAAGCTGTGAGGAAGACGTGCACAAAAAGCTTTGATATTTTCAGTAACCAACGGTGGACATTGGCAAATAGACCTTCTGACTTCCGGAAAGAACTTTTCTGGCCAAAAAAAAAAAGGCCGGGAAAAAAGATTTCTTCTCGACTGCACTGATGAAGAGCGAGTGAGGAGTTTCTGGAACAGTTCTCGTATTGATGTTGTTCGTCATGACAACGGACGTGAACGCTTGTGTCGTTGTTTTCTTTCTCGGGCACTTTCTTGATGGATGACTTCGACCACGTGGTGCAAGTCGTGACCTCCGCAGCCGCGTCCACGCTGTTCCAGGCCCACCTGAGCGTGCGCACGGATCGAAATGAGCCCGTTTCATCTCGCTCAATCAACCGGAGTCGGACCCGTCGATCACTTCACTCTAGTTTTTTCCTCTCAATTCATGCGTGTAATTCTGCAGAATTCCGGCTACTTTTTTGCGGCAGATATGGAGATGGAAATGTTTTCCAAGCCACTTTGTTGCCATATTGACGGCTACGCTAATTTGGCTCGTCCCACCTCTAGCCAGTTTCCAAGCAGCCAGCGCTAAAGAAATGTTTACAGACTACCGCCAAGGGAATTTAGTGCCCTCTTGGCCTCAAGCCCATTTGGGAGGTCTTTTTTTCCCTCTTCTTCTTCTTCTTTCAAGCCTCGTGCCTGGTGACGTATGAAGTGAAATGCATGAGATGCTCATACGTATGTACCCACTACACTGTGGTGTGCAGTTCGTATGGATGGATGGATGGAGTGCTTTAGTGCTGTGTCGTGTGCAAACTTTCACCGTTTGGCATCCCTCTCTCTCTCTTCAAGGTATGCGAAGAATACTAAGACAGGAATTTTTGCTCATTCGGGCCTCCTTGCCAAAGAGAAAATGCAAATGAGGTGAGGTAAAACAGAAGGATATGGAGTACCTCACATTCCAGACTGATGCATCGCTGCAACCGCCGTGCAATCTGTGACAAGCACATACGGAGGGAGCTAAAGAGGCTGTGGTCGAACCCCGGTAAATTTGCGGACAAGTAACAAATGATCTTTGGGGGGGCCACGACGATGAAGAAGAACCGGGCCGTCTTTGACTAATAGAGTGGTCTTGGTCTTGGGGTTGGCCCCCAAAAAAGAGATGGGAGAAAGTGTGCAGAAGATGCGCCGTCTAATTGAGATGCGCGAAAAAAGAAGCGCACAAGCAACAACAAAAAGAGTCTTGCTGCTGCGCCTTTTGTGCCGGAGCCGCTTTGTTCTCAGTCACATCCATGTAGTACCTTATGTCGATTGATGACGTGCTGTTATCGTCATCTTGCTCGCCTTTGCTTAACGTCGATCTCACCCGTTGCTTTGCCCTGCTTCATCTTGTCGTCCCTCATCGTAAGGGGGGAAAGTGTCCCATACCTGACCATAAACTACTTGTGCCTGTCTGCCTAATACGGCATCGCCTACGACGACAAAGAGGAGAAAACCTCTTCCTGGCCACCACCGCATGACACAGTATTTTTCTAAGAGGTTGCACCATCATCCTCGGGGCACAATTTCTGGGGAGTCTATTTCCAATAAGAGAGAAAGGAGGGAAAAAGGAGCCTATCTGTCATTGTCCACTTGAAGGTGTGAGTGACGGTGAGTCTGCACTTGGCTGCACCCACTGATTATGCAAAATTCACCCCTTTGTTGAGCCTTGTGCGAAGACGTCTCATAGCAAAGACGGAACCCTCGTGTGTCCGAGAAGAGGAGGTTCAACTCCACCCCATCGTCACAGGTGTTCAAGCAGGTCCGGCCCGCGCACGTCCTGATTAATTTGGCCTCAGTGATAAAGATCGCAGTGAAATCTTGACCGGGTTAGGGGGAGGGGATAATTTTTAATCTAGAAATTTGATGCGTCAGGTCAGAAATAGCTCGAACAGAAAAGATTGTTCTCATCAGATCCCTACACTCGACAGCGAGTGTGTGAAAGTGACGATGAGAGATTGCATTGACCTGTCTCACTCTGCCTGGGCCTGCATGCCTACCCACCCACCCGCCGGCCCGCCCGCCCGCCGGCCCGCCTGCCTGCCTGCCTTCTGGGCTGCTGGATCCAGCCCGGATGCTATAGAGCAATCCTGGACGCTCAAACATTACATTCGGCTTGCTTTGATGCAGGAATCCGATAGATTCTTCCTGCTTACGTACCTGGAAGGAGTAAGAACAAAAAGAAGAAGTCGTGCACATAAATTCATCTCTGGCATTCTTGCTCCTCTGCCAAAGCAAGTGCAATTTCCCGATACCGCAGAACTTCTTCTCCTAAGTCCTCTGCGCACTCCTCTCGCAAGCAGAAGAAGTCCAGGTTGTGCGCACGCTCTGTAGGATCCAATTTACTACAGAACCTTTGTCCAGTACTCAGTGACCGTCCTGATCGAGCTCCGGGGCGATGGACGATATTTTCACGATTTTCTCCAACGTTCAGCATCGTTTGCGTCTCGTAGCCATCACGGGGAAGTCATTCTTCAAGTTTTAAGTGCTGATTTTGCCACTACGAGCAAAAGTGCACACTTAGGCGTCATTTAGAAGATTGTTGTCTAATAAATACACTGTCAAAGCTTATGAGTAGACTGTACCTTTTAGCTCGGACCTCACTGTACCTACGTACGTCTTGCACCCTGCTGCGGCGTGCGGCATGAACGGAGATACTCAAACTGTGCTGTAGTCATAGAACAAGAATTTCTCGCCGGGTCGTTTTCGTCGGGGAGGATAAAAACATTCCTTCGTGGCTTCCCTGACTCCGATCTCACCTTTTCCAGCAGCAGCAGCTCTTTGAGGTTTTAATCCTCTCTCTCTCTCCCTCTGAAAGCCCACGCAACAAAAGATTCAATTTCCCAGCTTAAATTCCACTGCTCTTTTCTCTCCTGCTCTCTCTCTCTCTGGCAAACCTGGCAGGTCACACCGGAAGAAAATCTCAGCGGGTCACAAGAAGAGCAATGCAGCAATTGGTGCAATGTCTGTCGTAGGGGGAAGAAAAACGCTACCTCTGCCTTCGTCCGTCCATATCTCTGGCACTTGCAACTCTGGTGTTGATCTCCTGCTGCGCCAACGACGCTGAATGTGGAGTATGCAGTGCAGACAGTGGTTGGTAGGTAGCCGGCAGCAGTCAGCACAATAAGACCTTGATTTCCCAGATGTCAGATAGCAAAAGTATTCCAAGACAGCCCCGTGTGCACCCACTTTCTCACCCCGACGTGACCAAGAAGAATGCCATCAACCCGCTTTTGACAGCACCACTCCTCCAGTCTCAATGATAACACATCGAGGATTGACTTGTGTGCTCACTGCCCAGCCCTCTGGGTACGTAAGTACAGTGGACTTCGCTTAAAAGTGACACCCTCGGGCAGAGCCGCAGTAAGTCACTGTGGGCGGGGTCCGCTGTCGCAACTATACGGGATATGGGCAAAACCTGCTTCTACAGACGGAGTCTCACCTTATGCGGGGTCTACTGCGTAATAAAAATGTACGTACCTACGTACGCGCAGTACCTACGTACTACATGTAGAAGAGGCGTCAGCGATAAGAGCCTCATCGATGGCATCTCTTGGCAAATGCGTCTAATCAAGCGGTCGCATTCATGCTGCTACTTTCCCCCTCGCCTCCTCGGAAAAAACTCTGCCTAAATTCTTCTGGCACGATTTGGCACATTTTTACGAAAATGCAATCGGTTGGAGGGTAGAGAGAAGAAAAAAGAAGTCATCCCAAGGGGTCAACCGGGTCTTGAACGTGCACCGGACTAACATGCATACGCGGAGAAGAGAGAGAAAGAGAGCGAGATGCATAATTGAGCGTCCAGATAAGATTTAGTGAGTAGCAGCTAGACTGATAACCACGACGTGACTGGACGTTAGTGACAAATCCGTGCACCATTCATGACAGCTCATCAGATCTGAGATATGGCAGCTCTGCCTGCCCCTGGTAGGCCTAAGTCTATCCTCAGTCGCTCGCGTGCGCGGGGTTTGAGGCTTTGGCGCCCCCCCCCCCTGCATCTATGCATGCGTTTTCTTTGGGGTCGAACCGGCTATCGCGGAGAAAGTAGAAAGAAGACGCATTTTTCCGGCCGGTTTTTTGCGTCGCCACAGCCACAGCCACAACCACAGCCACAGCCACAGCCCCTCACTTTGAAGAAGGTATTGTTGGGACGTGCGGGCAAGATTATTGCTTGATCAAGATTCATGCAGAGAGAGAAAGCGAGCTGTGTAGTAGTAGGCATAGGAGCGCATGCCCACAGAGAGAGAGGAGTAAATAAAAAGCGCAAATTGCAAACGTCATCGACCTCCTTCGGGGCGAAATTTCGCTGGCTGCAAATGTTTAATTGCCCCCTATAAAGGCTTCTTCTCTGCTTATTCCTACCCATGACAAGCTACAGCCAGAACGAGCACGAGTTTTGGTCTGATCTGCCGAGGCTTATGATGAGGGAACAAAGCGGAATTAAGTCCCAGATAAGGTGAGTCTGTTTGTCTGTCCGTGTGTCTGTCACACCGCAGAGTGAGTTAGCAGGGATTGGAATTATAATGACTTTTCGCATGCGATGCTCTTAATATGCACTGATCGCATGTGTGTCGTCCCTCACTTGTGAATAGCTCGCATGTCATGTTCCTGTCTCTCTAATGCGGTCATTAGGTCGCATGTGGGAAAAGAGGTGATGCTCATGTCATCGTCATCATCGCTGCCAAAAAGGCATTGGTGAGAAGGCACGAAACGCTTGGTTGGTCTCACACAAACCCGGTCAGAGTTGCTCTTGCTTGGGCACAGGTGTGAAAAGGGGTCGATGTCTCGGCCAATTTGCCACTCCCCGCGGTCCTCGCCCACCTCCTCACAAAATACGACGATTGCTCTCTTTCTCCCAGATGAGAGGAGGGGTCCCATCAATCTCCCTAACCACAGACACCCTCCCTCCGTCCATTGGCCACAAAGGATATATTTGCATATACGTCCGTCCGTACAGACGACTTTCGCTTTGCCCCGGGCTCTTTTCTCTCCTGGCTTCTTCCTCCAGCCCAACTCTTTCTCAGGACGTCTGTAGTACAGTGTATCGGTATGCAGTACGTACATGCTGCATGTACACACGCCGGCCAAAGGATGAGTGAGCGATTCACAGAGAGAGTAGAGAGAGAGAAAGGAAGAAAGAAAGAAAGAATTCTACCTACGAATGCCCAGATGATTGCCTGTGCCTCAGATCTTGCCTGGCGCCGCAGAATGCTCTGAATAGCTACAAAATAGGTTGCTACTCCTACGCACGCGTACACGACACACAGTACAGTGGGGTACAAAGAAATTTCTCTCTCCTTTTACGTCGCGCGCAAAGAATAGGGCTTGCTTGCTTGCTTCTAAAGGCGGGCAGGGTCCTGTAGGACGTAACTAAGGCACTCTGCACACACACACACACTACATCATGAGCCAAATATCTGACGTTTAAAGCCTCGTTCCTCACAGCCGATTTATCGTCCAATCTCTCTTGTCCACCTGGGAAAAGAAAAGCCTTCCTACTCTCCTTAATCCATAAAGATCCCCTCTCCTCCAGCTCTTCTAATTCCCTCTTAAGCGGTGTGAGGCCTTAATAATGATCATCTCCACAGCCTCGACACCTCCTACCAAGAGGTCTGGCTCGCAAGATCGTAATCGGGATGAGGGAGAACGTTTCACTCTGTGACGGAGCTATCATTTCAATGAGGCCTCCATTTTCACTACTATGACCATTGACAATATTGTCCGGTCCGTATGCTGCTAATGGGAAGAAACATCAGGTGGTGGGAAGCTTTTTTTTTTCCTTTTTATCAGGAGGTCATTGCTTCAGTCATGAATCTCTTGATATGGCTCAGGCAAGAACAGGTTCGTATTTTCACCATGTTTTATCTGCCACTTGATGCTTTTACTGCTCATGCTATGTTTTTCCTATTGTAGCGTGTGGGCGTGCATGTTGGGTGCAGGACGTCCGTTTTGGGTATGCTGCCAGTGTTTCACTCTTCTGACTGGCTCAAAGTAGACAGTCAACCCCTTTTCTCTACGCTGTACTACCGGACCCCGCAGAACAGTGTGCGAGTACGCACAGTACAGTCCGCGGTGTGAGGCCTCCTTCGAGAAAGTGGATTCCAGCCACCACTCACTCGCACACGTGAACAATGCCGCGTAGGTCTACCCCTGACACACGTAGCACCCCACTGCGATTTCCCCGATTTCGTGGATAGGCGGAGGCAAAAAAGGCCATTCCTCTATCTCCTCCTCCTTAAAAGTGACGACTGCAGTCAAAAGAGAGCTTCTCATCTGCGTCCGGCGACCACAGGAGGAGCAAAATTGGCTGACATCTTCTTATAAGTGAGAGATTGTTGAGGCAACGGGTGCGCGCGAATGCGCCGCTGTGCAGCGTCCGCCTCAGGACCGCAGCCAGAGCTGAGGCCGGAGAAAAAAAAGGGCTGATAGAGAAATCAACGAAGAAAAGACAGGAGAGGGAGGAGAGAAATCAGCCAAGTCTGAGCAGTGCGTGCCAATCCTTGATCCCACTTTTCGAGGCCTCAAATGTATTTCCTCTGCCCTCCCGCGCGCTGCCCGCGCGCCCGCGCCAGTCTGGACCGTCCGTACTGCACTGACTGACGTCGCCCCCCTTCAGTATGTGCTGGGGAAGGGGCCAGTGGTTAAGGGAGGCACTGAGAAGGGCGCATACAAACTGCAATATATCCAGTTACCGTCACTTCTCCGGAGAAAGTTTGCGTTCTCCTCGCATATTCTTGTTTGACCGGTCTAAACGCGTGGTGCTTTTATTGCATGGGCTGAGTAGCGGGGTTAGAGGGGTTAGCAGCATAATTTTGCCATCCATCCCCGTAGAGACAGGCCTACCTACGAGGCATCCTTCTCTTTTTTTGCGGGCAGGCGCGTGCGGCGTCTGGACATTTTTATTAGGATTTATACATCTCGTGTTTTAAGAAGCAAAGGACAGACAGACAGACGGACTGACACACGGACAGAGGGACGGACGGACAGACAGACAGACAGACGGACTGACACACGGACAGAGGGACGGACGGACGGACGGACGGACGGACGGACGGACAGACAGACAGACAGACAGACGGACTGACACACGGACAGACAGACGGACGGACAGACAGACAGGTGTTTCTGCCTTTCATACTTTCCTTCTTTCTTCTCAAGAAAGTCGACTTGTACCGAGATGCAGCCTCAGACAAAGCCCTCATTGACTGGTTGATTGCTATGGGAGATTCTTCATCATCGTCAACATCCCAGAACATAATTGCTCTCGAGGATGTTTTCAGGTGTCTCGCAACTCTTGTTAAAACAGGAGGAAAAAGAAGAAGGAGCCAATTAAAAAATAGATAGATTTAGACAGGTTTTCTTTCTGTTTTAGCCGCTTCCGCGGAGGCCCCAAGGAGGCGATGACCTCTTGGAGGGCATGGAACAACCGGACGGAGCAGCCCAGAAATCGGCAGAAAATTGGGGTTGAAAGAAAAACTTCTCAGGGGGTTTCTCTTCTTACTTCCAGAGTGACTGGATGATTGGCAATCTCTGGAAACTGTTTTCTCTCTCACTCACTTCTGGGCTGGCGTCAATGAGTTATACTTGACACTTTTGTCCTGACCCCTCGGGGCACTTTCCACATAGCTGTGACGGCAATTTGGAACATTGAGTGACGCTCAAAGCCTTTGTATCTCATCCTGCTCGTCTTACAAATGACCAGGAGTTGGTTGTTATTGATGATGATGAAAATTTCACGGAATGAGGTGCTTGTGACAAAGGGAAGGAGGAGAAAATGAAAGTGCCCGAACTGCGTATATGCAGAACGTACTTCATACATGAAGCAGAAAATTTGCAACAATGGAGTGCTTAGCATGGGGAACCTGCGTGCGTACGACCCCTTCTTGGACATCGCCACTGCATGGCGCATAGTACAGAAAAGAATGCCTGGTATGGAATCAACTTCAATTGCATTCCTGGGCATAAAGAGATCTCCCCATATTTGGCGCAGTCCAAAATGAAAGCGGATCGTGGATTAATTCCACCGAATGGGTTGCATTTCTTGCATGACCATTTTGATCGTGACTCAATTGGTCTGATTACGTTCACACACGGAAAAGAGGGGGAGAAAATCGTGTGCCAGAGTGAGAGGAGCAAAAATTCAGGCTTACCTGATAAAGTTAGATACGCACTAAGGTTGCATCGCTGACCTAACCATGGCCACAGTTAAATTTTTAACACGACAGATAGCAATGGCGCATCTGATGAGATGATGACACATACGCCAAGTTTCGATGGGGCGAAATTACTGCAGTTCTTGATCGCCGTGACGAGGCAGTTGGCATTTCAGCACCCCGGAAATTCCCCTTGGAGGGTGCCGCCGACGCCGATGCTGACGCCGACTCTGATGCCGACGCCGACACCGACACCGCCGGTGACCCCCAACGTCCATCACCATCACCATTATGGCTACTTTTGCACCATTTGTCTTTCGGAGGCGTCATTGGACTTGGCCTCCTCCTGCGCAGTGGGGAAAAAAGCCATGAAATAATACTTACGCATACACAGTACACGTGCTTGGAAGGCTCGGCTTCATTTGTTTTCTTCAATCTTATCATGAACCATCTGCCCAAATGGCAGCGAGCCTTGAGAATCGATCCGCAATATCTTCCTTCACGCGTTAGAGAAAAAAAGTGAGTAACTGTGCGTTTTTTGTCCATCTCCCAGCCGAGCTGCAGGGACATGAAGTGATATACTTTTTTCTCTCGTCTGCACTTGCAGGAGCACAAAAAACTTCTTGACTGAACGCTTCAATTAGCTCTGTTTGACAGGAGAAAACCCTCCACGCCACAGTCATATACTTGGTTCACCGGTAACTGGAACAGGGGGGAAGCTTTGTTGCATTACAAAGTGGTGTAAGAGAGCTGGCTCCATATTCTTGTGGTAGGATTAATTTTGTTCTGCTAACAATCCCACGATTTTCTGCTGTCTTCCCGACGTTGAGATGGCGAGCCGCAGAAGCCAAATTTGCTAGCAATGCTCCTCAGCTCCAACCCAACCTTGCTTGCTCGTCAATGGCATCCACGACCGCAGAGTGAAATCATTTAGTCGTTTCAAAATTGCGGTGCAACGCACGTACTTATTATTCATATACAGTCATTTCTCAAGATTTGATCTTGACAGGGGATCCTCTGGGGACTACTACGCACCCTGTACATGAGCTAAGTACGATTTCTTACAAATCCCTGTGGTTCTGGCACTGAGGCGTCTCTCTTCGGCCCAACAGTTACACAAAAGCAAGTAGGAGACAATCATGTAGCCCACGATTCTGTGCAGGCAGGCAGGGCTACGTCAATATTTGTTTTCAGTACTGCAATCTAACAAAAAGTCTGGGCCTAAGGCTAAAAAATGGAAACATAAGACTGCATGCGATGCCACAGGGAAGGTGCTAAGTAGGTTCTTGAAAGGCTGACAAACTATGCTGTTCAGAATGCAGTCGGCCTGAATGAGAAGAGAATTCGACTAGTCTAAAAAACCAATCACGCGTGCCCAGTACAAAGTTAAGAAAGATGAAAATAACCGTATTAAGACTGTGCGATAATTCCTTTTTCGCACGCTGCCGAGCCATCGACAGAAAACTTGACCACGAACGAAGCAGACCTTGAAAAATTGTACAAATATTTTTCTTTTCTTCGACGACAACAAAATCATCGCCTTGGAGGGAGGTCTTTTTTTCCCTTCTTGCACTTCTCATCCTTGTTTGCCTCATGTTCATGGCTCACATTGTACGCACACAGTGAGAAGCACGCACACCAGAGCTCCGTCAATAGGCTCTCTCTATACCTCATTGTCAGTCTCGCTGGGTTGTGTGTTGTATACAAATATGCATGCTAATTGTTTCCGTTTTTTTCAGGACAAGTCAGTAAAGTTGTCCGTTACAAGTGTTTGGTGCAGAGGAGTGTACAGGTAGGCAGGCCGAGATGAGGACGTCCCGACCTACCTGTGCCTGTATATACGCAAACAAAGGTATGAACGGATGGAACGAAAGTCCCTATCTGTCTATCCATCTATGAGTCTACCTGACGGATTTTTCGTGGCGTGGCCTCCAGGTAAAGATCACCACCAAGGTAGGCAGGTAAGTTGATCTGACGAAGTTTCATTAGTATACGTGTACATCAGTGGCTGTTCAGTTGACGTTAGGTGAGTGAGTGGTGCTGTTGCTACTCTTTCCAAGACGAATCCACGAAGGATGGCAGCAAAAACGTCCCGACTTCCTGTGTTCAACGCATGAATGAAGCAGAGGAAGAAGAGAAGATCGTTGCATAAGAGATAAAAGAGTGCATAACAAGTACATGGACGTACTTGCACTACTGACACGGGCAACAGAGACCAGCAGCCAATCTTTATATTATTAACATAAAATAGGACCGGGCGTGGCCCACACTGAGATGTCTTCTGAGGCCAATGCGAAGAATCTTCAAAGTACGAACACTTGTTGCGTAAGTGGATGGATGCTGCTCTGCTATACATCCCGCGTGGACGTGTGTGTCTTCATATCAACTACGTTCATAGCGGCTCATTTATCTGCCAACTCAAATCGTCGTGATTACAGCTCGAGACCCAATTGCTCTGGCAGGAGGTACTTGACCTGGGCACCATGCTTGTAGTAAGCGAGTAAGAAATGTCTTGATATACTAAAATTAACCCCCTTCTCTCAGTCTCTCACTCAGTCATTCACTCACAACTTGCCAGAGTTGCTATTTTGTACTCGCTCATCCTATCTCTCTCCGTGTCTCCCTAAAGGGCATGATTGCTTCTTACCTCAGCCATCTTGCACCAGTCATTATCGAGAAAGAAATGAGCTACAAGGAGCAGAAGAGGGGGAAAGGAAAATGGCAGCGCTCTCTGAACCTCCAGTGCTCCTCTATGATTATGATTAGTTTGGCAAGCCACGCGGAAAACTGAGACCGTTATGAACGTTGTGTGCGCGTTCATGCCCCAACCAACGTAGTAGGTACGTAGGTAGGAATATCGGGGAGTGAGGGAGGTTAGCTCCAAATAGGCCTCTCTTCAATTAGATCCAGCAGAAAGGTTGCAAAAACTCACTTTGATCATAAGTACATATGTAGTTATCTTGTTATTTCGTGCCAGGTTGCAAAGCATTTTTCAACCGCTGCTCCACACCATGTTCTGATTGACTGACTCCAAGGTGTTTTCTCGGATTTTTCGTGTCTACTCACTGTGGGACGCTAGGAAAATGCTTTTATAGACAATATTCTCCCTTACGGTCAACTCTCATATAAGGTTTTCCTCCCCTTGTTCTTGTGGTTGTGGTCGGGGTTCATCATGAGGACTGCTCATTGGCTCTGTCTAAGCTAACAATTGGTGCGAAAAAGTCAACCTCAGCTTGGTATAAACTTATTCATAACGTAACTGTTTGTGGTACGAAAACAATGACGACGCACATGCGGCCTTTGTAGCAGTACACAGATCTCCTATGCATCAAAATTGGCAATGCTGCAATGGTTTTTTTTTTCACCACGACCCTGAGGAGAAAGCGCCACGATTAAAATTATCAGCTCGACCCCCCTTCTCTATCTTGCCGCTGCAAGGATATTGTGTACTGATTGTGTGATACATGTGTGACCCTGTTCTACCAAATCGGATTTCAAAACAATGATTGGAGCATTTTTCTCGACTGATGAGCGTGTTCGAGCCTTATGCAGCAGAGCTGCCAGCACGTACGAGGGTGCCAGAAAGAGACGCCGTCAGAATGGCTAATTAATCACGTAAGCATGTTCGACCAACCGGAACGTAAATATACTGCACATGTTGTGCAATTTTCCTGCCTTTTTTTATCTTGGCAAGGGGATCAGTACTGACCAGGACGAACGTGTATGGGGCGTGCTCGTGGCGCCACCAGCTGTCATAGCTTATTGTGTGATCGCTTTTACTCACACACCTCACGAAGTCATGTGCCTCAGCATCGACTCTTGTTCGTGCGGTTTTTTCTTTTCACAGGAGGTAATTAAAACAACTTTTTTGCTCTTCATCGTGGTTCTTTTTGGTTACCATTGTCTGTCCTGGCAGTCTTTTAATCCCCCGGGATAACCTGACTTCAATGTGTCCATGGCAGCTTCGACACTCTGAAGAGCTTCCTCTCGGTCAATTGGCTGTGGCGTAAACGTAAGAGAAATATTATTAGAGAATTACTCTTTGCGCAAATGGGACGTTTACTAGAAAGAGACTATGCAAACTCTATTTGAAAAGTTTTCCCAGGCTATTACTACGACATGGAGGAAGCAGCGTTTTTCGCAGTCATCTCATTCGCTGCGGTTGCTGCCATTTTCGGAGGCTTTTTTCTGGCAGAAAATCCAGCCACTTCCGCGATTTCCCGCGTCTTTGTCGCTGTCTTCGTCGTCACTTGACAATAATTGCATCTGTTGGTTTTCGCACATACGATGAAAAGGTGCAGCCAGCTGGACCCAGTGCAGTCAGCTAACTCTAACTCTAACCCACCGCACAGCGCGGCAGCAGTTTAGTTTAGAGGGAGAGAGAGAGAGAGTGTCTAGCGAGTGCTATTAGCCGAGTTATGGAGGATAAGAAGTGGAATTAATCTCACGGTGACAGCAGAAGGATACAAGTAACTCTTTAACGACTGCGCCAGACAGACACTTCTAATAGCTTTGCAAACGTTCAATTAGTCCAGTGCATGGTGAGCCTGTCCAGATGCCTCCATTACAACCTCCATCATCCACGCCAGTTTGGCGAATCTTTTTCTGCGTGCTATTTCTGGCCCTGTAGCTCTGGTGCTGTAGTCCAGTAGCATTAGCTGGGAAAAAAACAGTCCTGAGGGAAAAATCGAATGCGTGGCAAATGGGACCTCGTTTGGCGAAATACTCCGAGAAATTGTGATGACTAAAGCGGAAAATCTGTGTGCAGCAGGGACAATAGAGTTGTGTAGCTTTTTATCGCTTCTCCATTGCCGTAAAAATAACACACACTGATGAACAAGGCGACTTCCTCGTGCGCGAGTGTGCACTGAGGTGCATTCCAAAGCTCTCAGGTAATGACTTGTGCTCACAGTCTCGAACTGAGCCTGGAAGAGCATTTTAGACATTCCTCCGCTCCACTATGGGCTTCAACGCCTGCCTGGACACAACAGAAGACTTTTTTTCCATCGATTTTTCTCTATCATTTCTTGGAGGAAAATGCCTCTGATTTGTACCGCGCGCACAGCAGTGGAGCAGAAGTTGTGTGTGCCAGAGAATTTTCCTCGCTCACACACACGGGGGCTCTGTGACTCCCCGGAAATCGGTGCCGACTGCTGGCAATACTGTTGAGTGTCGACCAAATGAAAAATGCATCGCGTTTGCTTTTCCCCCCTTCTTTTTCCAGGCTCTGCCGACATCCAAGAGCAGCCACCACTTTCAGAAGAAGGCGTGCAAATACCTTTTTTGTTCATCGACACTTCTTTGCTCACTTATTATCATTATCCTTGCTGCCACTACAAGATCTCTGCTACTCCGCTTTGTGCTGACAGACAGAAAAGGCCTGCCGGCAAGTTCTTTTCTTTCTCTTTGTCCATGAAATGCCAACAGTGGAGGGCAAAAAAAGTTGCTGCTCTGGTGCTGAAATTCAAGCGTTTCACACAGACCTACCCAAGCTCCCATCGGAGGCTGCAGTGCAGCAAGGCTGCGTGGCAAGTGGAGCAGGGAGGGTCGGGATAAACACAGAACCAATGCTTGATTAGGCAATTGCTTAAAGTGTTCCTCGCCGTGGGAGGGCATGAGGGATGTGGTTGTGCCGTGATTTAAGAGCTGGGGAATCGAATCCTCCAAATGGCTGTCCTCCGATGGCGCGCGACGATTTCGCGTCACGCACATCGACGGAGAGGCGATTTTTCTTCCTTGCGAATTAAGCAAAAAAGCGGGGATGGGGACGGGGATGGGGGTTGGCTGGGAGGACGTGTGTGTGATCCAGCCGGTGGCCTTAACCTAACTTTGCACCACCGTGGAGAAGAAACGACGCGAAGCAGAGGGAGAGCGTTTATGTGCATGCATGATCAGGTCACACCTTTGAATTTAGAGCTGGTCGTGCAATTGGGGTAACTTTACTAGGTTCTTCGTGCTTCGTCTAAAGTAGCAGCATGACGACCGTGACTTCGTCAATGAAGTTGTGGAGCTGGCTGGCTATGAAATGCATGACAGTCGATGACAGACGCTAAGTGCATAATATGCAAATTAAGGACCCGATAACGCATATGCAGTGGACCATTGCTTAGTGTTAAAACTCACTTCCCTGCGTATGCCACGTCCAATGAAATATGAAAATGACTTTTTTTCTATTCAATTCTCCAAAACAAAGAACCCGAACCCTCCCTGTACATATGTAAAATATCCTGCTTACCTTTCTTGTCACGATCGCCCACCTTCTTCCTATGTGCTTTGGTAGTCCTACAGCGTCGAAATCACTGCCAAATATGTCCAGTGATCGCTTATAAAAAGAATCACTCCCAAACCAACGTTCACTGGAGTCCGGACTGCAAAGAAAATCTCACTCACTTCCGGTTGGAGCAGATGTGGCAGTGCTGTTGTGATCTTCGCTCTCTCAGGGGGGGAAGGGGGAAATACGGACGTCCGGTCAAAGCCGCAGGTAGACATTAACTGAGGAGTTGGAGGAGCAGCGTCGAGAGGAGAGGAGAGGCTGGAGGAGAACTCTCTTCTCTTTGCCAGGGAGGCCGGGAAAAAAAACCCGGCGGCGGCAGCGGCAGCGGCAGACAAGAGGGAAGCCGTGTGTAACACGAAAACAGTCGTGTGGTCTGATCGTTCTTGCGCGCACACACTGTAACCGTCGGGCGGGCCAAGTTGAAACTGCTCTCAGATTGCACCTAAGCAAAGTACGTGAAGTCATGTTCACACGACGGTTTACACGCTGCACCCGTGTTCGGCCACGTCTTTGTCTCCGGCTAATTGTTATGATGGTTACACCACGAATCTTAAATTTAGTCATAGACGCAGAAGAAACTCAGCCTTCTTCTTGGCTCTAATGGCTGAGGAAAGAAAACGTCTGCGACGAGAACTTCTCCTCTTGCAGAATTCTGGGGATTAGCAGAGTCGTTGGCCTCTTCTGTGAATGTGCTTGAAAGCCCCCCTGGCTCTACACCTCATCTACGTGCATATGCGTACATGCATGTACCGTATATGACTACCGTATAAGACGCATGGGGCAACTATCACAACAGCCTGACGGCGACTTAGAAACAGACGTACGTAGGTACGATCGCAACCATCACGGGGCCCCCATTGTGCTATCCTCCCACACTTGCTTTGGGGCTCCTAGATTACGTATACGTACCGAAATGATTGCAACCCGTCGCTATCAGAACACAGATCTTCGTACCCATAAAGTAGCGTACGTTATCTACATATCTTGGGTGACATTTGCCAGTACTCAAGTACGTGTCACTGGCCCAATCTGTTCAGTCAGAAGAAATGGTTGACACACGTGCAGCACTCAAAACTCTGTCAGAAACTCTTTGTCACTTAAAAGTCCTGTTCATGTGGCAAACCTGACTGATTATTCAATGAAATGACATAGTATCTTATTGTCAACATTCATGCTGTACCAAGTTTCAGGCAGTGTCTCTCAACGTTTGTGTCCACCCTGTGCTGTCAGTGAGCACATAGGTGTTCGTCCTGCAAAGTGGTATTTCTTACGTACGCATGTACGCACGTATGTTCGTAGTTTAGACACGGTAGACCACAGGGAATGATGACATTAATGACGGATTTCAGCACAACGTTCCATGAAACCACGACGCAGAGAGCGAAAACTGACCCCATACCACTGGTGATCATTTAAGGTTTGATGGCAATGGTCTCACCTACGAGCAAATTTGCCCAGTGAAGACACATTCATTAATCTATCGGGGGAAAGAGAAAAAAGTGACCTAACTGCAAAACCGTGAAAATATTTTACGCAGAGGTCGTGAAGTCGCTGGCTGGGCCTTCAGGCCATCACCGGCGGGACGAGGGTGGATTTCCATTTTACGGTTGCTGCTCACGCTGTTATGGGTGGCGCGCAATTTCAATTAGGAACAAAAAAGTCCGGCGTTCGCTACGAACCGTACTGTACTACTGTGTGTAGTACTATATTGTACACATGTTTCTGCCTGCGCATCATAGAAGAACTTTGAATTGTGATGAGATACAGCGCGATACGGACACGTCATCCACGCACATTTTGCAGCAGACCTGCGTTGGTTGTACAGAAACTGGGCGCTGCTTTTATTGTAAGAAACTTTTTCACTGTCAGCAAGGTTTCAACAACAATTGCGTCAGGGCGCACGACGAACTTTCAGTGACATTTTCCGTAACCCTTTGATCCGTATCCATGCTTGCATTTGCAGTAGTCACAGTGGCAGTACTCGCCCTCCATGCTGCCATAGCAGTACTTCTTGCCTGAAAAAAAGTAAAACAAAAAATTGAGAAAGATTCACTAGTGCTATGAACCAAATTTCATGTGCAAATTCTTACCGTATCCTCCTCCGTAGCCGCAATGCACGTGACCCTCTTCACACTTGCAGTAGTGACACTTGCAATAGGAACCTTTGACGATGCAGGCTGTACCACCAGCTTTCCCGTGGCCGTGGCCATG
>JAAUXU010106177.1_pt1 | contig 21695 bp, 14 predicted proteins | sample 7278151 | NCBI WGS metagenome assembly JAAUXU01 (sample SAMN14350113, study PRJNA611818) | marine sediment metagenome | isolation source: surface marine sediment (1.8m) | place: French Polynesia: Moorea | collected 2018-08 | reverse complement strand
TAACTCACCTTCTCCTTCTTCTAACATGACACTAAAAGAAACATATTGGCAGCCAGAGTGAGAGGTGCGAGTGAAGGATAAGATCTGCTCCTGTGCATCTCTCCCTTAAATCGCCTGACTTTCTGCATTACATAGGTAGATCGCGAATCAACGGAGTTCTCAAGTTGACGGTAGCAGTGGCCTCATATTATGCTTTACCGCTCTAAACCACCCAAGCCCAGGAATCGGTGAAAAAGGACCCGATCAGCCTTCAGAAAGCCACGTTGTTGCCTGTGGACGAGGAGGCTTTTAATGTTCCGGCTGGTGTTTCCCTTTCCTCCAAACACCACAAGGGAGACCATTGAAGCTCTCATAAATGATGACATTGCTGAGGGACAGGTACAGGAGGAGGAGGAGAAGGGAAAGAGGAACACATTAGTTACACTGCCCTGCTGCTCTGACAGGAGTGCACGATTACCCACACAAGGGTTTTAGTCCTGGAACATGCTAGGTGCTGGTAAGCTAAGAAGGCACAGTCACCGACTACTCTGTGTCGTTGTCAATGCCTGAAAAGCCACACTACGTCTTGGCCTTGACCACAGAAATTGGTCTGGCAATAGCAAACGCTTTGCTGTTGACAGGCTGAGTTCATTATTCCCGGACTTAACTACATCAAACAGCCCCAACTTTGGCTAACTGAACCATTTCTTTCTTTGAATGTTAGCTCAGATTGTCTACTTTCTCCTGCTATGGGCCATAAAGTATATGGAAGAGAGCATAGAACCTTGACGTGTAATGAACTTTGGCAAGAAAAATTGCTGCTGCCGACTGCCGGAAAATGTCCGCTCCTTCCTTTCTAGGGCAAAAAAGGGGCGTAATCGGAGGGCCTAATGCCCACACACAGGTCTTACGCCTAAAGGCCCAGAAAAATGAGCAACGAAAATACACGAAAAATGAGGCATCGGACATCTGCGACAAATATTCTTGCAATGATTTCTCTCTCCTCTAACCTGTGCTGTTCCTGCTCCCTGTGCTTGCACGGGGTCATTTGTCAGTTGTTCTTTACCTTACGGAGAACTTTTGGAAGGAGACAGGGACTCGTCGAACGGTCCCCACCGGACGAGAAAACGAACATGTGCACCATTTTTAGTACCTAACCTTGTATAGCAGGGAGGGACCGGGAGAGGTAACCAACTTAATTACCTTTTCCGTTGGAAAGTGGCGGGGGCAGGATGCGAATGCCCAAACCGCGGGGAAAAAGGTAATTAGGCGCCTAAGGAACAGTTCCCTGATGACACATTCGTAACTAATAATACATCAGGTCTGGTGTTTTCAATGATGTAATCTTCTGTAAGCTGTTGTGTGTGGGTGACCCAATTCTGATGTGTCCAAGCTACAAATTGTCACAAAATTGTAGGGGACACCTCTAGGCAAGACAGAGGAGACTGCGGGAGAGAGACAGAGTCGATATCCCTCATTGCGGTATAAAAAAATGAACCGATTTTCTTCGCCTTCACTTTTCCTTGACTGATGAAGCAAATGAAATTTCAGGTCTGCACGAGTACTGACGGCTACTTTAAAGACCTGTTACTAGTTAATTTTGCTAGCATTCTTAAAACTTGGTTGGGTTACAGGCACTCACTCACTCCATGTTTGAACTATCATCGTGTGAACCGTTTGATTTTGGGAATTGGTAGCGTTGGCATGGGCCCTCGACAAAGTTGGTGCCATTTTTTGTACATAAAAAGAGCTATCAGGACCTCTGAAGGCTCAAGGACGACAAAAGACGTGTACGTCCATAAAGTAGTTCATCCAAGATGAGGCAGACCAAGGTCTTAATATATTGGTCAATTGGGAATGGACCTGACTAACCTCACTTCTTGCGCCACCATGACAATTTAGGGACATTTTAGGGACGTTACTTCGTATGTATTTTTTATGCTTTCGCTACTTGACTCAACGATTCAGTATCCACTACACTACTCCAGAGTCAATTTTTACGTGGCTTCGTGGAACTCAGGTGTTGATTACGAGTCGACAGCAGAGCTGGTGCTGGGGTCGAGTCACGATTCGGCCAGACTTTTGGCCAAACGTGCAAAGAGAGAAAAGGGCTCAAGTCTGTTGCCTGGGTGTTTCAAGTCATTTGCGTGACTGGTGTACATATCTTGTTGTTTGGTAACTTTAGATATTTAGTGCTAGGCGCATGCTAGCGAGCGAGGTCGTGTCCGAAAAAGAGACCAGCACGCGGCCTCTTGGGTGCTCCTCCAGGAGAATCTTTCAGTCAGGAAGAAACAACAAGGTTGCAATTTGGCTATGGGGCGCAAATTTCAGTGCCTGCAGCTTAAAGCATTGCTAACGTGAACAACACTGCAATGCTACAATGCGGAATCGCGCATCGGTAAGTCTTGTATGTTGTACACTTTCTATGTGTCAAGGCACATTAACCTTGCTTTTGATTTTACTGAAGTTACGAGCTGTCAAAGTCAGTTCGGATTTATAGTAATAGCCCTCTGTGCGCAGGATGTGCTGCTGTTGTTGTCAGGAATGAAAAGTTTGCCAAGATAAACTTGGTAGAAATGAAAAGCACCTATTTGCGGTGCGGCAAACTCCGTAGTGAAGTCTTTTCATGATTCTCTTCTTGTTCAAATTGGGCGAATCTTTCTTCCAAGTCCAAAGGCACATCAAGGAATGCCTGAATTCTCCTTCTGACGTACAAAAAGTCTCGACGATTTTAGTTACTCGGCTCAAGTCAAGCCGCGATTTTCCTGCAGTGGCATAACTAATGTCACATAAGTAACCGCGGCCGCTTCGGACCCTCTATGTATCAGCTTATCTTTGCAGTGACACAAGCAACTTTTTAGAGCGGAAAACAGACGTTATGCAGTGACACAGTACTGGTTAATTTCCGAATTGCCCAAGCTTTTCAGCTTTTTTTCTGACCGTTCCAGTAGGGAGCCAGCATTTTCTGTGTGCCTACTGAACTGGAGTGGGCCAGTAATAATTTCGGGATAATGTTCAGGTCAGTATCTGTTTAACTATGAGGACAAATGAGAGCACTGCTTCCAGAGTGAGTTGGGTCGTAGTTTCTTTTTGCACAATGGCACATCACGTAACATATAGTGAGTTTAAACAGGAAGACACAAAAAGTGGCCGCACAGGTTGCTCATAGGTCAGATCACTGCTGTTGCAGCTCCTGCTGCTGTCATCGGTGACGACGACTTCTCTCAATGAAGAACCTTTTGCCCTTATAACACGCTCCAGTCGCCCACAGAAGCCAGCACACAGCTCTCCCCTGATGTCACCCATCTTCTGTTCCAGAAATAGCTGCATTGCATTTGCTGAGTGACAAGGTGCTGAGTCTGGGATTAAGAGAGCACCCACCAGTTGGCCGACGGTGTAGCGACGGTGGAGAAAGGCAAGATTTGGCTCCAAGGCAATGCAGTAGCTGGCTCAACAATCCAGATCAAAAATGTGCATCCCGGTTGTGCCGTCGCTTATCCTGACACCAAAAACCATGAGCCCGAGGCTGCAGTAGCGCATGTTGATGCCCAGGATCCCAGCATCACTTCACATGAGTGAACAGTCGCTCTGACCGGATCATTGAGGAAGACCAACTAAAAGTCGGCCTGATCAACAAAAATCTCCTAGTCGGGCGATTGACTAGGGCTTGACACCTCTCCATTCACTGAGCCATGTCTCTTAAGGCCAACGACTTCTGCCGGAACACTTTGGCCCTTGACCTGAGCCCAAGTCGCTTGACTACCCTGCGCCTAGTCATAGGTATCACCCCAGAATCCTTGGCCATCCTCCTGATGGAACGTCGTGGATCTCGGCCAGTCAGAGTGCAATCGAGACTGATGTCAAGGCGGGAAATTTAAAAAATCAGTCTGCAAATGCCGCAAAATGTCAAATCGACGTTACTACTGGCCTGCGTTGTACAATGTAGAGTGCACGTAATGTCTGTGCGATGCGCATGCATGCAATAGCATGAATATCGACAAAATCAGTGTGGGGCGCGTGAAAAGCATCCGGTAGAGGCCTGCACAGGGTTGAAATACGTTGAAGTAGTTGAAGTGAGATACTTCCTAGTTAATGAGTTTTTATAATTTCATATTTTAGTTTTTACAATATAAAGTGAAGTCGAATAGTCACTTCACACTCTTCGTTAATTCTTTGAGCCACGGTCGAGAACATAGGAGCGACCCTTTTTAATTCTTTTTCTTTCTAAACCCTAGAGACGTGCAGTTGTTAACTTTTTTGATTCCATGAGACACTAGATATCACGAACAGGAACCCTCGTACCACGAGTGCGAAGTGTCCATCACCAGTGCTCGGCCAGACTGTAGCTTCGTCTGTTCGTGCGTGCATATGTAATAAAAGTAGCACTAATGCAGGCTAACTACTGCGGTACCAGCTATTCTCTCCAAACAAGCACGCACATGCCTCTTAGGGGCTATTATTGAGCGCATGCTGCAGCAGCAGCAGCGAGGCCTTCTAAGGCACAACAAGAGGAAGCATATTTCATAGGCCTGTGGCCAGACACTTCTTGACACGCTCTGGGCATGAACATTTTCATTCTTCAATTGTTACCGCAATACTCTGTCTGCAGCATGTGGCTCTGAGTGGCCATAACGGCCAGATCTAACCTCCATTGGGGATGCTTACGAACTAGCGATGCTCTGGCGTGGAACTGAAGTTTTGGCTGCGATGTCAGCGACCTTGAAATGGCTTACGGACATGCCAAGGTGACAGTCATCACGTGGCGGCTGGCAGGTGTTCTGCCAAGCTGTAGCGGTCCTCAACGTATTCGAACTGCGCGCTAACAAGAGGTGGAACAACCACGGTAGTTCATAGGCTGTGTCAGCTGGTGCCGTAGCCTAAAAACGAGGGGGGGGGGAGGACGAGGAGCTTTCTTTTCTCTCTCCTTAAAGCCCTCCAGCACACTGCTAGCCCCAATACTCAGCACACGAGAAGTAGAGAGAATGCCATTGATAGCAAGCCGAGATATCTGCTGCTGCTTTTTTTCTGCGCGTGAGATGTTGCTGCTGCTTCATCTGTCTTAATCCTCGTCCGTGCGCTGCTTTCCTGCACTGCTTCTGTATTACAGCTATTGTATTTACAAAGATTGTCCGTAAGTGCAGTAGTGGGCCTCTCGAGCGTAGCACAAAAATCAGGCATGCAGCGGTGGCCTCAAAAATGAGGACGCGAAGAGATAAGATCCGGACGGAGAGAGGGGAAAGAAAAGGGTGTGTATACACTGCCAGCACAGTGTGGTAAGTGTGAGTCGTCAAGATGTTCCGTGGGGACAACGTGGCAAGGGGTGAGAGGCAGGAGGGCGGGTGCAGTGGGACATGAGGCGGGGACAAGTGTTGGCACTGACGGAACTAGTGAGGGAGAAAACGGGGAGGTGTCAGGAAGTGGCCACCGTTCCTTTTGACTGGTGAGAGTCGAAAAGGCATGATGGTGTCACAGCCCCTGGATTACCCATCTAGTTTGCTCCCTCACCTGTCTCCACATTCTGAACACTCCGGAGTCTTTGGCACCTTCGCTCCCGCCTGTGCCTGTGTTTACTGCCACCTTCTTTCATGTCATGCCAATGGGACATTTTTGGACGCACACCGATGAAAGTCAAAGGGCATGAGAAAAGTCACAAAGCTGAAACATAACATAGTCGGGACCGAGACGATTTTCGTTCAGCCCATGAATCATATCATGTCTGTCCACTGTAAAGACGCAACCGTGAAGAGTCTCAACTCAATCGCAAGGAGAGAGATTTTGGTGCTGGTGTCATGCATTGCACTGCATAGACACATCTCCTGCTCCCCCGAGCGTCATTTGCACGCGACGCGTCAAGACGTAACGAGGGCTGCTTGCTTCTTTGTACCCCGAGTAAGTAAGGTCTGAGCACGCGGGCGACTGTCGGAGCCTGCAGCAAATTCTTGTCAATATGCGCGCTATTTTGCGCACCTGCCGACTACCTTCTTGCAAACATACAGGCTCGACTCAATCCATTTCTTGGGGCCGCAGGACCATAAACTCCGTTACTAGCAAACGCGAAGAATCATTTACAGCACACTCCTTTCCCCACCCACCCTGCTGCTCACAGCCATTGAGTGTGTGAGTAGCAAAAACGCTCGTTCTGCGAATGCAAACAGGTAAAAATCGATTCCACCAGCACGCGCACAGACCATTGCCTGTTCCAAGCATACAGCCATCCATCATAGCGCATTTCATATGTTGTTTTCGACATTGACAACGCTGCCAACATCGGCAAAAAAAAGAAAGTGGTAGTGCTGCTAATTGACAACCTTGTCGCCACTCAATAATTCACTGAACACAGGTACTTTGCCAAGATCAAAGGAAAAGTGTGCACGAAGAAGGTCATGAAAGATGCAGGTTCGCAGTTGGAAATTTGCTTATGGAGCAGACATTTCTGAAAGGATGTTAACTCATCTTGGTGTATGTGGTGGAGCATAAAAAAGCGTGGCTGTGGGTAAAAGTTCACCTCGGAGTAGCCCAACGCAAGTAGAGCAATCAACTTTTCTGGCATCCAGGCTTTTTGGCAGCTCACCTGGTCATTCATAACAGGTAGCGCAGGATAGAGAGACACGATTTCTTTGCCTTCCAGGGGACGCACTTATTTTCTCTGCTCTACCAGACAGATGAGAAAGTCTCGTGCTGTCTCGTCGGTTCAGGCATACACATCTTTTCCATATTACTTTAGCCATCTGAGAGCGAGAATGACCTCAGTGATGGAGCAACTCTCAAAGTTGCCGTCGTGATTGACTGAATCGCGTAAGGTGAACGAAGCCTTCACCCATCACTTTAGTTTTGTCCGGGCGAGACAGCACACACCCGCCTGAGCGAAGCCCCCCCCCCCCTGGAGTGAGCAGACCTATTAAGGGTGCACCTACAAAGTGGCAGAGTTGACACAGTTAAGCTGCGCTTTCTCTCACCGATCGCGTACAGTATGTGCGACAAGAATAAAGTCGGCTCGTGCAAACCGACCCCCAGAGTCCATGACTTCCTACGTGAAATTGGCGTGACGGGGTCGGTCCGGAGAGCGGGAGAGGGAGAGGTGGGCCCAGGAACCCCTGAGAGACTTGCCCCTTTTTTTTCTTTTCCGGAACACGCATGGGGTTTTTTTTGGTGGTGGAAAGCAGAAGAAAAAGTGGTGGGTAAGTAATGAAAAAGAGGAGAAAGAAAAGCCCGATCCTGATACGAAGAAAAAGACTTTTTCAAGTAAATTGGAAGCAAAAGTCGATGCTTGACAAGTGAAGTCGGAGGAGCGCGCACAGACGGCAGCGACCAAGCACTCCAGGGCGACGTCGCCTCGAACTTTGGGCACCTGACTGTGCATCAAGACCGCCCGTGTGGTTCAGGGCAGATCCACTTAGGAACACTTGCTGTATAATTGCATAATGCTTTTATTAAGCTGGACTGCAGAGAGGGTATTTTTTTGGGGGGGGGGAGGAGTTGTAAGCCCGCTACTCCCTTCCAAGAACATATGACGGAGCCGCAGCCAACGCGGAAATTACTGACTAATGAGATGCTTTCTTTCTTCCCTTTTTTCTTCTTTCTTTCTTCTACTTTCTCTGTACAGTACAATGGGAGGAGCAGGAACTTAAAAAGATTTGCATTCTCAACTCACTTTTCTTTCCTTTGTACGCAGAATTAGAAGCACTACTACGGTACAGAATGAGCCGGCAAGTACCTCCTAATTCAGCTCAATAGCCCAGCTTTTCAGCGGGGTACGAGCACTTGAGGACTTCAGCTCGGTTTTCTTCGTGTCCTCCAATAACCAACCAGACTGTCTGTATGTTGATTAGTGCGGAGCAATTATTGCACACTCGAGACTGCCTCTCGTTACTGATTAGGCCCTATTCTTAGCTGCATGCACGACAGTGTACAACAGCATTTCTGTCTCTATCATCTGGGGAGTGCAGGCCAAACTTTCTGATGAGGGATAGACATCTAACGACAGAAGAGGAAGACACCGCCTCTCTGATTAGGTAACTCCTCCTCACTGACTTTCCCAACTTTTTCTTCCCTCCCTCCAAATGGAGGAGTGAACGAGTCAAGGATGGGCCCATGACACGCCTCTGCTGCTGGGCTCCGCATTGTTTGACGAGGTATTGATTTTTTAGCAGCAGCAACAGCAACAGCAGCAGCAACAGCAACAGCAACAGCAGCAGCAGCAGCAGCAACAGCAGCAGCAGCAGCAGCAACTCCAAAAATATATGCGAGGTAAGAGAAAGCAAAAAAGGAAGAGCAGAAAAGCCACATGTTACCAAAGCTTCCCAAAGAGAGGTGATTTCGGCACATTGGTGAGCAAAACAGTCTCAAAAGTAGAGATAAAATCTTTAGTTACTTTACTGTTGCTCACCTGTGCTGCGGCAAAGAAAAGTTTAAGAACATCCTATTGAAAGCATCCAATAGCCTTAACTCTCATGTGCTTTTTCTATTGCTCTCCAGACAGCTTTATTTCTGGGAAATAAGCAGAACATCTACCTACCGAAGAAACAAAGTTTTCCATTTTTTCCCTTTGAGGAGAAGAAAAAAAAGTTTCCCTGGCGCACGTGAAAGCGATGTTCAAGGGGGCAATCAGCAATCGGCCAGAGCCTTTTTTATGATGGGGGTATTTATTTGCGCCAGGCCCTATCAGGATTGGTGCTGCTCTCTCTATCTCGATCATTCTGCTCTTTTAGCCTAAGGCTGCCTTTGTATTGACCCAGTTGCCTTCGTCTTGCAACATATATTTTTGGCGGAATGGATGCCAGACCTGTTGGAGACATTACACGGCCTGACAGCTTTCTGTCACCCAACTCTGATGCGCAAAGGCAGTGTGCAAAGGCAGTGCAAGGGCAGCGCAAAGGCCAGTGCAAAGGCCAGTGCAAAGGCCCCATAACCAAACTTATGTGCAAAAAAGCATTTGCTTCCAACCGTTGGATGTTTGTTCTAATAACGTTGTACTCAAGAAAACGTCCTGCGCGAAGACAGAGCCTGCATCATAGCATGCAGTGGGGCAGCACAACTTATTAAGTGCGGTCTGCTCTTGAGGTTTAAGAGTACATTTGTTAGATAACAAACTTCTAACGATATCATAGTGCGCATTTCTGAATGAAATGGAAAAATTAGCACAGATTCCGACGTAAACTTAATTTGTTCGTATAGTATGAAGCATTATTGTAAAGTTTGTGACGCAAATGTAAGCACGATTTTGAAAGAGAAGAAAAATAATTGCCACTGACGGCAATAAAGATCCGAGCGCTTATGAACATTCGAGGATATTGTGGAATTATCGTCCGAAGCAGAATGGTCACCAACTGAAGTATAAAACTTGCCATCGCATATAATAATTTGGGTCCCACTGTACGTGTGTCTCCTACTACGCGAGCTGTACTTTGAAATTAATGCTGTAGAAGTAAGATATTATGTATACAGTTGTGCAGGGCAGAAGAAGAAGAGCAGGAAGAGAAACGAAGAAATAAACTATGCTAGACTGGACAGAGAGAGAAAAAGGGTGGATGACACGACCTGGAAAAGAAAGTGATTTAGGGCTACTGAGTGAGGCAACAGTCTGGATCTGTAAAGTCATCGTCTGTACCCAAAATTCTCTGCACGCTTTTCTTCACTCAAGTTCTCAGATTTGCCAAGATCCAGTTAGTTGCATAGTAACCCTTGTTCCGAAGAAGAGAAGGTAGTTGTGCTAAGACCTAAGCGCTAACTCTGGCCTTTATGGAGTGAGTTTTTTTGAACTAGGACTTCAGGAAAAGTGATGATTTACGATACTTTAGTGTCAACTTTATATCATTTCCGTAGACTGCTTGATGGTCTGTCACATCTGGGGCTGGTCAAAACTTTGTCAGGCCAGCTGTGTCTGTCCAACTGGTGCCATCTAGACATCCATCTCATGCCCAATGAGGGAGACAGACTAAGCTCAGAGGCCAGTGACGTCCAACGTAGTTCAAGCTCTGAACTTTTTAGTTTTAGAAAGTTGAAAGGGTTAAGATGACAGGGTACTTGAGATTTCAGTCATGTACCTGCATCCTCCAAATGCCTTCGCTTGATTACTTTTAGGTGATTTATTCATTTCTCTTGCTCAGTTCGGTCTTTGCTAAGGGAAAGAGGTGCAGACCTACAAGAAACGGTGGCAGGCCTGCATGAAACGGTGGCAGGCAATGACACAGCTAGGTCTACAAGCCCACATAGGGCCTGCATCATCCCATCCCCAGGGACTAGGAGGGAATCAGTGCGGCTGCAAGCCATGAAGACCATGACATGCTGGGACACACGGACAATGCCCATCAGGTTCCTCTTTCCCCTTCAGCATGGATTAACAGATTCTACCTAACAACATTTTGTGCGAACTAATCCAACATTTCACCCATCACGCAGATGTCGACGGCCCGCCGGGTTCACCGATTGCTCAAGGTCTTCTTTCACTATGTCAACGGTCCATCATGGCTACAAATGGGATTTTTATTAAATAAATATCCACTGAGCCGTTTTCAGAGCGGTCAGTGCGGTGGTCTGTGAAGTCTAGGACAAAGTCACCTAAAAACGCCATCTTTAGGTCACTCAACAGTTCGGGATCAGCCCCAGGCAAGAATAACCACTTGCAAAAAGTTCAAGAAAAAGAGGAGTTGAAGAGATGTCTCAAAGGTCTACAAGCCAGAGTGCGATTTATAGAGGCTGAGCCTCATCACGTGTGCAATGAAGAAGGCACCAATAAATAAATCCTTTGAGAAGTAACAAGTCAAGGTGAGTTTTTGAAGTCATGATGCTTCTTGATTGCCATAAAATTGATGTGAATTGCCACTGATGTCATTTTTGGCAAGTTTCAGTGCAGCTAAAAAATATTTTTTACGTCAGGTTCTCTATTTTACATTCATTTCGTTTATACTGAGGAAAATAAGATGGAGGATACGAAGTAGTAGAAAAGACCTACCTTTTCCACACTTACGCACATGAGAGAGGGTGGTAAAAAGTCTGGTAAAGGTGAAGACGTAGTGAAATGATTTTCAAAAAAAAAAATTGGGTGCCCTTCTCTTGCAATAACGTTTTACTACATAAGTTCGATACATTACAAGGTGTTCACATTTTGAAGGGTAAAGCTAAACAAAACTTGTTTTCATTTTCATTCCACTGCAATGCTATAGTTTGGCATCTACAGCGTAACTGAGCAGGTCCATATCATGTATGAAAGGAAAGTTTTGCGTCAATATATGTGTGATCACGATCATTGCGTTAAATCGTGTGATGCATCGTGCAGATCACTCAACATTCAGCAGGTAAAATACAAGTCCAGCGCAAAGGAGTCATGCCCGTTCAGCACTCAACCTCGCAGTTCCAGCGTGATCGACACTGAAGTCTTGATGAAGTCTTACCTGATGTGTTTCACGTGTCGATTGCATACAAATAGCACGCACAAGAAGTCGACGTTACAACTATGCTTGTTCAATAGGCTAAGGTGGGTGATACTGGAAGGATAAGTGGGTGTCACTATTCATTCTGCACTGTCTGCTATACACTGAGGCTAGGTCAAAAAGGGTAAATTTAGGAATCCGAAGAGCGACTGCACTTCGATACTTTAAAACACATGCTGGAAGCCTAGACGGTTTTTAAGATTTTGCGCTACAGATATTTAACTCTGACAACATAGGTCGAGGGCAATGAGTTAGCTACAATTGCGCTAGTGGGCGCACCCCAGTGACCACAAAACCATGTTATACTTTCATCAAAATGAAGCCGTCACTTTGCTCGTTAGTCTTTCTACGGGACGGGGGACATATTGTTCGGGACCATATGTTGCAAAAGCCATTGCGTGAGCGGATAAGCCACGAAGGGCTATTTATTCAATAAAATAAAGATTCCTCATGGCCTGAAAATGACTTTTCAAAAAGTCAGTTTCAGGCCAGTTCGACAAATAAAGCAGGACAATAAACTCATTTTTTTTAGTATGCCATTTTCTCGTGGGAAATGGCTTTTTCTCCATGACAATGCTGCTGTTCTCCATGAAATTTTGGATTGCTGGATCTTCTTCCAATGACAGTGCTTACTTTGGTCACAGATCCATAAACACTAGTTTCCCAAATCATGTAAATTGCTCAATACAATGAGGCCAATATAGTAAAAGGAGGTTAAAAAGTGTTTCCTTGATCCAAATTTCAAGACAGAAATGCTGACTCTGCTAAGAAATATGGCTTCACGTACCACGGTTTTCTACTACTCCCTCTGTTTCTAAATAAGTGAACCATTTGGAACTAAGGCTTCAACTTTTGGCAGACTATAATAATGCTACAAGCTGTTTGTCTGAGATGAACTCTGGGGTTAAGCAATTGAGGAAGTGATTGTGCATCATCAGACAAGCTTTTGCTCATGAAGTCAGGAACCAACAAAGTTGTTGATTTACAGGTGAGATCAAAGTCACAACTGCTGCAAATACAATAATTCAGTTTTTACACTAAAACTGAAGGACGTTGCTCTACGAATAAAACAAAGCCAGACCTGTCATACAAAGAGCATTTTGAGGAATTGCAGTTTCTGCTGCCAGGAGACCAAGATGGACAATCAGTACAATCCGATGACCACAGTCAGCACTCCAGAGTAAATCATCTTAGCCAACCACGGTCCTAGAGGCAGATATCCTACTAAATTTATTCCCTACTTGCGTACAGGAGTCCTTCTACTACATTCTCGTACTTCAAGCATCTAATTACCCGCGTGCTTTTCAATTTGCTCACATATTGTGGAGACACTGAAACTGGGTGATGGCTTAATTATTGTGAGACCGAGGGAGTAAGTAAAGAAAAAAGTTTTTTCTAAATTTTACGCGGTTGATAGCTATAACCCCTGCTGTGGAGCACAGAGACCTGATGATTTCTCGGCCATTTCAAAGCTATAAATCACTATGAACACCAAGCATAACGTGATGGCGTCTTTGTGATGCAAAACTTTCTGGCCGGGTCATCTCCTGTGCTGGTGACAATGAGTGGTTACTGTACTCACCAGACTCTGCTGTCCTTCACTACCCACCCCAGTGTCCTCATATGTGTTTCCATGACACCTTTACCAGTCGAGAGCATTGTTGAAGGGGCAGTGACATCAAATTGTGCTGCACGCGACTGCTAACTCATAAAAGCACATATTTGAAGACCTCAGAATAGTCAGCACTTCGATCAAAAGAATGTTTGGCAAGCTAAATTCATTGTTTTGAGACCCTCATGTATGAAAAAAACAACCCAAAAGTGGATGTTTGGGGACAGAAATTGGAGGAATCGAAAAAGTCGCAGAAACTGCTGTGTTGTGACAATTGGGGCCATCAAATCAGATTCACCTCGCTGACCTTAAAGACAGCTGTGTATGCATACACATATGTTATATATATCGTATGAAGCACAAGGGCCGTATGTACATGTGAGTGTGGGTATGCATGGTGCACATGCCTGTCTGTCTGAATTACTCTGCGCTGTACAAAAGCTGTACAAAGAGGAGAGGAGGACAGTCATAACCATTAAAATTGTCATAACTTTTCAGATACTAAAGATCTTTCAGTTCCCTTTTTTACTGTGATCTACAGCATGAACTGCAGAGATGTTCAGGTGTTTCACACACCTAAAGATATAACTCAACTTTGCGAAAAAATAATTCTGTCCATTTCTTTGGGTCGGTTTTCCGTATAGGAGCTTTAAGGTCCCTACGTGCTCTACGGCAGGAGTTAAAACATTTCTAAATATTTGGAAACTTACTGCGGTATTTTGCAAGAATAACAGGCATTCAGTAAATCTGAGAAATCTGTCTATTTCACACGAATTTTCGAACTTGCAGAGGTGTGTGGCGTGAGAGGAGTGGGAGAATCCCACTGGGTGGGATCCCGCTGGAATGGGGACTCTTGCCCCGCAGGCGGGAAAATGTTGCACTTTTTGTTCCGGTTTTGCAACTTCGTCTTCTCGCATTCCATCCCGAGAGCTCGGTCAGCGGGGGCAACAAGTCTCAACCTTACTTAAACTAATATGACCTTAAATAAGCGAGTGATCTAGAATAAAGGATTACTTTTCCTCACTTACCGCCATTGGCAGATTTGACTGATTGAACAAATTTACTAAATGCCTGTTGTTTTGCAAAATCCACGTGTCAAGCAAATCAACGATGATGCATGTACTGCATATAAAATTGTGCATGTTGGGTGCGCCCGTGAAAGCGTGTCACTGCTTGTTCGTTCGAAAAAAGTGAATTGACAAGGTTAGGTGTGGTTCAGTGACTTAAATAGATTTTTTAACAATTTTAGTTTGGTACAATTCAGTCTTTGAACGCACCACCTTCTGCGGCCAAGCTCTTCCTCAGGCGGGGTTGCAAAGCCTTTAAATTTTTGGTCACTAATTTTTTTTTGAAAAATACTTTTTGATTAACTTTTTACTTTTTGAAATAATCCTGTCACTGTAATCCAATGTTGCGGGGACAGCCTTCACCTATGCAACGCATGCACTTGCTCACCTGATATGTGCCGGGACTGCATAGTTTCTACGTCACTCCCATAACCTGGGAAGTGAAATCCCAAATTCAAAGAGGGCGTCCGGGCCACGTATGTGCAAAAGACATGCGAGGCAGGTACAGCACATGCCACTCAGGCAGTGGTGCACAGTAGAGGCAGGAGGGGCCATGGAGGGGTTTAAGGCGTCACCTGCTGCTTCACAGAGTTCATAGAATGACATGGTTTACCGCCAGGTGAGCGCTCTCCTTCTTCTTCCTCTCCATATTGCTCTTGCAGCAGTTCAACATGATATGCATCTACCAGCTTTGCTTTTCGTGACGTGCGTGCGTCTGCCCGTAGTTCGGTTGCACCCTGAACAAAGGTTGTAATTCATCGCTCTTAGGACGTTCCTTGTATGGCTTTTTGTACATGCATATGCTCTCTTCCTCCCTGAGCCTCTCTTTGTGTTCAGTATGTGCGTCCAGCTTGGAATTTCAGGGATGTACTATAATTTTTGCTCTAAAATGCCCATTACATTGAATTACTTTTCTCCTTGGGCTACTTCATACTAGATACTTTTACTCCTGCTGCCAAGTCCACATCTTCCACGCGCTGTTTAGTATGCGTTACTGGTAAAAGGAGGGGGAAGAGAGAGAACTTCTCAGGACTTTTTCTCCCTGGAGAATTAACTTTTCTGCGACAAAGCACCCAAAATCCCGGAAAAGTTACTCTACCTCTGTTGAAGTTCATCGGACGCTCTCCTGCAGGATGGTGCCCTGTGTAGTAGTCAAAGCTTCTGCTGGCTGCACTTTTATTTCCCACATGGGCAATCTACTTGGGCAGCAATGGACTACATGAGGCCCGCATGAATGAAGTCACTTGAAGTTGATACTCTTGACCAACAAGCTTTTCTATTCAGACACTAGCTTGCTGCACTCCTCAGCACACAAATTCCAGACCAGAGAGCAGATATTATTAACTGAGAAACACTTTGCGCATAGTTATCAGTGTACGAGTGTACCACACTCGTACACAAATACTTGGAGAGCTTTAACGCCGCATCTGTTCAACAGGCCACTACATCGGAAATCTATTTTTGATTTAGCTGCACTTTTGATATCAGCGTAATTGGTATGTTAACTACAACTCTCGCTAAGCAACAATTGCCCAAGTAAGCATGAAAACGATAGAGATGCGAACAGACCGGATTCCTGATCTGGCCAAGTGCCACCACAGAGGAGGAAGGTTGCAGCCGTCGTAGGGGTCAAGAGAAGGATGACCCAGAAGGTCAAAACGGGGATCCGGACATCATTGGACATCAAGAAGGCTCCCCACGGAGTGATAAGACGCTCATTGGAACTTAATGGTGGGGTTCAAGGCCAAGATCCAAGGGTACCCGATGATGAAAACGTGGCGAAGCAGCTCCACAACTCAGAGGGGACAAATTTGGATGGCTGCGGGAGAGTCGGACTTCAAGAGGTGCGTCTGCTGCCATTGTCAGTTCCATAGCAGGGTGTGAACAGGAACAAGAAACTCATCTTGTGGGTAAAGCAACATGGACCCTACTGTCCGGACTTTCTCCAGCAAGGTCTGGGTAGCGGACCAATCGAGAAAGACCAGGAATGACTGGTTTCCTGCGTCATCTGTTCTGAGGTGGCCGCCCCTCTCCCCCACTAACAAGTGCAAGCACCCTGTGGGTAGCATCATACGGATGCCTCTGACCTGGTTTGCGTCAGGGATCACGGAAAGGACCGAGGACCGAGCGCCTGGAGGTCATGGAGATGGTGGTGGAAACGTTGGCAGCAGGGTTGAGCCCCACGAAGATGACTCATACGCTCTGCAGATATCTATCGTTCAGGAGTGCAGACATGTGGCTTCGGTCATCACAGGACTCAAACCCTTTGCACTTCAGCATTTGGGGCGCAAGTCAGAGATCAGCCGCCTGTCTCGCCTATCCAAATGTGGCGACCCTGAAAGCAGCCATGGACAAGGAGTGAGCTAACATGTCCATTCAGAAGAAGTCTGCACTCTTTAAGCCCAAATCAATAATAACTTTAGGTAATGAACCAGTTCTTGCCGTACGTACTTTCCACGAGCATGACGTCACCTCACGAGCACCGGAACTTGCTGAAGTGAAATTTTGATGTGAAATATGCAGGTGTGATACTTGGGACCAATGTTGAGTACAGAGGTTCAACGCTGCCCACAAGTGTGCAAAACCCTACATTTAGGGTGAGAGGTTGCCAGGTTCTGCGAATTGACAAGATGAACAACAGGGTGACACTTTGACATATAAACTCTGACATAAACCAAACCAAAAAGCATCTTGCTGTGGAGGTTGATGATCTGGATGGTAATGCTAATTTCGACATAGTCCTGCACATGAGTGCTTTGCATCGCTGAGGATGTCAATCTGGACAGCAGCGCCCTTCACTCTGGGTAGAATATAATTCATGGAGTCTATTCATGATTTCCTGCTTGATCCATGAGTGGAGTAAGCACAACTTTTTGCTCATTCAACATCCTTCACAAATGACACTCTTCAAGTGTCTGGAGGCTCTGGGTACCGTCACAGCATCAATACCCTTGCACTCCACATAAATGCACCAGAGAATGAGTGCTTCAAGAAGTGAGACACTAGAAAAAAAGCAGACTAAATTTACAGAGTTCTTTCAGAATAAGCATTGGTTAAGTATTGGTTTAAGAATTGATAGTTGATTTATGCCTCTAGAGGCAAGTTTCACTTTAGTGAAGAACTTCAACTTAGTGGACTTCATGCTGCTGACCGATGAGTTCACAAAACCGCCCATCGACTGTACCTTACGGAACCGTGCTGGTACCGAAAACTTTATTTTATCTTTTTTTGCTCAGGAGACTCCGTTTGAAAGAAAAAATTTAAAAACGAGCTATCTCAGACTAAGTTCATCATAGTTGGGGACCGTCTGGGTGGCCCCCAAAATGAGTTAAAAACCAATAGATCGAATTATGTGTTTAAACCCTAAGAAGTTGAGTATTAATGTGAATAAAGTGTTACGCAAAAAATCAACATAAATTCTAATAGGACTATAAACGTCCCTGATGTTAAACCTGACCCTTATTCAAGGTGGACCAGAAGTAACTACCGTTGGCTGGGCGTCCATAACTTGGCTTCTAAAGGATCTAGAGAGGCAGGATTGGTGCACTGGAAAGAGGAAATTCAAAACCTTTAGTGTTAATCGTCAAAACCAAACTCAGGGATGAGTCAGACCTGCCAGAGGCCAAAACTTGAAAATGTGTTTTTGTTGACTTTCATAAGAGGTTTACTGACGTTATGGGAAGCAATGATTTTTGAATGTCTTTGCTCTTGGGACTGGCTCTCCAGGGAACTTCCTCCTCCATTTCAGCTTGAAACTGCTGTACGAACAGTCCTCCATATGCATCTTGATGCAGCAGACCCGTCGACCAGCAGATGGTCGTTGTTGGAGCGATGCATTTGGAAAAAATTCTCCAAGTGGCAAAACCCAGGAAATCCCCCCCCCCCAAAAAAAAAAACCAGTCTCATAATTTGAGTCTGGGCAAATTTTTCTGGTTTTATGAAGGTTTTGAATCTCCTCTTTCCATAGCCACCAATCCTGCCTCTCTGGGTCCAGCAAAGGCCAAGCTAAGGATACCCAACCGATGGCAGTTACTTCTGGTCCACCCTGTATAGCTCGTACTCCGGGGGAATTTGTATTTGTGTCGAAGTGGGACTGGTAAAGTTTGCTCGCACTGTATCAGTCAGAAAGTCAGGCAAAAAATGTCCAATACCCATTGTTTGACATACGAACCTACAATGAAAGCCTTCCTCATGCCCCCTCCCCCGAACACCCCGCTCATTCTGCACCCATTCTGCTCTCTACCTCAGCAGAGTTTTCTTACTTAAAACTCACACTGTACGTTGCCATCTCTTCTAACTGCCAATACTCTCACTACATAACTCGTACCTGCGTCTTCTTCCCCCAAACGAAATTCACTTTGAAGGATTGAAAGTATGTGCGTCCTCGTCCTTTGAGAGGCTTCTAAACTTCATATTTTTCCGCCAATGAAAAGAGAAAAAGGAAGAGCCATTCTTGGCAAGAGGCCTAGGGAGTCTCAGCTGGGTCGAAAAATATTGTAGGGGAGAACGTGAAGAAAAAGAGAGCTGACACTTGGCTGCTTTTAAATTGGTTCGACAAAAAAATTCTTTACGGCAGGATCACTGAGATAACTTCAGTGGACCCTCACAGACATTTTTGGGAGCTCTTTTGACCCTTTGGGGAGATGGTCAACTTCCTTTTCTTACTGCTTTCCTCCACTGGAATGCGAAAACAAGTACTGTATACAGTGTGAGTAAAAAAAGGACAATGGCCCTCTTCTGCACAACTATATCACTCCTTCCTTTGTCATTCCTATGTGACTCATTTTGCCTTCTGCTGCCACTTGTTACACATCTCTAGCATTTTTGTGGCTCACACTGTTAGAAGTAGAAAACACTTCTACTCAAGCCACTCCCTGTTTTTGTTTCCTTCAGAAGATACCGTTGAAACCATACCTGCAAATTGTAATAGAATAGATAATTACTATGGAGGCACAGATCACAATCCGTTACTTCAAAAAAAAAAAAAAGAATGCCCAGCTAGTACTGAATGGAGAAATCGATGCGCTCGTTCTTTGGCTTATCACACGACGGAAGCAGCTGAGAATCACTCATAGACATGAATAGAGAGTCAGTAACAGTGTTTTCGCACACCTCAGAGTCCCGTAAGGAACAGTTTGCCGTTATTTCGATAAGTTAAAAAAGGTCGCACGGTTGGCACAAAGCACGCTTCTCATAGGGTGAAAGCTCGTTTCCTTGAACTCGATCGATTGAGGAACTTTCGCCGCGCCAGAATGACATCACATACGTATGAAGATAGTTGTTACATGCGCCATTTCTCGCTGTACTTTCCTGAACTTTTTTTTCTCTCTGCAATATCCCGACAGCTGAAGGACTAAATGCAAGCAGGGGCAGAGCGCCCTCCACGAGACCCTCATGTGCAGTCCGGAAAGAAAGTACGAGACCGAGAGCTATGTTCAAACCTAAACTTCTAAGTATCAGCTGCTAATGAGCTGAAATTAGCGGGAAGCTTGTCAATGCTTTGACACACAGTGTGTTAGTAGAAAAACGCTTGCTTGCAGCTGCTGCTGCTCCGGGACCTTGGTCAGTTTTGTCACTAGAGTCACTGATGAAAGAGCATAACACTACATCGACTCTTCTTCGAGCGTGAGTGCGTCTTCAAGCTGGCAGTCGACGGATACTCGCACCGCATCATCAACGCAACCACCATCCCCAGTCGGTCGGTCACCACGAACTACCTACGAAGACATCTCCAACGCCCAAGAGAAGAGCAGCGTCCGACCGCACAGCATCACTCCAGCTTTTAGGAGACGTGTTATCAGAGTTTCCAGTGCCAATCCCGGATACCCTGCAGCCAGACCCAACCAGGGACTAAATCAGGGCTGAGTGCACCCGACAGGCTCTGGCGAAGTTGATCAGGACTCAAGGGTTCAAGAAGGAGAAAAACCTCCTCCCCCCAAGCTTCGGTGGAGTCAGAAACTGGTCTGAATGACCTTTGCCTGTCAGTGTCAGACCTGGGGCGAAGACTCGAAGGCTTCCCGGAGTAGAAGAAAGTTGGCCTCGGCAGTCCAGAGGGGATTCCAGTACAACTGGAGTGACCCGCAAAGGTGGGAGGAGATCTTGCTCTTCTAGGGCCTAGCGGAATGCGCCACTTCACAACGTATTCACCGTCCCTGCCAGGGCAGGAATGTCCAACTTACAGACCGGCTGTCCCGCGCACTGGATCGGAGCGCCGTAATGAAGTATGTGGGGCCTATTAGCACACAAGTCCAAGACCACGGACGGCTGATTGAAACCCTGGTGGAGCTCAAGATTGGGCCGAGGAAGAGGCCTACGGCTCCATCTCTGACAGTTAGCTTGTCACGACCATGAAATAAAAATTTTCGATGTCAATAGGGTCAGTGGTGCTGGCACCAAGTACCAAACACTTTCTCTTATCTAATTGTTGCGTTCAAAAAGGTTTGAAGACTGTGGTCCAATAATGACTTATCAGTTTTCATGAAGTTAACTTTTTCCTTAAATAAATTTTCCTGCCCGTTCATCTGTCTAATCGTCCATGCTCAGCACAGGATCGGCTGTTCAAGGGGATTGCCCCATGTTAACGAAGTAAAATAGTTATTAGTCAAAATATGCCTTTTAAGCTTCCTCGCGGGTAGTCCTATACTTTATTTCCAGGCTGTATGTACGTGTAGGCTCACACTCAGGATAAATAAGAGGAAGGCACTGATAAATTGCTTTTGGCCTGGCCTCTGACACGTTCATTACTATAGCTCTCTCTCTCTCTCTCTCTGCCAGACAGAGGACGGGAAAGACGTAGTCACAGACAGGTCCCACTCGGTCAGACAGCACTCAATTTATTATATTGAAGGATAATTTCGCACTCTCGAGGGATTCACAGGCCATTGAATTTTTCTCGATTGTCAACTGTGTGTATTTTTAGTTCTGTTGTCCCAATAGAGTGAAAGAGACACGTGCATAAGCACGGAGTTGCAATGCTAATTAGTGCCTGGGGGATAATGGAGCATTTGCTATGGACGAGAAAGGGTTGAGCTGGCTCTGCTTGCATTTTCTAACTTACACCGTAGCTGTTACTACTTAGAGAGATGATACACAACCCAGTCTCTGCCGTGTAAATGGCTGGCTCTCATGCCAGTCAAGCCACTGCACAGACACCTAAACATCAAACTCTGTCTGCATGAGCATGTTTCTACTCTTGATAAATTCATTCTGTTTCTTGTTTTGACCAGGAAGACCTGAGGTGACAAATACAGGGCGGACTTAGGAGACTCTCAGTGTCGTTTGCCATACTGAAAGTGAGCTCCAAATGTCCCTTGTCTTCCCCGAAGGCGCTGACAATACCGGGAAACAGCAGACTCCCGCAAGTGCTTCTGCTTCACTGACGTAAATATACATGGATGGCGTATAGGCGTGGACGTATGTAGGAGAGTAGTGTCATTCAAATCAACAGCTGAACAACAGCTACACAGAACAGAAAATTGGTGCCCATGTAAAAAGTGAACAAGCATCACAGAAGTAAATATTATGGTCAGCACAACTTGCAGCTGTGGCAGCTGTGGCAAGGGCTTGTTAGCGGTGAAGCATGGTGACTTGTGCAGCTCAAAAGTGTGG
>JAAUXU010020161.1_pt1 | contig 21702 bp, 24 predicted proteins | sample 7278151 | NCBI WGS metagenome assembly JAAUXU01 (sample SAMN14350113, study PRJNA611818) | marine sediment metagenome | isolation source: surface marine sediment (1.8m) | place: French Polynesia: Moorea | collected 2018-08 | reverse complement strand
GCCAGAATGCTCAAAACGAGGCCACCTGGAGGGGGGGGGCATGATAAACAGAACAGAAACTTGGCTTTTTCAGGGGGTAAAAGTTGGCTGAAATTTTCATGGGGGAATCCGGACCCCCTGGCCCACCACTTCCATGGCGATTCACTCCCCAGACCCTCCGGCGCCATGAGTAAGCATGCAAAAACCCCGTGTCCGGGTTGAGAGGTTGCTACGTTCTGTGGAGCAGAAAAAAGAGTGACAGGGTGACACTTTGACAGGTAAACTAAAGTCATCGACGGATCGTTCCCCCCAGTAGCGAGGGAAGACAGTCCGGATTGCCGTCATCGGCAGTAGGAGAGAAGGTAGTCCTGATCAGACTCAGAAGCAGCGAGAGAGGGCAGTCCGGACTCCGGAGCTTCGCGGACCTGATCAGACTCAGCAGTAGCGAGAGAAGGCAGTCGGGATCACCTTGAGCAGTAGCGAACGTGGCAGTCCAGATCGAGATTTCCCGACTGTCGTCGATGGTTTTTGTTTACATGTCAGAGTGTCACCCTGTCCCTTCAGCCAGGACTGTATTCCACCGCCAGTTCATGAACAGAAAATCGTTCCCTCCAGAACTTCTGCGAGTAGACTCGGATTGTCTTTTTTCATGTCATCCTCATGGTGAATTCTTCAAGCATAATCGACGCTTTTAGCGTGATTAACAAATGTTGATCAGCGCCGTCAATGTGGCTCCAGACCCTCCATAGGTTGCGTGAACGGCGAAAAATAATGTAGCGCAAGCGGTAACTCTGAAGTGTCTCAGAGTCAAGTAATAAACAAAAACAGTCGGCTCACCATTTAATGTTAATATAAAGAGACGTCTGAAAAGACCGCTCATTGAGCAATCCCCGCCAGCCACAGTGCTAACACTGGAAGTCGTTACAGTGGAGAACAAACTGAACGAAGATTCTTTTTAAAAAAGTATATAATACTCAAGTTGTTCGCAATATTGAGTAACAAAAGTGGCGAGAATCGACACCAGGATTCTACATTGCTTCCACACTTGCTCTTCTCTCAGGGCTGGTTGCTGGTAAAGTATGATTATGATCGTAAAGATTGCCTAATTCTTACTGCATAACTCGCTCTCCGCTGCAAACAAAAGTTGAGCCTGTCAGATAATTTCGTTTCCTCTGACACCCGGTCAGTAGGGTCCGTCTTATGTCCTTGCTCCGCTACCTCCTTGACCTCCTGGCCAGCCTTTTACGAGGGCGTGAACGGCGTCTCCGCGTGCTGAGCCAGAGCCCTGGCTACTTGGCGCTGAACAAGGACTTCGACTTGGTCATCAACAGCGACGACCCGGAGAGGCCGTCGCTCTACAAACAGATTCATCACACGTTTCCTCATCTCAGCGACTTCGGGAGATTCAAGGTACCTGCTGAAGTTTGTCCACACTGCCGTGATTACATGCGCTTCCTGGCACCCCAGCATGGATTCCGCGTGTTACACCGGCTGGACTACGCTACGTCGGGGGTCGTCGTCGTGCCTTTGACCAAGCAGTTCAATCGTTCAGCCTCGCGGGCCTTGCAGCAGAGGCTCGCGCGCAAGTTTTACGTGGCCTTAGTCAGGGGTCATGTGTCACAGAGCCTGGTGTCAGTCTGCAGAGCCATCGGTGAAGTCCCGGAGAACGAGTTGAGGATGACCTGCCCGGGCTTGAGCGACAGCTGTCAAAGGCCCCGGGATGCAGAGACCAGGCTGGCTGTGCTCAGTTGGGGCGTCTATGACGGATATCCAGCCACTAAGGTGTCTCTAGCCTACTTGTACAGTGTTCTTCGAATATGAAACTATGTGTTTGCATGGTCATCGTGGTTAGGTACTGCTACGACCTGTGACTGGGCGGCGTCACCAGCTGCGCGTGCACTGCACCGCCTTGGGCCACCGCATCGTGGGCGACTTCACCTACGCCGGCGCCAGAGCCGTCGAGGACGCGCCACACAGGATGCGCCTGCATGCAAAAAGAATAATCTTGCCCGACGGCGACGAGTCCGTGGACATTGAGGCCGAGGAGGGGCTCGACTTTTGGGACGGTTACGTCGAAGTGAGGTTGGAGAGGACTCTCGACGCCCACGCCTACAATGTGCTGAGTCAGGAAGAGAAGCACTTCCTTAGAGTGACATGACAGAGTGTAATATTCATCAAGACATATCAAACAGTGGAGGTGGCAAAGAGGAATGAAGAGAGGGTGGAAAGTGCACAGTCATGAAAAGGGGCGATTTTCTGAGAAAACAGCCTCAATTTCTTGGAAAACCGTGACCTCAAGCCATATAAGAAATGACTGTGCAGTTATAACCGATTGGATAGATCGACCAATCATTGCTGCTGGCGCTTCTGGCTGTCCTTGCTGCTCTTCTTCCTGTCATCGTCTTCCAACTGCTTGACGAGCCTTTGGACCTGCTGTCTCCTCACCAGCAAGATAGCGTTGAAGTGGTCCTGCCAGTGGATCTTCTTGGGCGTCATGCCGTCGTCCACTCGTTTGGTGGACGCGATCTCGGACAGGTGGCGCAACAGGATCAAGTTGCTCGTCATCACTTCGTACTGCTGCTCGTACTCCTTCTGATGCTTCTTCTTGTTGTGCTGCAGGATTGAAGGAACAGCAAGCGTAGAGATGAATGGAGTTAAAGTGTAGCGCAACTTTTATCTCCTCAAACAGCGCTGGTCCATGAAATTTTGGTTAAGATATTTCTCTGTTCTCACATGTTGTCAAAATCCTCAATCAGCGGCAAGTTCGCAAAAAACATTTTTGCAGTCCTGCACTAAACTGTGAACAGCTGAGCATAGTAGCTTTGGAGACTGGTATATATCTTTGACGTACTCCACAACTAGATGCATTTATTCGTGCGCTAAATGTGACCTACATGCAGTAGGTGCTGCACATGGCCGTGTGTGAGCGCTGCAAGTACTTCTGCTAGTACAATATAGTCCTAGGAAAAGGCACGATGCCATTAGGTAGTCGACTGCATCTCGGCAAGGCCTGAAACAAGTTCATGGTCCGGTCAAGTAGGGCAGCAACCCAGAGTTTCTAGTGCATATGTAGTTCCCAACTGTGTCACGGTACGAACGTCGAGATTATTTACAAGCTGTCATTAGGGTGAGACGTAGCGTACTACGTGAATCGGACGTGATGCATCCGTTGTTGTACTACGCCGACTTGCGCGAGAACAGCGACGGGGAAATGGACAGCGCGTTGGTGTACGAGTAGGCCTGGTTGGTGCTGCCCAAGGTCGGGCATGGCATCTCACCTGCAGGTGCTGGAAGGTGGCGCTGACGGGCTGCGCGTTGTCCACCTTGGCCTCGGCTTGCCTCACCCTCTGTCGGTGGAGCTCGAAGCGGCGGTCCTGCCACGGGCCCTCCAACAGGTCGTACCTCTTCGAGGGCCTGGCGCTCCGACACCTGATGCCCAAGTCCATCTCTGCCAAGTCTTGGCCTGCCAACCTGTGCTAGGTAGCAATAATGCCTTATTTGTGTGCGATTTTTTTGCCGTTCTCGTTCTGCAAAGCGCAAGTGCTAATGTAACCACCGTTTTGTTTAATCAATGCCCATATCAGTGTCTCCTCTTCTGCCTGCTTGCATTGTTTGGTAGATGTTTTTTTCTGCAAAACACTCAGGCACTCTTATATATGAGGGATAGTTGTAGAAAGTCACAGCAGGGGAGCTACAGTCACAATGCTTGTTCCGGGGGGGGGGGGGAGAACGAGGAAAAAATATGCGAATCCCTCCCCCCAAGCATGAAATACAATGTGCAAAGGAAAAACTAAACAAAAAAAGTTGAAAAAAAGTCTTGATGCCAAGAACAACTTGTTCAGCAATTTTCACATGTCTCTATCGACTTAAAACACTCACACACGAAGCTGGCCAAAAGGTCAAGGACTAGGGTATTACCATGTGACGAAGCCTCCTTTGTCTGATGTCTGACGTGTGCACCATTAAGGAATATTTATGTTCCAATACTGGCCCAATTTTAATCACAGCAGTTACATGGTACGCATGAATCAGCAGGTTTGCTTTTAGAACAGTTCTTCAAAGTTTCCGTTTAAGTTTAAAAGCCAAACATGCAAGTGACTTCCTTAAAAGAAAAAGAAAACGATGTTGATTCAGTGTTTCGTCCGCCCCCCCTTGTATAATGACATCTTCTCTTTAAGCAATACTTTCATGTCACTTTTTTGTTACCCTCTGAGGCCATTTTCCCCCTTCGAACCCCTTGTCGCCCTCGCCCATCGGACATTTGAATAGTTCGAATTGTAGCGACGTACATATAAATACAGTGTACTGTCTGTACTGTGCTCTGTTTATATATCAACAGTGAGTAAAGCATCAATCGTTCGTTCGATCAACCTTTGAACGGTCTCGCAACTTTGCACAATTTTGTGAAAAACAAATTCGAACAAAATCTTGGTTTCTTGTAATGCGTGCAAGACTTGAAGCAGCATGAACGTGAAGTTGCCGAAGAACCTGACGATGAGGTAGAAAGTCACCTCCAGATTCGGGTCCGACAAAGTCTCATCGGCGGGTAAGGACGCATATGGCTCGAAGCTCAAAGTTATGGAAGACCAGACTTGAGAGCCATGGAAGGCCAGGCCTGAGAGCCATGGAACGCCAGAGTTGAGAGCCATGGAAGACCAGACTTGAGACCCATGGAAGGCCAGAGTTGAGAGCCATGGAAGACCATGCTTCAGAGCCATGGAAGACCAGGCCTGAGAGCCATGGAAGGCCAGACTTGAGAGCCATGGAAGGCCAAACTTGAGAGCCATGGAAGACCAGGCTTCAGAGCCATGGAAGGCCAAACTTCAGAGCCATGGAAGACCAGGCCTGAGAGCCATGGAAGGCCAGACTTGAGAGCCATGGAAGGCCAAACTTGAGAGCCATCGAAGACCAGGCCTGAGAGCCATGGAAGACCAGACTTGAGAGCCATGGAAGCCCAAACTTGAGCTCGATGAGACAGACTCATTGCACACCTACACTGGTGAAATGCAAGTTGCGAAACCTCGCTGTAATTTTCTGTTAGTCTGTTGACAACAGATAAGCAATTTGCATGAATAATGACCTCCAGACTTCACTTTGGCCTGCTGAAGTGCAAGTTCAACGAGCTCGCAGTTTCTCGGAGAATTCTCCCGGAAATTTGCTCTCTCACTTCTTGTCTTTTCTCCCAGAAAGCATAGGGCCATTCCACAAAGTGAATCGCTCTTTCCCAGAAAAATGCGGACGCACACTTCGCCGAACTTCGTCTACGCGATGTAGTCAAATGTTAAGTGGGCACTGACGGTACAACAGTCTGAAGTACGACTGCCCCTGCAGCCCGTCTGCGCACCTCCCGCTCGATGTTGCGGGCCAGACACGTGTGGTCCAGAGGACCTCGTGGACTTGAGAGACGTGTCCAGATCCTTGGGACACCTAGTTGGCCTGGACCTGACCGGAAGCCGCCAATGTCGTTGGCTTGGAGGTCGTTTGGGCTATTTTAGAACAAGAAATTATTGGACAGGTCCAGCAATTTCCCCCTCGCCCTCCCACTGAACGGGTTACGCGTCCACGTCCGTTCAGATATGCATTGTTTAAAGACGTGACGCCGCTGCCGCCGCCGCCGACGACGACGACGACGACGACGCCACCGAGCTTTCTTGCGTGATCCCCCTTCCCAAACTCACAGTCTCCTTAAGGACGTTGCAAGGGAAAGATTGCAGCAAACTTCGCTCTCACCAACCTTTTTCACTTCAGTCGTCAAGTGAGTACTACTTAAGGCATGATTGGTTGATTATTAGTACAGTGAAAGATGACCGAGAAAGCAGTCCTTTCACCTGCGGTCTCTCTCACACAACAGGTGCTGGAACGTCATGTACGCCAAGCTGATGATGCGGTCGTGCTCCCTGCTCCTCCTGTTCTGGCTGTTCGCGCAGTCGCCACAGTGCAGCGCCAGGCCCAAGATGTTGATGCCCACGTGCGGTCCCGCGCTGTCGCGTCTGCTGCGCTCCGCGTGTCCCAGGTACACGTGGAAGAACGTGGGCGACGACGTCTGCTGCATCCAGGCCTGCCGGCGGAAGGAGCTGCGCACTCAGTGCCAAAGTTGGTGCGTAGACAAAACACAGACGCGGCCTCGGCTGTGACCGAGTCCTGCTTTCCAATGCGTCAAGCCAGAACAAAACAAACGAGCAGGAGAGATCGTCTCGCGCGATGTCTCACATGGTGTCTGGCAACGCATTGTGCAGTCACGTCCACTCCTCGACAAGTGACGCTGTCTTGTTGCAGGTTCGACCGGGTGTCGGAGGGCAGCCACGGCCTCGACGCGACCTCGGCCATCCCGTCCTCGGTAGGCGTGAACGGTGCTTATGCAGTCCTTCTGTCGCAACTAACCGAGCTCGTCAAGGCCCTGACTCGAGGCCTGTCCAAACTAACCTCGCCTGTCTTCATGTTTGGAAATGTCTTTCCCCTGCAGAAGGTGACTGTTATTGGCATGTCACATGACCACACCCTTGCTCGCATGAATGAGATCTTTCTGCGTCTTTATTGTCTGCTTGCACATATTCATGAATGAATTATTCGTAGTCATTCAACTTTTGGGGGATCTCTCATGAATGATGCAGTCATCTAGTATGCAAAACTAGTTGTATGAGAGAGAGGACACATGTGCTCATTCCCATAAAAGTAGTACTTAGCCTAGAATGAGGAAAAGAAATGCATCTGCTTTGCTTCCTCGTGTTTATTTGTTCCTTTTTCCTCTTTGTAGGACGGACGCCGTCTTCCAGTCGAAGATGCTGCAGCCGTGACTGAGCGAGAAGGCCTACATGCCGAGGAAGGCCCAGATGGCCTGAACTTGAGCAAGAGGGGGGGCATCGTCTCCGAGCCGTCCTACGCCTTCAGCCAGCAAGAGGCCTTTCCGGCGGGAGTGCAAAACCGCCCGGGCTTTCTGACCTCGCGCAGGAGCAGAAGAGAGGCCAGAGGCCGAGTCCTCAAACCCCGCTCACAGAGACAGTACTTCTTGCAATCGGAGAGTTCGACTGGCTTCGCCGCGGACAACACGGAGGTCATCAACGCCAACCGCTCCAGGGACTACATAGAAAGGCGGCAGGAGACGAGGTTGTCCTTCCTCAGCGACTGAGTGCCTACGTCCATGGAAGTGGTCAGGAGGGCTGGTTCTTCCACACTTCAAATTTCGATCCGCTGTAGTATTACCATGACGCAGACTGCCTAGAATGGGGACAGAATCTCCGACACCCATCCAATCTCTTGGATCCCTCTTCCATGGGAAAGGCTTGGCACCGTAGCTGTCGGCATTGCTGGAGAGATCGGCCAAGGGAGTCACAAGAACCCCGCATCTCTGACCAAGAGTCGCAGCAGGTGACTCTCCAGAGATCCCACAGAAGCGGATTCGTCCAAATCCAAATCCTGGATCCAAACGTCCAGAGAGTCTCTGAGCGCTGTCATGCTTGCCAGAGACATTGGGATTACTTCGGATTCTCTCGGAAAGACTCTCCAGGAATTTTGACCACCAGCGTCGAGGCCGTCAAGTCCAAGAGGTTGAGCCAGTCTCTCAGGGCATATTAGCAAGTCTCACCTGAGAGAAATGTCACTTCTCACAGGCATTTTCGATGAGCAGAGCTATGAGTATTAGTACTGCACATGTACTGTCTACACTTTACTTGACCTTTTATAATATGCACGATGTTTTACTGTGGTTGTAGCTCAAGCAACGCAAAATGTACAACAATAATACCGCAACAAATTTGTTACTCCAGAGCATTTAAGCCTGCATAATAATTTCTTAGAAGTCCAGACGACGCCAGAGATGTCAAATAAAACTGTCAAGATAAACGCAAGTTCGTTGTCTCATTTTTTTTGTCACTCATAGTACGCTGCTGGCTCGTCTTGGGGCCAGAGTTGGGACTGAACCCAATGACAGGCGTATACATGTACATGCATGTACTCATCTCATATTCACGTGGAGCCTCGTGACAGATCTGTCAGCCAGGCCTACTTGAGGGCCCACTTGTCCTTCTGAACATAGCGGTCAAGCCTAGTATAGGTGACAGCAGGCGTCAGTGACTGGAAGTATCGTAACTAAGCACACGTCATTTCCAGAGATGACCAACAATCCTTAATCATGAATAGATAAGTCCTCTTATGAGTCAGTCTCTTTGGATTCATCAGAGACCTAACAACTTACCTGAATGGATAGAGCAGACAGTATGAGTCAAAATGACAGCCACACAGAAAGCAACGTCTTGCGTAGGAAAAGCTGCAAGTAGACGAACTCGACTGAATTTTCCTCCACTGTTTGAAACCAACAACGGCCAGATTGACCGAAAAATTAAGAATCAGTCCGAAATTGAGGTTCAAATTTTCATTCACCTTAAAAATGCGTATGTCGTAAACTGTAGCCCTCAGAGGGCAGAGTTCGCCCTCTGTCGTCACTACGACCGCCCTCTACGCGCTTCGAACTGGCCACGTAACTCTCGTTGATGCTGTCGTAAACGTAGCTGCCGAAGCTGTAGCTGCCGTGGACGTAGCCGCCGAAGACGTAGCTGCAGTAGACGTAGCCCCCGCAGATGGAGCCCCCGTAGACTCGACGTCCAGTCCAAGGGAGCAAAGTAACATTTTCTATTCCACTCCAATTTGCCACCACTGGCAAAGTTGCCACATTTGGCTGATTGAAACTATGGGAAGAAGTCTCCTCATAAGACTGAACTGTTATCCAAGGTTACATTTCTCCCAGGAAGTGTGAAGTAGACAGAGTCTGCACTGTTGTCATCGCATTCCTCACTTGTGGTGATAGCAACGCCGCCTAAATCATTCAAAAGTCTCTGAGTCTGATGTCAAGTCTGGTTATTGTCATCAACTCTGGACCCTAGGTTTTGATGACTGTCACCGATACATTTTTATGAGTGAAAAGAAAACACTTTTACTACCAGGGAACTAACTATACACGTACCTTCAGTGCACAAACTCGTTTCACACTCAGTTTTCAAATAAAGTGAACCATGACCCCATTTCAGTTTTTCCTAAATAAGTACAGGCACTTGTTTGGCTGGTTGATGTATAAGACTGTCTTTAGAAATGTAGTCAGACAAATGTAGTAGGATATTAGTCCCATGTCAGTATCATTGATGGCTAAGATGATTTACTCTGGAGTGCTGATTATGGTCATAGAACTATATAGCTTGACCATCTTGACCTCTCCGCAGCGGAACATGCAAGGTCTCAAAACACTTTTTGTTTGGCAGGATTGGCTTTGTTATACTCCTGGACCAAAATCCTTTAATTTCAGCACAAGAACTGAAGTGTTGTAGTCGTGGCAGGAGTGATTTTCATCTCAAGTTCAAATCATCAACTTTGCTGACTCTTAACTTTGTGACCTCAAGCATTTCTGATGCTGTGCAACCACCAGGTCATATAGTTGACACCAGAAGTCATTTCATTCAAAGAGCGTGTAAAATTATAATCAGCCAATGATCAAAGCTTGAAGTTCCGAATGGCTCACTTATTTTGAAACTGGGGGGTATATTTTTTGTCTGCATTTCCTCTCTAAGTTAAAACATACGAATATGAGCGTAGAAATTTACTTCGTACATCCTGTCCTCAAAATTTGAACTTTCCTGCTTGATGATTGTAAGAAGAATATGACGATTTAAATCGATAAAAATGCGTCTTATATACTTCTGAACCGAAAAGAGCGATGAGTGTAACCAGACTGTGACTAAAACCGGAGACTGCTGTATTTGTGACCCGACTTGGTGCAGCTTTAGCGTACCCGGTCCCATTTTGTCCGCCCTCGACCGACTGTGAACCGGGTTGTGTCTCACCCCGAAGTCGAACCGGGTTGTGCCTCACCACGAGTCCTCCTCCTGCCTCCTCACTAGTGGCTGCTCTCTCATTTCAAGTGGTTGCGTCCTGGAACAATGATTCATTCATGTCTGCCACCACCTCCTTCAGATGTCAGCGCCCTATGCAAGCGTGGCTTTGATGTGCACTTGGGTAAACCGGCTTCCCCCACTTGATGAGAAATGGGGCTGCATCTCAAGTTGGAAAGCTTGAATTAAGTCAAGTTTGGCTTCCTTCAGCCATGTCGAATTTCGAGGGTGTAACTCAATGTGGAGACACCATGAGCACTCATAGAGAGGATAATTTCGTACGCATAATGGAGACAGAACGGATTTTATCATTGTAAAAACAGAAAATAGGGTAGCTACATCTCATTGAGATGCTATGATTTAGCCCCTTTGGGAAAAACCGTGGTACATTCAGAAAAATCAGAAGATGAAAGTTTCTCTAGAAGTTGGGAAGGGACTTCATCAGAAAATCAGCGAAGGCAATACATAATGGCAGAAATTATATTATGGAAAATTCATACAAGCTTGCATGCTCACTGACCCAGAAAATAAACCACCTAGATGAATCTGAGGTATGTCTGGAGGGGAGGGGAGTTGGTCGTGGAACGGCATGGGGGGGAGACATCTTCAATGGATAGCGATGAGAACAATCGTTCTTTGACCTGTGACTGAAGTCTTTATCTCCACTGGGATATAAAGTCTTCATTTGCACTGGGGCAGTGCAGCAGCGCTGACAGCGGTCAGTCAGCCGATAAGGCAAGACGGACTCTGTTTCGTTCTGATCTCTAGACTCGTGCGCATCAATCATGCACGAACCCTTTGGTGTCGTCACACCGCAACTCCAGAGTCCGCCCTGCAACCTCGTTCCCCTCCGCCAGGGTGGGGATCACGCTCCCATGGGAGGACGGTGCAAGGCGGAGCGACGACGCACGAGTCCTTGACGTGGTGTTAACCTTTACAGTGCTCAGCGGACTCGACGTGAGCCAAGTCCTTGGGGCACGCGCTGACGCACGTGGAGGTGGGCGGTCGACGAGGTCCACTCCTCCACGTCCAACTGCAGCAGGAGGAAGTGTGCATGTTAACCGCTCCTTCAGCTCAGAGGAGAGAGATGAGGTCGGTTATCGAAATAATTTTGGTTGACGTTTCCCTTCATGTCTCTGATGCGGTTAGAGGGAAATTAAGAAGGACAATATAAAAGAGCTCTGGATCCTGAGCCTGAGCTGTCAGTTAAGATCAGTAAGCTCAAGGAAAAGTTTGTCAGAGATGCGACCAAACCACCACATCCTGGGCACTTGGCTGCTCTTCGTAGGCCTACAGATCGCCCTGTCCACTGAGGAGCACCCGCCAGGTGAGGGCGTGCGTCACGACGCTGTCGGCAGACTTTGGTGGGATCTCCACTGGACGCTGCGGGCAGCAAGTACACGCGCCGTGATTGTTGCTGTGCGGCCGGTAGAGAACTGACCATGTTGACTGCATCGATGCTCCAGCTGGTAGAAGACGTGCAAAATCAGGAGCTGAGAGCAAAGGTCTTAACCCCAGGTTCAGCAAACTTGAGCTGACTTCCGTACACTTTCTGGCCGTGTCTGTGTCCCCCCACCCTCAATGGTCTCACTTGGACCTCTGTTTTCCCCACAGAAAACGCTTTTATGGAGTGGCTGTCCGAGTCCGGAGGAGGACTTCCCCAGATCGTGGACGCGGGAAGCTATGGCAACTTCGATCCTCAGTCACTTTCCAGGTAGGAAGATCTTTCTCGCTCATCTCTGAGAAAAGGCATTCAAGGCCTCAGATCCCAGCTGCCACTGATGTTGTGTGCTACGTAGGCTGTTCCGCCGTTCAGATCCCTCCATCCGCCTGCTCAAGAGGTCTGATGTCTCCAACATTGCCGTTGAGGACGAGGACAAGGTGGAAGAGAAGCGTGGAGGAGTCAGCAACTCCTTGCTCAGGCTGGTGAGGAAGAGCGGACTGGGGCAGATGGTCAGGCTCATGAAGAAGAACAGGTATCGGGACCTCAGGGCTCTCTAAGAAGATAATTGCGCTGAGGATGTGACCTTTGTCATCAACAACTGCTAAACATTTAGCTCAGTGAATTTGCACCACCTTTTGTTAAGTGCTTTTCTGTTCGAGGCTGGCAGAAGCTCTGCAAATGCAGTATTTGAAATAGTGCGCAATAGACAGAACAACGAAGCTGTATACGTATGTCATCGTATAATATTCTGTTATTCCAGTCATCAGAGTCATGTGTTCTGTGCATTGCTGTAAAACTAAGTAATAGAGTAACTGACACTATGCTCCCCACTTCTAGTACAGTAAGTACAGCATGCGAATAACAGCTTTGTGATTGGCTGGGCTTTTGGCTACTTTGTTCAGTTCAGGCCCAAGGAAAGGGCGCTCTTTCTCGCAGCATCTTCTGTCCGTATTTGCGCCACTCTTCCGGCGCTATCCAGAGTTCCTGCGCCGTTTCGAGACACGCCAGCACCGCCGCCCCGCGCCAAGATGTCGTGGCGGCGCTCATGTCCTTGGCGTCCAAGATGATCTCCATTGGGTCTGAGCGATAGGCGAAGGGAATCTGAGAAATTTTCAAAAATGACAACAGTGCCTGCTGATGTACTACTACGGAGAATATACCAGTAACCCCTCACCTGCAAGGCCAACTTCCCCCTCAGGTACTGCTGCAGTCCCCTGAACCTGGCGCCGCCGCCCACGACTAGAATGCAAGAATACATCTTCCTTCTCATGTCCTCATTCGGGCAAGACTCGATGCTCTTCACGACAGCCTGGTCCAACGAGATCAGCTCGAAAGATGGTGACTGGCGAGGGACTCGACTGCTCCTGGTCTGACTGCTCCCAACTTGACTGAGAAAGCAGAAGAAGTAGCCAGATCCACCTTGCATAGTAAAGTCTTCCAGTACCATTCGAGTGAAACCTACTCTGAGTCAGCGACGATGTCGACGTCCTCCTCTATGTTCTGGGGATCCGCCTGTTCCGACGTGTCACCGATCGTCCCTGCCTAGAGGTGATAACGTGTGTGGAGCACAAGCGGACCGTACGAGCGCTGTGCGAACAAGAATAGCTTCTGCTTTACCTTGGTGTATTTTCTGCTCGTCTCACTGAGGTAGATGTGATCGTGGGGATCCTCGGGGTCGCCGCGGTCGATCCCCATCACTCTTAATCGCTTACTGCCTTCAGTCAGCTTGAACAACACCGGGTGAAAGAGAGCAGATGGAGCCAATAACGCATCGTCCGCAAGGTACGTTTCATAGGTGAAGGAAGTCAGCTTTCCATCGTCGCCTATGGAGGAAGGGGCTCTTTTCTGCACACGAGGGTCACAACTGCGCGCAATCCTCACCTGGTCTCCTCAGCACAAACTGCTTTTGAGACATGCCACACTGATCCAGATCCAAGTGACAAGATTCCTCCTTAAAACGCTGGAGTGACTCAGCGTCAACGCCCACAGACTCCGGACAGAAGTCCGTGATAGTGGGGAAGCTGGCGTCTCGTACGAAATGAAGAAAGACCTGCAGGAGTTCAATCTCACTTGAAGCTTCGTTCATTAAAGTGGACGAAAAAGTCCACATCAAGTCCACATCACAGTCCAACACACTTGTGAAATGTCGCCGCCTCCATAATCCAGATGGACCCTGGATTCCACCTGTGAAATCCCATCTTCCACGCACGAAATGGAGGTCTTCTGGTCTCCGACGTCCACCACGCATGCATACCCTTTAAAGAAATAACCTCCAGATTTCAAACGTCTTTGCAGCTAAGTTCACAGCTATACCCAGCCCGGCACCGAATGTTGCCGCAACATGATCTTGGAGGACAAAGCAGCCACCGAAGCCCATCTCCACGAGGAGCAGACTGACAAGATGCTTGATAAGTGGGCGATCGTAAAGAGCAGGGATGATCAGGACAGCCTTGAGCTTGGGGAACAGTCCGCGGTCGATACCCAACAATCGCTCCACTGCAAACGTCCACAGTGCCTCCAAGTCCGCCAGCGCTGCCGTCCGAGATCCACCAACGCCGGAGTGGATGTTGAGGTCGCCCTTGTGGTAAGGAAAGTGGATGTTATAACTCTCCACCTCCTTTGGACCGAGCCTCAGGACGTCCTCGCAGAACACGGTGTCCCCGGGTTCGTCCAACCTATTGGAAAGAGATAGTGGTCAATGGCAGCTGAGAGGCATAATAGGCTCTTTTACTCACCATCCCTCACCACTTGGTGACTGCAACGTCGGTTTGAGATCTGCATTGAGGTGGCACAGGTGCTTCCTTGGGACGCCGAAGCGCTTCTTGCCATTGGACTGCAATGAGTTCTGCAACGAGTGCGCCAGCTGGGTGCGACATTCGGACAGCGATTGGTCATCTTCTGCTGAGAGGACGGCCTGGCCGAGTGGAGAGAAAAACTCAAGGTAGCTCGTCGCATCAGTGGAGATCCCGAGATAGGCGCCGTTCTCCAACGACGACCACTACCTTTTTAACTATGAACGACTCCGCGTGCCGTCCCTGTGATTCCCGCCGGCGTTTCCGGGCCAGGCAGTGGAGAGCCTGCACCGGGAAGGGGTCGGAGGCGCGTCCCAGGCGCAAGTATCTGGATCCTGGGTGAAGCACGATGACGGAATCCGCCGGGAAGACCCCAGAGTGCGACTCCTCTCCCTTGGGGGGCACACGCGGAGACGGTGCGGAGGACATGGTCGCCTGGAGCGAGAAGCAAGTCGGGATGTTATTTAAATCGCTTCTCTCCAATTGTTTACACATACAATTGTTGTGTAGCAGTAAAATCAGGGTTGCCATATCAGCCTTGCGACCAGAACCAACACTCCGGCCGTACCAAAGGGTACCCTTTATACCCTTTGGGCCCGCAAAACACAACTTTAGCCTTATGCCAGACGAACCAGTTGAAAGTCAAGTCCGAAAGCGAAAAAGAACAGTACAAGGAGCCCATGAGGCGGCCGATATTTCCTTAACAGACTCTAACATCTGTTTAGCATTATAGTCACACTCTTATGAGGATCTTTATGAACGCCTCAAAAGCATTGCTCTCTCGGCCTGACTCTCCTCGGTCCTTAGATGGAATGAGAGTGACCATATTGACTCTCCTCGGCCGGTCTTCGGGAGACCAACAACGGCACCTGTGACTGGTCCAACAGGACAACGTCAACGTGAACCGCGTCTTGTGCGCAATGCGCGTCATGAGTCAGTTCGAACTATGCGATGTCCTTGAAGACGACGAAAGAGGCCCACTTGTGCTCCGAAGCGGAGCGGGCACGCCAGACCCGCCAGTGAGTGAGTGCGGCTACCGGAGGCAACATACTTTAATCTCAGCAAGCTTGGCTTCTGATTGCACTGCCTGCCTGCACAGCGAGGGTACTCCGACCTCTGACCCCAGCCGCTCCCTCCTACTTGTAAGTCTACACCGTCATGGCTGGCGCCGAAGGGGATGGCAAGAAGATCGTCGGAGGCGATGGCGGCCAAGAAAGCTCGAAGGACGCAGAAGTCACCTTGTACTACCACGAGGGGTCGCACTACTCCAGGAAGGTGTTGCTGGCTCTCCATGAGAAGGGCATAGCCTTCAAGCAGACCAGGTGAGTTAAATAGATTGCCACCACTGGTGAACTTGAACATATTTAAGTCATCATAATGAAGATCATACTGTATGCATGTGTATCCATAGGGTGGACATCAAAACTGGCGAACAGTTCCAGCGTTGGTACCTGGAAGAGATTAATCCTCTCGGAGAGGTTCCAGCGATCAAGCACAAGAACAAAGTCATCACCGATTCCACTCCGATCTTGGAGTACTTAGACAAGAACTTCGGGGAGCCTGGACAACTTTTCCCGGAGAAAAATGACGTTCGTCTGACGGAGTTGCTGACTGCAATTGACTCCGTGAACGTATTTGCTATCTCCTTTGGCATAGTCGGATGCCACTCCAAGGAATTCGTGAGCAAGCTGAGATTCCCCTTCTCCGTCCCGGCGATCCAGGAGGGGGTCAAGCGCGCCTTGCCGACCAAGGCGCAAAACATCCAGAGGGCTTCAGAGCAATTCTCCGACATCGCCGCCGGAAAAGTACTGGCGGAGAAGTCGTCAAGGGTTGCTCGGGAGATCGCAGAGTTCAGTGATCTCGAACAGTTCAAGGCCATCATCGTCTCTGCCGAGAATGTGCTCGACGACTTGGAGAAGGAGCTGGGCCAAGACGATCGCGATGGCCCTTGGCTGGGAGGCCACAACTTCACGGCAGCCGACGTCACGCTCGCCACCTTCCTGGTGAGGATGTACTTGTTGGGTTTGGACGAGCGCTTCTGGGGCGAAGGAAAGCGCCCAAACTTGGCTAGGTACTGGAGACTGGCCTACGAGCGACCAAGCGTGGACAAGGCCAACGACTTAAAGGAGAATGAAGGAAAATTTGTTCTAGTTCAGGCGGCTTCCTGAAGTAAGGATCGTGTGTGTAATTAATGGCCAAGAATAGGCCTCTTGTGAGAGAGGGATCAATGTAACTAATCTATCTTGTATCGATCGCACTTAGTTCAGCAACACGTTCTTGGCTCTCCTCGACGTGGCAGGCTCCATTTCGTACTCCATCTCCACCCTCGGTTTAGCTTTTCTTAACTTGACCTTGGGCTCTTGAGGTTCATCCTCCTCCGAAGAAGCTTCCTCTGAGGAGTCCTCTTCAGACAGTCTCTCCGCAGCCAGATCTTCCATGTCTGCTTCCTCGTCACTTTCTTCAAAGTCACCCTCTGCTACAAATTCTCTGTCCAACATTTCCTCCTCTTCCATCTCGGCGCCCTCATGCTCCACTTCAGCCTCTGCTTCGACCTCCTCCTCGTCGACCTCTTCAGCATCAAGAGCTTGATCAAAAGCCTTCTGGGAGAAATTATAGATGTCGCCGTACGTTCCCTTCTTCAGCCTCTCCAACAACTCCTTCTCCACATGACTGTCGATCCTGGCCGCCACGAGCGCCTTCTCCTCTCGTCGGCGCTCTCGCCGCTCGACCTTTCGTTGCAGCGGCACTAGCTTCTTCTGTCTCGACAACGTGAGGCGGCGCATCCGGCTCAAATATTGGGTGATCTTCAGGAGTCGCTGCTTGCACTTCTGCCTGACGAACCCCGGCCAATACACCTGGATGAAGTAGCAAACAGAAGATTACTACAAGCATTTATGTTAGTAGGGGTCGGTCGAGCTCCAGCTGCTCACCAGATTTTCCTCCAACTGTCTCATGGCCTTCTCTAGGTTCCGCGACAGCTTGACCTTTTCCCAAAGCCGGTCTGGAAAGGCCGCTCTCTCCACTGTCTTCATGTACAGGTAGCACACACCCTGCAAGGACAAGTACGACCATGTCACAATTTGCTCCGTCCAGATAATACCTCGAAGCTCACCTGCTCCTCCCTGACGGTGGCGTACTGGGAGTTGGCCAACGGGCAAGAGCTCCGGCTGCACAGCCCTGTCAAGTTGTACTCATTGCGGCAGAACTTCTGAGTCTTGGTCTGGGTCTTGAACTGGCAGAAGCTCTTGTTGATGATAGACCAGATGACGTCGTCGTGCTGCATCTTGTCCGAGAAGAAGCTAACACGTTTCCGGCTCGCTCGTTTGTTGTAATGTTTGTGTCAGCTGTGACTGAGGGCGGGGTTGCCACGTTAGTTGTACCGTGGACTTCCAGTCTTGAATCACTCATGCTTGGATAGAAACTGATCATTAATGATGGACATTTCTCTAACGCTCTTTGATAGTTCCTATTATTCAATGTTGATATTGTACTATTTTCATATACATTTTGATCAATAAGCAAAGTTGTAAGTCACTAAATAAGGGAGCGACTTTTTACCTCCCCGAACCAGAGATGACAGTTGCACCCTATGATGCTAAGTTAGGCGAATTATTGTTATGTTTCTTGCAACATTATTTAATTTCAGTCTCAAATATTTCATATGACATAAAAGTTCGATCGATACAACTCTATACATTTCCAGGAGTTTGTCGATTGTTTCTTTGGGAACCCTGGCCAATGTTGTTCCTCGGAGTCCTGCCCTGCTGCCCTTGGATTTTATTGAGCTTCCAGGAAAATTCGCTATTGCATTTTCAGAACTGCAGGAAGAATCAATGCAAACTTGACGACACCAGTACAACCTGGTCGTCGCCATGTTGATCCGCGCCGTGCTGAGGAGGTCCTCGGTCCTCGTCGTGACCGACAGGACCAGGTCAGCGACGAGTGCATTCTCGAGCGTCCGGCAACAGAATCTCTGCAACAGCGAAGGAGCACAGAACCACGTCGGATTTCCCAAGATCCATCGTAGGGAGTTTCGGACGTCGACGAACCTGACCTCGAAGTCTGATTACTACCAGGTGTTGGGCGTGCCGCGAGACGCCTCTGGCAAGGACATCAAGAAAGCCTACTACCAGCTGGCCAAAAAGTATCACCCCGACACCAACAAGGGCGACAAAGACGCCCAGAAGAAGTTTCAAGAGGTTTCAGAGGCCTACGAGTGTTTGTCCGACGACACCAAGCGGAAGCAGTATGACGCCTTTGGGACAGGTGGTGCCTTTCACGGTGTTGGCGGGGCGCCACCGTACGGGGCGGACGGTTTCGGCGGTGCCTGGAACTTCAAGTCAACGATCGACCCCGAGGAGCTCTTCAGGACCATCTTCGGCGAACAGGCCTTCAAAGGATCTGGTGGCGGCAGTCCCTTTGGAGAGACGCAATTTGACTTCGGAACGCCGCAGGAGTATCGGCTTGACCTAGTAAGAGAGATCTAGCGATTGACGATGTGCTACATTAACAAGAGTACTACTACTACCACTGCTACTAGTACAGCACAACGGCCACTTATCCGCAAATTTAATCTTGCAGACTTTTAGCGAGGCTGCACGAGGGGTCAACAAAGAGCTGACGGTCACGGTTCTCGACACTTGCCCAGATTGTCGAGGGTCCGGAGGCTCCAGTGGTGCCAAACCGGAACGCTGCCCGCAATGCAACGGCACTGGTATGGAGACGGTGTCGACCGGGCCCTTCCTCATGCGCTCCACGTGTCGACGGTGTCGCGGCCGAGGTACCTGGGTGCGGAACCCTTGTGGCGGATGTCGCGGCACCGGTCAGAGTAGACAAAAGTTGCGGACTGTCGTGCCGGTGCCGGCCGGGGTAGAGGACGGCCAAACTGTGAGGATGTCTGTGGGGAAGCCTTCAAAAGAAATATTCATCACCTTCAACGTGCACAAGTCCGAGTACTTCCGTCGTCAGGGAGCAGACGTGCACACTGACGCCAAGATTTCAGTGGCGCAGGCAACCCTCGGTGGCGCAATCCGAGTGCAGGGAGTTCATGAAGACCTCAATGTACACGTAAGGAGCCCAATGGAGTTTTCAGGCGTTTATGTTTTGACATCGATGAAGTATAGTATTTACAGAGGCGTTTCAAAAACAAATAGGTACATACGTGACATTAGGTCCGTTTCCTTGACTAACTCATTTCAAATTTCCTCAATTTTCTAAATTAAGAGACGGGTACATCCTGTTGAAAGATGACTTCATGGCTGCCATGAACAAGGAGGTGATGAGGTAGGAGAAGTGCATGCTGTCAAGGGTGATTGTGCCAAACTTTAGAACCCTTTTTCCCCCCCAACATCTCTTAAAACAAATCTACTTCGCTTCGGCTTCGTACCAAATTTAACACATACACATAATGCAATCTCCACCACAGATTCCTCCAGGCACAGCGTCTCATACGCGCATGAGGCTGACGGGCAAGGGCATCCGGCGCGCGTCCGGCGTGGGCTACGGCGATCACTACGTGCACATCAGAGTCGAGGCACCCAAGAATCTGGATCCCCGACAAAGAGCGCTGATCCAGGCCTACGCAGAGTTGGAGAGGGACACGCCCGGCACCGTTAACGGCTTCACGTACGACCGCGAAGGAAACAAGGTGAGACGTAGGAATGAAAAATTACGTTCATTTTCACTCAAGCATCCATTTACTCTGTTCAGGTGATCATGGATGACCCCGGGGGGCTGGTGAGAGAGTTGAGAGACTCACTGGAGCCCAAGAAGCCAGCGGGCGAGTCCACCGCGTGAGGGAAGCTGTCAACGTTACTGTCAAAATAGAGAGAATATTTTAAAGTTTCAGCGACACGATTTCTCTTTGTTTGTGAAGCTGCGCAGGATGTCCGTGAACGCGCTTATGTGTACGCACTGGTACTAATGTCAGTTTTCTTTGGTTTCCTTCACTCTGAACATGCTCATGAGAGGATGAATTATTGGATGAGTGTGACTCAATAAAAACTATCATCCTGAACTTACAAAATCAACAGTGAAAACAAAAAAAAGGCCATCCATTTGACCTGCAGAAGGACTGCTAAGACATGTTGTATTGAAAGCTATAAATATCTCACCCATATGTATCACAAGGGACGCGTAAAGAGATCTCCTCTTCAAGACTCTCCGAACGGATTGAGTTGGGGATCGTATTCCTCGTCGTCCGGGTCACCGAACGGGTTCGCCGAGTCCTTCGCCGAGTCCGCACTCTTCTCGGAGAACGGATTCTTTCCATCGTCGTACTCGTCGGGGTCTCCGAAAGGATTCGGACCCGCCGCCGGAGGTTTTCTTACTTGTTGCTGTGACCTTGAGGTTGAGGCCGGAGCTGCCGTCTTCGAGGACACTGGGGCTCTCTTCAAGACACTTCCCTCGTTCAACCTTAACCGAGCGTCCGAGGTCGCCAGCCCCGAGATCGCGGCATCCGACCCCTGCTGGGCTCTTAGTCTTCCCTCGCTCTGCTGCACAAGACTTCTGCTGGCGAATTTGGTCGAAGGATCAGCGACCCTTAGTCTGGCCTCGGTGGCGACTGCAGGAGCTGCCCTAAAGACCTCGTTCTCCAGGTTTCCCGCCAGCTTGTTCCTCTTCGACTCCAGTGATTCTATCTCTTTGTCCCTGAACAGACCTCTGCCGAAGTACTCGGCCACGACCGAGAAGCTGTTGTCGGCGGCCTCCAGCTGGTGAGCAAACGCGTCATGTTGCTGGCGACTCCTGCAGAGAAAAGGACGTTACGTTTTCATGGTAGATCAATAGTGAATCATGGAATCAATTTTGGAGGCAGGCCCATTCTGTGCAACTTCCTGCAAGGGCGCTGATATGGAAAATAGGTCTTGTATGTATACGATGCAATTTTAATGAAATGAATTAACGCTGAAACACTTAGTGTAATATTGTCAGGGATTTAAAAAGTGACTTTCAATGTGATGTAGTATGAATCACAAATGCACACATAAAAAGCGAGGTCAAGGCTGTCTACCTCCGGAAGGCACGTATAGCACCAATGCGAATCCTATGCGATATAATGACTGCGATCATTCTCCTTCACATGAATTCAGAATGACATTTTTCACGCAAAAGGTTTGTTTACGTTGAGATATAACTACCAATCATAATTTTAAGAGCTCCAATGGAATTCGAGACTGGGTCACTGCTCTGATGTACTAGAAGACACGACAAACGTCTTCTTCACTCAGCAACTTGGCAAAAGCTTCACCAATTTTTTGCAGGTCTCTCCTGAGAAGTCACTACTCAATGTCAGCAAGCACCAAGAACGTGCCAACGTGATACTGGTCAGAACAAGAACTTGCGCGCATACCTTTGTTGAGAGTTGACTATATCCAGGATCTTCTTGTTGTCCGGCAGACACGCCGGACACTCGTCTTCTTTGTCGGAGAAGCTCTGGAAGTGGAAGCAGTGCTCGTGGAACGAGTGGCGACACAGGAAGTGGACCGTGGGGAGCTCCAGAGGATGGTTGCAGGCAACACACTTGGTCTCCTGAAACAGTAAGGTCGTCATGAAATGCTGACGTGCAGGCTTGGAAATCACTTCAGAGACCGTCAAGTGCTCGCTTGGACTAGCT
>JAAUXU010051770.1_pt1 | contig 21718 bp, 18 predicted proteins | sample 7278151 | NCBI WGS metagenome assembly JAAUXU01 (sample SAMN14350113, study PRJNA611818) | marine sediment metagenome | isolation source: surface marine sediment (1.8m) | place: French Polynesia: Moorea | collected 2018-08 | reverse complement strand
CTGCTCACATCCCAAGTGTCTTTTCTTCGGCTCAGAGCTCTCAGGACCACGTTCAACACCACCATGGCAAGGCCTGAAGTTTTGTTCTAAAAAAGTGGCTCTTTATGACATTTCCGAGTGTGTATCAAGCAATGAGCGCGAAATAATGACAAAAATAATGAAAAGCCCGCCATTTTTTTAAATTCATGGCGGATATGGCTGATCCCCTACCTCCGCTAAATTAAAACTACCCCAAATTACCTCAAATCGCTCGTGAACCTTTAATCTCCACTTAGCTCCAAAATATATTTTTTTTCGTTAATATGTACATTTATATACGCTCAAAATGTATAGATATATCACATTTCTACACGTCTAGGGTGTAGGAGGCAACCCCAGTTGCCGGGATGTCCTCATCTTCAACGAAACCACTGGAGAAGAGGAAACGTATCAAGAGGTCTACACCCCGGAGCCAAGGTACATTTCTGACGTCAACGAGATGAGTCGCTTTCACTCAGAATGAGTCTTTCTGCTCAGGTTCTCCGTGGAGGTGTTCTTCTTCCTCCTCATGGCCATGATGACCGTCAGCTCCATGGCTTTTCTTCTTCTAGATAATCTCAGACACTTCAACAGCGAAAGGGTGGACGAAAGGAACAAGTTGTCGAGACAGAACAGCATCAAGGATGCCAAATTCCGCGGAGAAGAGGAGGAGTACAGCAACAGCAGCAACAGCCTGGGCGCTGTGGAGTCCCAGGCGAGCTCCACTCGCAGTGTCATTCAGGGAGCATTCGTCGACGAGGAGTCAGACGGCAAAGCCAAGTTGTTCTTGCTCCTGGCCTTGCAGACGTTCGTGTGTTTCATCAGCAACGGGGCGTTTCCCTCCATCCAGGTGAACCTGTGGTTGTGATTCTTGTTCTACTTCAGCTTGACCTTGGGTGTGCTCCTATGCTCCGCAGACGTATTCTTGCCTGCCGTACGGCAACGTGTCCTATCACCTGGCGGTCACTCTCCACGCCCTGGCCAGCCCCTTCATGGCGTTCCTGGCCCACTTCTTCCCCTGCCGCCGGATCGGTCCGATCGTGGCGTTGACGGTTGCGGGGTCGGGATTCGCCGGCTTCATCCTGGCCACGGCCCTTAAGAGTCCCGCCATGATCGGCGGACAAGAGGCCGGAGGAGCGTTGACGGTGAGAGATCCACAACCCCTATGTAGTACCGCCCATCAGGCACTGTACAGTACAGTAGAACTTGAATCAAGTCAAGTTGTAAAGGGGCTTGCCAAGAATTTGACCTAATCGGAGAACATCTTAAAACGTTGTCACAGATCTTCAGGAAGTCCTTCCTGTTCTTGACCAAGTTGCCATCAACAACACTGGATTCTCTTGCTATGTTCAATTGATGGACTCCAGACCCGTCGAACTCTTCAAGAAGCTTTGCTTCGTCTAAATCGGAGTTTCAATATCCCCAGGTTGCCTCTTGGGTGATCTACGGCAGCCTCTTCTCCTACGTCAAGGTGGCCATCGCCGGCTGGTGCATGGAGCGGTCGCACAAGTCCATCTTCTGGTGCGGAGCCTTCACACAGGTCAGTCAGTCCGGCGACGACGGTCACGTCGACTCTACCGTCACTAACGTGGAAAACTTTCAGATCGGCTCTGCGGTCGGCTCCCTGGTCTTCTTCTTCCTGGTCAACAACACCGACATCTTCCAGCAGTACAACGTCAGCTGCGCCTAAACCAAACCAAGTCTTCTTGTCTGTACTCCTTGTACTACGTACTATTCCTATCATGCATAGTATGTGCTACGTATTGGAAGCAACTAGAAATGTTATGTTATTATTACCGTAACGGCATTAGTTTAATAAACGCAGTCACAGTGAGAAGTTGCAAGCTTGTTTGCTTATGATCACGACCAAAATACGTATGTGCACTTTTGTTTCACAAGGCAACAACATTACATGAAGACAATTTTGCACTTTCCTCTGCAATTCACTTAGAGATCTTCATATTTCCTCAGTCTTTCCCTCAGCTCTCGGTTGATGTCGCGCACCCTTTCAATTTCTGATCTGAAAAGTACAGTCGAGTCTCGACGTAGCCAATTTTCAGTTAACTCAGCTTGAACTGAAACTTTCTCTACAGAAAAAAAATCCCCCAGAAATCATCATCAGCAAAAATTGGCGCTAAATCGAGACTTTAATGTACACTCTGTCAAATATCGATTTTGGGAAGAAATTCAATTTCGGGAAGATTCCGAGGGAAGCCGTTTTTCATTGTAGTAAAATCACTTGATTTGGGGAAAGTCTAAATGGGGGAAAATTTGAATCTGTCAAGTTCCCCTCCCAATTTTGCACTCATTGCATTTTTTATCCTTTCTTTGATGCCATTTTTAATGTTTTTCAATTTTGCATCCCCTAGATCCTGAATGAGTCATGGCCATTGAAGTGAGTCAAGGTGAGCTGGGCCTGTGATCCCAACTTGACGTTCAACTTTTTTCATAGTCTGGTGCTAAAGCAGCCTTGGTACAGGCTTTACCTTCCACTATCGACCTTGATCCAGTTTTACACAGGATCTGATTCTGTCAAGCTTCCCATGGATTTCCAAAATGGAGATTCGACTGTAGCTTTGAAGGTATTATTTTCTGCTCACATGAGGATGTTGTGCTCCTTCTCGAGAAATGCGGCCTTAATACTCATTTGGTTCTCTTTTTCTCGCTTGGCCTCACGGGATCTTGAATAGAATTTAAAATCTCATGAGATTAAGTTCTGCCTTCAATATAATCGTCAAGCTGCTTTTATACCTTTGCGCTGCTGCATTATTCTTCAGCCTTCTTTTCCAATACTTCTCGTCTTTTTTCTCTGGCGGAATTGGATTTCTTGCACGCCGCTTCCGCCTCATGACTCCTTCAGTGGTCGCCGAGCCAGAGGGCGAGACCGAACCGTGCTGCTGCGCCACGGCCGCCGCCGCCGCCAACGCGTGCAAGCTGGTCCCGGGCGACCTCTCCTCCTCCTCCGATTCCGTCTGAAAGCCAGAACAAGACGTTGTTCCATAAGATGCCCGAGTGCTGCACGTCCCAGCAGTTGGTGACCACGCAGTTGCAGTCGACACAGCACATAGTACGTACGTCTGGAGGAACAGTGGACCCCGAACATATCGACATCTTTGGACCAGGGGAAATTGTCCGTCGGTATATCCGGAGTCCATTGTAAGTGCATTATCTCTTTCGCCTTGGGGAAAATGTCATCCTCCATCATCTACTGGGTGGCAACAAGTTTTGTCACGTGTTCAAGTGGTTCGCTGTTTCTCTTTCACAATATTGACCTCACACGACTCGGAGGCCCTGAAGTCCAGGGTGGCGATGGAGTGGGCATTGGATTCACGACTCGTCAAAGGACTTCTTGGTGGAGGTGACTGGCAAGGCCAAGTCTGGCCAGTACTTGAGGCGTGTGATGTTTAAAGAATGAGCAAAGTCAGACCAAAGTGACACCCAGTAGACCCGACGTTGATCCAGGTGACTGACCTTTATCGTGAGGTCTTCACTGCTTCCCGTTGTCACATGCGACCGTGGCACTGATGCAGAATCTGGCAGAATGAGCACATTTGGGGAAGACGAGGACACCTGAGGATGCTGCTGGTGCTGTTGATGGTGGTGGAAATCTGGCGGAGAAGGCACTGGTGAGAAAAGAGCTTCCAGTGTGTCAGGGCCACGGAGCTTATGCGCCTTGAACTTGTTACAAACAATATACAGCCTGAGTCATTCAAGTGTAAGCTGCTTCTTTCAGCTCAGACAGTTTCCTCGGAAATACGGTAAAAACAAGAACAACACTGAGAGCTGAAATCGGGCTTGGAGGGCTCAGTCAGCAAGAGGAGTCGAAGGGTTGACACCCTGAGGTTCGCCCCGAGGCCCCGGAGGGGCATCCGCTCGGCCAGGAACACATTTCCAATGTTGCGCAGCCTCTGCAGTCAAGAAATAATGATTGAACACTCAAAAAAATTGGACTGAAGCTGAATGATTTCAACACTGAAAAAATATTGACAACAGAAAAATCGGCAAGAAATGACAGTTTTCTTCAGACTGTTCCAGGCAGAATTTGAGACGTCACCTTACACTTGAGGTGACTCAGACCGTGCTCGTATGACTGTTGTTACCGGAGGAAACATTGCCTTCTTGCAGTTGCTCCTGTGCATCCATCAGAAAGTCCTCCAAAGCAACGTACTGTACAACAACATTTGACTGAAAGAGGGACGACATGCCAAATCATGACAGGAGCACAAGTAAAGAAAAACTCCACCACTGTCAGCGACCAGCTCGATCTTGGTCTCCTACCTGCCGATCTTGGTCCTGGCCCCGTCCACAGTCCCTGCTGGACGCTGAAAACTTCAATGAATGAATGTACTTGCTTAAGGAAAAGTGTTGTTGCAGCTTTTGTGCAGGAGGGAGGAGGAAAACTGCATAACTGGGCTAGCTGAAGCTGCTCCGGTGGCAAAAATCGCTCTTACGTAACCGCCCCAGGTGAAGGAAGACTAGAGGAAGCGCTTGTCCAATGTCGCTCACGCTCTCTCGACTTCTCTGGACTCTGAGGAGGAGCTGTTGTTGCTCGTGCGAAGGAGACAGCAAATAAAAAAAATCAACTTATAAGGGGAAAAAAATTAGGACTGGTTTCCCCCCTCCTCCTTCACAGTTGTTGATGTTGAACTATAAATTATTCTTGATCTTTTTATTTTTCGCTGCTTTCCCTGCCAAAAAGCGGCCAATTCGACTGTTTGTGATCTCTTAAACAGCGACCAGTCAGAAACTCAGTACTGAATTATTACTCACTTCTTTGGCAAGGATTCTCTTACTCCCTCACCTTGTTGTTGTTGTCTCTCTCTCGTCGTCGTCGTCCTTTCCTCGCCTTTCTCCTCCATGCTTACCTAACAACATCGGTGGAAGACACCAAGGCCAGCGGGGGGAGGGGAAAGCCCAGGGTAACCTGCTCAAGTACACGAGCACCAACTCAGTCAGGAGGGGCAAGAAAGGCGTTCACCACGACCTCTGCGGCGTCAAGGGCAGTCACGTGGAGGCCGTGGACTGACGCAAGTAGTGGGGAGGAGCGGGGCGGGGGGGGGGGGGGGGGAGAAGGGGAGGGGGAAGCGAGAAATTAGGAAACTTTGTATCAGGGAACAAGCTTATTTGTACCAGTACTGAAATTTAGGTAAAAATCTTAATATCAGAGACTTCTAAAACTGTTGCTCACTACATGTGTAGGTGGCATTTGTACTGCAGTTCAGATGCCACTTCAACTTCTCGAATTCACTAAATGTCACTCTTAACTCCTGGTCTGATGTGATCCTCTAAATTTGTGTCAACAAAGAACTTCTTTACAGTTTACAGGGGCAAAAAGCGTGACTTTTTCTTCTGTCAGCCAGAGCTTAAAGAATGGGGGAAAGAAGTAGGAAAAAGGGCATCAATCTTTCATGCAAAGCAAGTACTCGGCCGTCGTCTGTGTGTACGTGCGTCTGTGGCAGAGTGCGCTGCACAGTACACAACACTGTACAGTCTGCACTGCACAGAACTTGTTGCTACATGTAGGATGGCCTCAAGTTACTCCTTCACTTCCTACTTCTATCACCCTCACCTATGTAAAAGATTAGGAGAGACCAGGACATGTGCACAGGAGGAGAGTTGTGTATTGACTGCTTCCCAGTAGGTTTGGTAGCCAACAGTGCTGCTACTACTGATATGCTACAGTACAGTAGATGCAGGATATTTAAACACATTTAAAGTGCACATGTTCGTTACCACACCTCTAAAGTATACATAAATCTGCACCGAAGAACAATGTCCCACGTAGATTTGCATACACAAGTACGCAGTTGCAGAAGATAAGCCTCTGCATGAGGCTATGGGGTAGTCACTGTAATACGAGTATCAGCTAGGCACAGCGATATGTAGCTAGTGGCATATCTCTGGCTAGGCAGAGAAGCAGCTGACTATAGCCCATGCGTTGGGTAGGGATAAACAGCTGGCTAGGGATGAGAAGGTCGTCTCGAGACTCGGGCCTCAGGCCCGGGCCGCGCATGCTTCACTCCCCCGACGAGGGGCTGCGCTGATCTCCGAGCGTGCGTTGACTCCTCTTTACTTCAGCTTGCCCCATAAGGTGAGTGATTGTCATGATTGGGGCTCCCTGCCCAATTGATCGGTGTCCAGCCGGTTGTCTTCGGGGTTCCCGTTGATGCTTAGAGAGAGCACGGTGTCTGTTAGGCATCAGCCGTCTGGGGCACTGAGCAATGTCCAATCTGTGAGTGTTGACCCGGTCCAGTCATCAAAGGATTGATTTCTTCTTTGGGCTGGAGAAGGGTAGAGGAGTCCAACATCCATGGTCCAGCCTGGTGGAGCTCATACACTCTGGTGGGGCATTCGGCAATTCTCTGTTGCGGGTAAAGCAGTTAGGTGCAGCCATCAAGTAAGGTCAAGCTGTCCTGATGACCATGGTGAAAGAGGAGGTCCACCTGGTTCAGCGTTCTCATCCTCAATGTGGGTTCTCGAGAAAACTTGGTGTCAGGTTGCCACTTGTGGTCTTTACTCTGCTTTCCCGCTGATGATGACGCGGTAGGACAGTTTGGCAGCCTGGACCTCATGGGGATGGCCATTGATTCTGCCATCTTATGGCCGTACGGCTGTTAATCAGTGCATGTGTTCCTGCTCAAGTCCGAGTTGGAGTTGACATCTGCGGCAAAGTTAGTGCAGTTCGTGCTCATTGACAGTGTTCTTGTTGTGGTCATCGTTGGCGCGGGTAGAAATGTTTCACATGTTCGGCGCATGTTTCACAGCAGGCGCACGAGACGGAAGGCACAGAGTCTCCACTGTAAATAAGTCATGAGCACGACGTTGGTCAGCTTTGTCATCCAGCCATGGATGAGGGAGGTTGAGGAGGTGTTCTTCAGGGGTGAAAAGGTCGTGCATAAGCTAGCAGGGTCCATTGATGACGGGAAGGGGGAGTATCGTATGAGTGGTAGGCGAATTGGCAGAAGCGTTGGTGACAGGGGGGACAAACCACAAGGTTTGCGCAAACGCAGGAGGGTAGTTTCACCATCTTCGTCATAGACGTCCAGTTGAGGATGTCCTCCTGAGAACAGGTGGGAGTGAGGTCATCAGAAGATGGTTCAATCCAGATGAAGTCATGGAAGAGTTGTGTCACCTATTTCACGTGGAAATGCTTCAGTGAGCACGGTTCAGACTCCTCGCTGCCAGCGCATGCAGCATCAGCCACTTTTGGGCTTTCCATCTGCTTTACCGACTTAGTCACTGATTCCTTGGTCATCGCTTACTCAGATGAGAGATCCTTACTTTGACTGACGCCCACCAGTAGCCAGTACAGCTATCATGATACAATACTAGGCTCTGGGTTGGCAATCGTGGTTGGTATCTCCAATCATCATCCTTTGTACGCAGCAAATACGCAACATACGCAGTTGCCACTTCTCCCACCCAGTGACGTGGATCGAGTCCGCCAGTACGATTATACATAGGATGTACATAGAAGATACATAGAAATACATCTCCAGAATATCTACTTCATACGTTGTCATCTACTGGATCCTAATCGTTCATCATTTTATCCACTTCGTCGTTGATGAACATTTCAACGATACCAAGATAAACCTTGTGGATCAGGTCAAAGCTGAGCAAGGATGGAGACAGAAACTGCTCAACTCAAATGTTTTTATTTTACAAGTCATTTTTCTCCTTCAAAAAGTGAAAAATGCTGTTGAGGAGCAATGGCAGACATTGGAGTACAAGCCGGATGCTTTCCCGCTGGTCCAAGATTTGCTCTACCCGTCGATGCTCAACGACCTCAGTTACGACAGGCGCACTTCCGAGCTGAGGAACTTCGGCGACCACATTCCAGGTTCGAACCAAGGTCAAGACCTGTACTCTAGTTTGGACGCTATCCGAGGGAGCGGTGCCGGAAAGTCCACGCCTTTCCCGGCCCACATTAAGTCGTGCATGGCGATACCTGGCATCGGTGCCGTGTGGGCCTCCTGGCTGACCAGCGTCCATGGCATCGCCGTCAAGTACCGCACCTCCGGCAAGACGTGACATCGCAAAGTTCCCGACACCTATGAGGAACCACGGTGTGGTGCAACGAACGAGACAATAAGAACTTCTAGTTCTAGTGCTTCTAGGGAATACAAAGTCTGTGCCGAGAATGATCCCCGGGAATACGTGTGGAATGGGTTCAGCGCTTCGACAGAGGTCGCCCAAAGCCTGGACAAATGACTCGACCTCCTCAAGGTTATATTTCGGCCGAAGCTTGAACACAGTCTTCTTCTTGGCCATGACCTCGTCGGCGCGGACTGCATGATCACTGAAGGAGGCTCTCGTCGCTGCACGTACCAATCTTTGCACGTTCTTATCAGGTCCTCCTGCAGAGACGAGGAAGACATTGCTCAAGACCTCGTCCTGTGCCACCATCTGCTCGGGGTCCGGGGCAAAGAGCAGGGCGCACAGGTAGAAGTTGTTCATGGCTGCAAAGACGAATTAATACGTGACCACTTGGCTCAGGGGATCCAATGACTCAGGGGTGGTACTCGGTCTCCGACTAGGGATGCAAGCGAGCCGGCGAGCGAGCAAGCGAGCCAATGCCTTTATGCCAGGCTCGTCTAGCTCGCATCTTGGGCTTGCAAGCTTTTCAAACTGTAGCAATACCCGCACTCTCAAAAGTTTCGGCCAGATTCGACCTGTGGACACCAGCCTGATGCAGCCGAAGCGTTTTGGTCCTCGGTGGCCAAAAAAGCTCTTTTTTTGGCTTACATAGTTGGAGAGCTATTTCTGCTGCTTCCAAAACTGTCCAGAGATCCAAAGCTCTTTAAGATTTGACCCACCTGTGGTCTTCCATAGGTTGACCTTTGTCACCAGCGTGTTGGATCTTCAGACGCTGCGCCTAATGCTTGACCCTTTGAGTGAGCTCACACCTAAGTACAGTAACCTCTCTATAACATGAAGATTATGTGAATTTCTCCCTGATCACTAATTCTAGACGTAATGAGTATCTCGATTATAAGAAGTTGTGACCAAATCCCAAACTCTTACGATATGAACTTCATTTGAGGTGTGGAAAAAGCCTCTGCTGATGGAGCACATGCTGTATTACCTTATCAGGGGGAGGCTGGTGTGGTTGGTGAACGGAGGGGGGGATGCACAGCATCATCAGCATCGTGAGAGAGAGAGAGAGAGGAGAAAACAACAAAATTTTGAGCTTCTTCAGTGATTTACCCTTTCTGAGAGTACATCTTCATCCAAGATTACCAAATTGTTCTGCACACCGGAAATGCAATATCACTCTCTTATTGCTGTTTTGGACCAAAAAATATCAAGAACGTCCCTCTTAAACCGCGAATAGATTTTTATTCACACTATTCAGCCCTAAGGGCCAACCTTGACTGTGTGAACAACTCCACTTAAATGGATTCTCCTATGCTGATCAGAGATGTTAATATAATCGAGGGGCTGCTGCACTTGAAACAACTACTGCTGCGTAGAGTTTTTGAGCACAAGTTTAATTCTCCTTCAATATTTATTGACTCGAAGATGACTTGGAATAGTGAGTAAGTATTTCTTCTCCTCTATAGACGAAAACACAAAGGAAGAGATTCAGGTGATCCACCGAACCTCCCGGGTTCGGTAAATCACCTCAAGTTGTCCCCTGTCCTCGTCCAACTCCTCCTCCGTCACCTTTTGGTAGGTTTCGTCGTCGATTAAGACCACGTGGTCGACAAATTCCAGTTTCGGACGTCCTCATTTGGAGGCCCCCGAGGCCAGTGGCGACCTCAAGTGAGTCACAGAGGATCTAGAATGGTCCGAGAACTCGCTTGCTGGAGTGATCAGCAAAAGTTCACTTGAAAAGGAGGGAAATATCGCATATTTGGACGTCACCGAGGTTGCCCCGGGTTCGTGAAGTTCCAAAAAGAGACCTGGTGACACATGGGCATGAGCGCAGTCGATGCTCGCGACTCAGAACAACTACCCGGACGACGCCCTTGACACTCACGGCTCCTCCGGGCTGCCGAGGCTCGTCCCGATCTTTGACGTGGATGCATTTCAGAACTGTGTTTGAAGTCAAGTCATACCTGTGGTGTTTCGTCACAGCCACCATACTACTTATTCCCTCAGTGCCAACTTTGGTTATGTTCGGGAAGTCTTCGAGCTCGGATGGTGTCAGTGGAAATAGCCCTTCAGCCTTCGAGCTCAAGCCTGGGCTCGAAGCATCCCGTGCAATGGTGCACCCGTATGTGAATGTGACAAGACTTATGAGTACGAGCAATATCTGGAACGATTGAAGCAGAAAAAAAATGACGACATAATCTGTGTATATTAGGGCGTTTCAAATTTTTTTTACAGGCTTAAAAAGTGGCAACAGGTCAAAACATACATGTTTCACTAAAAAAAATTTCTTAAATGATTTCCTGACATGCCTAAAATGGCTTGAAGTTTTAGTACATTAGCACAATACATAAGACTGCCTGAATTCATACTTTTAAAAATGCTATGTTATAAAAGTGTCTTCAATTGGGCCGAGATTTTAGATGCTTATAGTAGGTGGTGTCTGGTCTGGGCACCTAAAATTTCAGCTTAATTGGAGATACTTTTATGACATCGCTTTTTGGGAGTTTATGTACTGTCACCTCTCTCATTCACACCAGACACCACCTATTATAAGCACCTAAAATCTTATTACAATCCTGCGCGTCATTCTTGCTACTGTATTGCAACAGTGGAGACTTGGCCACAGTCTCCGGACTGTTGTGGTCAAGACTTGAAGCGACTGTCAAGGTCCAGACTCGTCCAGATCATTGACGTTGATGCATTTTGTTTATGTCGGGGAGGCCTCCCCTCGATCTCTTTCTGCAACACAACCGGACAACCTCTCATCCCGGACTCGGGGTTTTTGTGTGCTTGGGCACTGTGCCCGAGGACCCAGGGAGTGAATCCCATTGGAAGTGGGGCTGAATTATACCCATGAAAAACCCAGGCAGTTCCATCAACTTCCCCCTCCTCCCCCAAGAAGTCAAATTTCCAGCCTCTCTGAGCACTGTAGCACCAAAATGGGCAGCCTCGACATCGAACCTTTGTGCTCAACATTGTGCCCAAAAATCTCAAGTACACATTTCACATCGACATCCGCCACAATTCAGAAGAGCACATGAAGCTCAGTATGTTTCCTGCTCAAGGGTAGGCAGCCACTCAACATTCTTGCACCAAACGAAGAAGATTGACAATGTGGTGTACAAAGAGACTCTTGAGAACGTCTTCATCTACGTTCCTCTGTCTATCGAAAAACGCTGTCAAATCCCCATTGAATACGCGACTCCTCCAATAAATTGTCAAATGTTGTGTTAAGTTTCAATTGTGTCTTTGCCATCCTGGCCATGTTTGGGCCACAGGCACGTCCGTCCTACACAGACAGCCATTTTTGGTCACTCTTCATATCCCACGAAGAGGGCAGTGTGTAAGCGCTGGTATCAGGTAAAGGGGTGGATCGTTTGGGAGCAGTGACCTGATATTTTCAAGGGAATTTCACTACCTTTTCATCCCCAGGATCACACAGTGAAATTCCACCATTTGTCAGGTCACTTTTCCCAAATAGCTATTCTTTCAAACATTCACACTTGTTGACCCCTGAAAAAAAGGAAAGCAACGAGACTGAAGGAGCATTCTAGGTTTTTTTTCACGCATTTCCAAGGGATCTCCCCTTATTTGGCTTTGTGTGGCCTCTGAGGCACTCTGGAGCTGATTTCTTGGGAAATTATTGTACTGGCACTGTTCTGTGTAAGAAGTAGATGCGCGAAAGAAAACTTCATGTTCCATAAAAAGGGCCCTTTTTCACTTCTGATTTCCACTCTGGCAGTGCAGTTGTTCTACGCCACTCATGTTTCGCACTTGTGCCATCAAACAACTATGCTAGCCTAAGGGGAAGTCGGTGCAGGAAAAAGTATTGTATGTTTTTAAACACTTAGTTCTTCTTTCTTTTCTGTTCAATGTCACTTGGAGACACGAGGACCAGTTGTTTAAAAATATGTATGGTACTTTTTTCCGGCGCTGATTTCCACTTGGGATAGCATGGCCATTTTATGCCACAAGTGTGTACCATGAGTGGTGTAAAACAACTGCGCTGCCAGAGTAGAAATCAGCAATGAAAAAAAAGGCCTTTTTATGGAACATGAAGTTTTCTTTCGCGCATCTACTTCTTACACAGTTCAGTGCCAGTACAAAGATTTCCTAAGAATGCTTATATTTTTTGAAGGCATGGCCGACAGAAGGGACGGAAACCGAGAATGTGAGAATTTTTGAAGAAAAAAAGTAAATTTTTTAACTCATTGTAAGACAACGGTTCAAAAGTGGATGCGTAAGAGAGAAAGTCTCCTTCCATTTATTGCTACTTTTTATTGTTTTTTACTTCTTTACCGTTTTTCTACTCCCCCATCTAATCTCTTCCACCATTTTTCTACATTTTCCCCCTGATTTTCTTCCACTGCACTTGCGTCCACTCCTGTGATGAGTCGGTCAGTTTTTTGGGGGGATTATACGTTTTACAAAAAACAGGCAGTTATCCTCACTAGCAAATTTAACCCTGATCTTCTCCAGCTTGCTGACATTTTTTCACTAGTTCGTCAGGTGTTTCACGAATAAGCTTTGCTTATTTTTTCTTAAGCAATTGACCCTTTCAACTGGAAGCACTTGAAACGCTGCACTCCTTTTTTGTACATATGAACCCCATGGTTCAGGGTCCCTGTGGGATTACCGTGCATAGTCATCCATCAACCAACAGCTTTGTGAGCTGATCTTTTAAAGTAGCAGCGAGGGGGAAAACGTCAGCCCAGATCTCTTTGAAGCGTGTTCAGGCTGGAGGAAAACCGACTTTTTCTCCCTCTTCCAGCCAGACCCCTTTATAGACATCACACGGCCTGCAAATGCTCCCCACAAATGTCAGTGTGAGCTATGAAAGCCCCAGGTTCTGGCCTTGACCCGTGGTTACACCTATCAAAGGTGTGTACAGGGTGTCGTAGGAAAAGAAGTGACATTGGTGTGTAGAGGCCAAGCAGACTAAGTTGCGACTTGGTCACGCAACTGGTGCAATCCATGGCTGGGTAAAGACCCGTTCACACCCATCTTTTCGCCTCACATACTTTTGGTGGGCTACATTATTCACTATCACATAATGGTAAAAATGTAGCAGGGGCGGTATGAAATGGCTTGGGAACTGTCCTTGCTACCGAATGCGTTGGCCGTGGAGACACCCAAAATCAGCAAGGTTACCAGTGCCTCAGCCATCCCTGACCTATCCCAACTTGACATATCCCGCTGGTCACTGTCCCACACATGTGCAGGTCTGGCAACAAGACCACGTAGTACGAGCTTTGGGCTTTCCCTGCAAACGCATCAGGTCACGATGACGCTCTGCGCATTCCCTAGCCACTTCCTGCCACCTCTGCTATATTGCTACCTTAAACATACATCCAATAAGGAACTGTTTGAAAGTCCCCAAAATATTCACTCCCTTTCTACAACATTTTATCCTTTCCTATGTAATTTATTACAGAAATCTTACGATACTTCTATTTGGTGTGGGCAAGTACATGGTCAGAAAACGAAGGAATCAGTACAAAATGAGGGCATTTGTGAAGGCAAACAGTGGACACCCAGAAACCCGAAGAGCACCCGGGGAATCCCTGGGGTAAGTCAGGAGAAGCAAGAAGAAAAATTTGTGCTTCTCTCCTGCGAAATGTTAGCTTTTATCTGTATGAAAGGTCACCTTGGGAGTTACTGACGAAGAAAGAGTTGCTGCTAGTGCACCTGGCTTGAAGAGAAAGTATAAAAGTGAGAGCCCAAACAGTTCCTGTGGGGCCTCACTAAAGCTTTGTAGTGATGCAATAGTGAGACTGACATTAAAACTCTTCATCTTGTAATATTCAACCATTGTAATGGTTTTTGTCTCCTCACCCTGAATTTGCCAGCAGAAGGCTGAGTCCCCTTGTATGCCATATTCAGCTGATTCCCGTGCAATCTCTTAGACCGTCGACGTAGCTTCAATGTTATGAGCATCTGTTTGACATCAGTGGAAAGCAAATTTTGCTTTCTTCCAGACTACTTTAGCCAGTTCTTTTGGGCGAAAAATTCCTTCGTTCATGACAAAAGGTGAAAAATGGACACTGTGTGACATCCATGGCATATCTGGGAAGGGAGGTTGCGAGTCAAGGGAGAGAGCAGTTGCGCTAACATGGGATCATGTCATCATCCTCGATACTTTTAGGGGTCAAGTTTGGACTTTTTCTCATATCCTCATTGGAGTCGAGAACACTTGATTGGAAGTGGGTTGATCGGACGTTTCTTCATTATACCAAATTCTCTTAATCCCAAATGTGAACATAGCTAATCATGCTGGTTTAGTCAGACTCATTAATCGACCAAAGATAGAAAATCTGGCAAAAATTGGTAGTAAAGACCGAGCAAAGAGCACCATTTCTTGCTGCTTGCCCCTTGTGTGTAGGAGGACATACCTTGAACCACGGTAACTTTGTCTCCGAGAGACATTGACCAGGTTGATAACTGGAAGGATCTGACTGGAATTCTTTTAAGACTACTCAGCTCAGTGACTCGAGACCAACACAAATAGTTCATTCTTCTACGTGGAGGAAGGCATACCAGATATGCTACAAGAATTAGGGCAATTGGACCAACAGCTTGTACCTGGCCAATCTGCTCCTGAAGGGGAGTGGATTCCTCCAGCTCAAACACTACAGTGCAGGGAGCAAAGAGATGAAATAGGAAAGAGAGCCAGGAGAATGGCTTGGCAGGCCTTTACCATGATCCAGAAGCAGTCCAGAAGAGTCCATGAGAGTGAGCTCCTGAAGGTGGGCCGAAGGCAGGCGAGGTCACTCTGGAGGGGATCCCTCGATCACTGATGCAAACTTCTGCTTTTACATCCCATTTTACTACATAGAGGAGTGTGGTCAGCCACGATGAAGCAGCTTATGCTTCCCTTAGTATCCTTTGCCTTCTGCGGTTGCTTCTCCCTCCAACACAGAAGGAACCCCGGATGATTGGCGGACTCTGACGATCAGCCACGCGTGTAAGTCTTAAAACCACGCCCCTGTCTCAAGGCAGGGACTTCTTCCAGGCGACCAACAAGTTCACCATGTCGAAGTTCCACGGTACTCACGTGCAGTCGATGAATCGGTTAACTGGACGCCGGAGTTCCTTGGTTGGAAGGACCAAGCCTTCCTTGACTGGTACTCACTGGTACAGACTCACTGGTACTTGACTGGTACTGAAAAGCTCCAAATTGCGTCACACATGAGAGGCTTCGATGCTGCCGCAACATTTGCGAGCAGAAAAACACTTGTCTTATGCTAGTGGCCATGGACAAATTCTCTCCAAGAGGAAAGTTTTTCAACGCTGGAGCTGTTAAGTCGTGTAGTAAGAATGTGCTCATGACATTTTTGGGTCGGAATCAGACTGTTTAGGTGCGCTGTGTCCAACAATTACTGCCAAAAGTTTTTTGGTTCTGGACTCATGGCTGCCAGATGCAATATTTGGCCCCCGAATTTGGACGTATCTGGCATTTCCAGACCCTTTTTGGTGGGACGACATTTCAGACTGATTTGCTGTTTAGGGCAGATCTCGTATTGAGCTCATGGCGTTTTTTCTGGCACTCTATTTAGTGACTGTTTGTGCAACATTTGGCGTTTTCTGTCCTCGTAACTCTGGCAACGCTGACGCTTATCTTGTGGCCAACTGCTTCAAATTTGGGTTGAATGAGTTGAGGAATATCGGAAAATTTATGTCCAATAAGCTTCTCATGTCTTGGGTTTGAGAAGGGTTTGATTATAAGAAGAAAAAGGCCACCGAACAAACACAGGTACGCAAAATGTGGGCACCCCAAAATTCAAGGCAAGACTTGGGCTGCGAAGAAGTGACGTTCCAATGTGTCCTTTCGAGGGGGACTCCTTCCCAGGAGAAATCCTGACCCAGGACTTCATGCCCAAGAGAAAATTTTCAACAGCATCACACTAAATATTTTGAAAGGGTTGCATCACAGTTGCTCACTTCAGTAGATGTTGTAACTGTTCTCAGTGTGTACTCTGTCACCTAAAGGAATAAAGGAATTCTCCTAGATTTTCTCTTTTCCCTCAGGTAGATCAAGTCCGCCACGGCTGTGGGGCTCATCTCAAATGGTGTGCAATTATTTTTTGACTCTCATAGTGTACTTAATTAGCCGTTTCTCTCCCAATTATTCATATTTTTGTGTCTCCTTCAGTCACTTCTCAAAGTTGACTGCCAAAAAATCAGATTGGAAGCGAGGGTGAGGCTGAAAGGTAGCCTGAACTGTTTTTTTCATTTTGAAATTACAGCTAGAGGCATGGTGATCTAAGCCTTCATCCTCCTCCACTCCTTTGTGTTTGTCTCGGGGAAAAACCCTACAATGCCTCCACTTCTGAACAAGGAAGAAGTGGATGACATCATGAACACTTATACCAACCTGCCACTATAGGAAGAGTATTCTGGTCTAATGGACAAGGCACGGAGAGCATCAACGGCTGTTCCTACGTGGAGTACGAGTTACAACAGAAGAGACCGGAACAAAATTGCTTAATCTTCAGCTAAATCTACTTCCGTTTCCTGTCCAGTTCGTGCCACTGGGCTCGAGATGAGGAGAGCGAGTGCCTTAAAATTAAGCTTAAAACTAGAGTACTGAGTAAAAAGAGAGTAACACAATGTTAGTTGAGTACTGGATGATGAGTGCAATCTGGAGTAGAAGAGGACTGAGAGCTTAAAATTAGCTGAAACGGTAATATAGAACACATATTCATGGAACGAGAGGATTCGAGCGAACCTTTGGATTGAGCTATAAGTTGAGTTAAAACGTTACTGGTGTCTAAGGGACTGTCCCCCCGGTACCTTACTCCTCGTCAACTCGGTTCGTGTCGTAGAACATGGCCATGTCAGCGAGATCGTCGTAGTCGTAGACGCTCCGCGGGGTCCTGGACATCGTCGTGACGTCCAGCGCTTGGTGGGTTCAGTCCACGCGGTGACGTCCGGAGAGATGGACAGAGAGACTCAGAGTAGACCTTGACAGTCCTCAAAGATGGCTGCTGTCACGAGCGAGTACAAAGAACGAGTGACAGACGAAGCTTCAGCTTCAGCTAAGTACACGAGCTCAATCCAGCCAGTTCACACGAATCGACCAACGAAAACGATCTTGCAGTAAGCAAGTACAATACAATAGTCATTAACACTAGTTCTCACTCTGTGTACGCATGCGCGTACACACAACGGTTATCTAAGTTCTTTTCTCTAAAAAGACGACAAGTGAGATTCAAAAAATCTGTCCGGTAAAAGTTACTCCAATTCAGCTTAAATTTTGCAGTGCCACTAGCTCAACATAGTTGCCACGTCCACCTAAAATTTCAGCTGAACTAAAGATACTTTGGATACCTGGCACTTTTTGTGTTGCATCGCAATTTTGACAACTTCAGTCTCAGTTTTCAGTTCGTGAGAAGTGTAGGACCACCTCATTTTGGGAGGGATGTTCCCACCCAAAGTAGGGTGGGACTAGAGAATCAAATATGTGCATCAAATGGCACATTTCTGATCATTCTTACCACTAAAATTACAAGAAACTATGAGGCTAGATGATGGGTTGTGATATATGTTCCTACCAGAAGTTAAAATGTCAATGCTGTTTTAATCACAGGTATTAGTGGCCCAGTTGACTTTTTCATTTTGTTTCCTAAGGAGAAAATTGGTATGGAGTGGTGATGTGATGGGCTCTCTAACATTCAGGCCCGTCAACTGTCCGGCTTCTGAGCTCAGGGGGTAGGAAAAAGACAGAGGTAGGATTATGTAGTGAGCTGCAAAACAAAGCCCCTACCATATTTAAGGCCAGCATCGTCAGATGTGTGACAATGGCACCGGTTCTACGCAGCAAAAGATAGGTGAACAGAGAAATGCTGAACGTTTTTTACAGTGTAGAAGGTGCTTAAATGGAAGGTTTGTTGCAGTTCTAAGAGATGAAACCTTACATTGCGAAGAGAAAGGGCAGAACGAATGTTATTTCTCATAGTCCTATGCAGTCACATCAAAAAGTTTCAATAAAGAAAGTGGTCTGGGCACAATTTATGCTTTCTTTTGCAGGGAACAGGCTCGGAGCAAACAAAACATGAAGAAAACCCTCCAAGTTTTCTCCAGAACAACAGTTCTAACAGAGATTAGCATACTAACTAGATATCAGCATCAATCCCTTTAGCAGATTCCATCAGCAGAGGGGGGGGACCAAATCCAGATGCCATCTTGGATCCAAACCCATATTTTAGGAAAAAGTTTCGTATGAATCCAAGCTGTCAAGCTGGACAGGAAATGGCATTCACGATGCATCCCTAGCGTAAGATGCTCCAAAGAATACAAGAAAGGGGGTCAGAAACAAATCCCAAGTTGCCTCGAAAATTGCACTGATGGCTCCCAACCTGGTCACTCTTTGCCTCTGGCCACTTCGGGAAAACTTTGGCACTTTTGCACACGCTGGAGGAGGTTGAAGCCGTTTGGCAACTTGTGCATCGAGGCTGTGCCAGATGAGGCTGCAGTAACGACGACGTAACAACCCTGTCTGGATGTGGAAAAGTTGCCCACTGAAAATTGGCTGACGAGACGGGCTTATTGGGCGAATGGTAGGGATGACGCGGGCCGCCAGCTTCTTCCTTCGGGCTCGTGAGCCCAGAGAACGAATCCAGCCCTGGGAGCAGCAATGAAAGTAAACTATGGATGGCACTGCTTAATGTTTGCAGTGAATAATGTTAGAAACAGATATGTAACGTTCAACAGTCAGCCTATAAAGATAACTGTGTATTAGGAAGGGAGAATATTGGGACATTTATGTCTCTGCGACTCTGTGTGATTTATCTTAAGATCCTCATCTTTTTTCAAAAAAGGCCTCAGGGTTCATGGGCATTGCCTAGAGGCTGGGGGCTCGGAGCTCAGGGTTGTTCAGCCCGGCTCTAAGGCCCGCATCATCTAACTCGTGCGCGTAGACTGCACGTGGGCGGCCTTGAACGCGGACTTGGCGCCCTTGACTTCGTTCAGGGTAGACACAACAGAGCAGTAGAATTATTCGCACGAGTAGCGAAATAGATAGCTGTGCAGCCAGGTTCCTGACGGTGCAGTAACTTCCGTCATTGATTTGAAAGTCAAGAAGAGGCGCCCATGTTTGCCAGACATCAGCATCTATGTCATGACCCTGACTAAAGCTACCCAAACCCACCCTGAGTGGCAAGCCTGCAGCTGCACCCATTTTCACTAGAAGTCTCGCCCGCAATAACCAAGTTCTCTATGCAGTGACAAAACTCACCGACAGTGACCAAATTTAGCCCAGGTTTTTTCAGCGCACTACAATAGTAAATTTTGTTTTATATGACTGTAACACAGTAAGTGTAAATAAGATTTGCCGCCGTTGCCGTTTGTACTCGCGTGCAATACTGATACAATCAGCCTTCGACACAGTGAAGCTAAGAATGGCGTTTCTAAGTCAAAGGTTTTCACTATGTTAAGACTTTTATGCAATAAATGGAATTTTTTCATTCATTGGTTTTACCCATTCTCATCGATTTTTCCAAGATTTTTCTGACTTTGCCTTATCGGCCTGATGCTGATATGACCTGATCAATGCAGCCTCATTTCCAACCATGAGACTGGCTGCAAGAACACCAATCCTCATCAGTGGTCGTGCAACAAAATGGGCTGAAACCATGGGCAGGATTTGTGGAAGTGCAGTCGACTTCCGATTTAGTCGATTCCGACTTACTCGAGAAACTCCGTTTGAGCCAAGTTTTTGCTGCTTGCCCAAGTTTTATTACATAAGACTTGAATTCGTCAATAAAAGCTGACTAATCTTTTGGCCAAACACTCGTCAGATTAAGGAGAAACCATGCGAGGACAAGGAGGGACTTGTTGGCCCTGCAGTTCTCCACGGCCCCACTGTTTTTCCCGTGGGGCGTCTTGGGGCCCTGGCAGAAGTTGGCGAACTTTGTCAGGAGGAAGCTGGTGGTCTTTTCTTAGGCCAGATTCACCCTGTACGACTGAAAGTGGAACGTCTGTGTGCGCAACATCTTCGAGGGCAAGAAGCAACTGAGAAGGAAGGACTTGTTGACTGAGCAATGAAGCAACTAAGAACATGACAATAAACGTTATTGCCCGGAAAACCAGATTCTGTTGATGCAACTCCGACTTAGCCAAAACCTATGACTGAGTCGTTTTTTCCCAGCTTTCCGGACTGAGGGACTAAATCGGACCTCGACTGTATTTCTGGCAATGGTTGAATGCGTAGAGATACTTCTTCTGTTTCATTAGTTGAGGTGAAATCCTTATATCTTTATGCATTTTTCCCCCCAGCCAATGAACAGTTTGAGCTCAGCCACCAGTTCAAAGATTCCGTCTGCACTGTCAGTTGTACTCTGTTCCTGTCTGTTTTTGGGAGGTTGTGTGACAAAAGATCGAGCACTCGCACAGACATTTGATGATTTGCTTTAGTCATAATGGCAAAATGGTTAAATAAAAAAAAGTTCAAACAAGTGCAGCTGAATCTTTACTTCAGTCTCAATTTGGAGGCTTCAACCTGAAGTGAACAGTGAGTCCAGATTCAGCTTCAGCAAGTGTTCAAAATATAACATTCAACCAAAAAATGAGACAAAAGTTCCTCTTCATTCCACATAGACGTCATTTCATGAATGGCAGAGCCAGAAACAGATTTCTTCGGATGCACCCTGTAGAATTGGGTGAGGACTTCATCATCACTCTGTCTTTTATTGTTTGCACGTGCAGTTACCGGGTGAGGCATCATGTCCTTTGCATTTTTCCACGGTCTTTTTTTAGAGCAGTTCTGCAAGCTGGGTGGGCACAGAGCCAAATCCTCGAGATTGAGTCTAGTCCAAGCTTCAATTTGCACTGTAGCATGTGCGGTCTGGTGCAATTTTTGTCGCTAAAGTCACATTGAAATTTATCTAAAAAATATGTGCAAGATAGACATGTACTCTGTGCCCTCCTAAAACCTATGAGCATATTGCAACAGCTGCCCGATCAATGACAGCATCCACAAGATTGGCGACTGTATAAGGCAATGTCCTAATCGTCTTAGAGAGCATAGATATGATTTTTATTTGGGAAACTAATAACAGATCAATTGATGTTAATTGTCCAAGTATAACCTCGACCAGAGCATCACTGCCGGCACTTTCTGGAAGGCAAAAAGTATCCACCAGCCATTATGCCTGACATTCATTCGTTATGCCATTATCGTATGAGTCACGCAAAATTTCCTTCGACTTAGCGCAGGTCTAAGATTGAGATTTACTACTGTTTTTTTATGAATTCACTCTGCATTGTCTCTACTAGATGAGTTGTGAAGCAAGGAATGAGTTCCACCTTATGTAAATCATCCAGTACATGCTCTTCCATCATTAGGCACCAACGCAATTAATTTTAATATGCAGATGTCCACATTTCTAAGGAGAGAGTATTAATCTGCACATATATAAAAGGACAGGCCTGTATGTAGGTATGTCTGTCTGTCCGCGTCTAAATCATGGCGGCGGCTGATCTTCGTCATTTTGGCGGCTGATCTTGGCGGCTGATCTTGGCGGCTGATCTTGGCGGCTGATCTTGGCGGCTGATCTTGGCGGCTGATCTTGGCGGCTGATCTTGGCGGCTGATCTTGGCG
>JAAUXU010010452.1_pt1 | contig 21727 bp, 20 predicted proteins | sample 7278151 | NCBI WGS metagenome assembly JAAUXU01 (sample SAMN14350113, study PRJNA611818) | marine sediment metagenome | isolation source: surface marine sediment (1.8m) | place: French Polynesia: Moorea | collected 2018-08 | reverse complement strand
CGTTGAACGATCCGCGTCCTCCGTTGGACCCCCAGATTATGCTGGTACGTGTAGAAGATGACCGCGATGTTGCTGGCTCGGATGCCTTTGAACGAGTGGCAGGTTCGCGAGGCGATGAAGCACGAGACACTCGAGTACTCAGACCCCTTTCAAAGTACGTGAGCACAGTCCAGTCCAGATCACCTTATCATCATAGTATGATCCATCGAACTTACAGTAGAACATGCATTCAACAGAACTGTACAGTAAGAACGAATTTAACTCACACTGCGCATGCGCGAGCGCGTGTGCACAGCAGCTCAGGTCAAAGTTTGCCAAAATGACATTCAGGCCAAAGCTCCCACCTTCAGTCATGGTGTTGGGGACCGTGGCATCCAATGGCAAAATGTGCCCACCGATTTAATTCGAGAATACGAAATTACCGCCAAGATCTCCATTTGGCTTCCCAAGGACCATCGTTCAGGGTGCCAAGTCACATGACCAAAGAACCCAGAAGTGGTTGGAGGCCAATAAGGATGCCTTCTGGGGTCTCCTAGCAGCCCTGACTTGAATCCCTCAGATCATTCCATTTAGGCTCAAGTAGAGAGAGTTGCAAACAGCACTTCCCATCGCTCTGAGGGATCTTTTAAGACTGCCTTCGAGGCTGCCTGGTCAAGCGTGTCTGAGTCGCACTTTGCCAACGAGTCTGATGCATTCGGGTGCAGGCTCGAGGCTGTCATTGCTCCTAGGGGTGGTCACATTGAATAAAATTGCTTTAAATTACTATTTTCGTAATGTGAAGTAGATTTTGCAAAGCTATCGCTCCCAAACTTGTTCTGGCTCATATTCCATTGGAGTTACAAAGACTGCCATTTCTTTATGCGACACGTGGTAGAACAGAACTAGCGAGCCACTGTTGCTCTGCTGCACAAAAATGAATCAACTGTTGTAGTATCCTTCGCTGTCCATACTGCAAAATTTATCGATCTGTCTAAATCCATCGTTGCTCTGCGTCAAAATGAGAATGCCTGTATCAGTATACGTTCAGATGTAAATGGTCAACCAACTGACAGATTGGCCTGAATTCTCACGGACACTGAAAGCCCCAAGAATGATCACTCAGGCAGTTTCAGACTGAGGCACAAAGTTGCGAATGCTTCCAGAGACTTTGTCTCAGGCACAGTTGTTGCCAGTCAAATGTTCATGATCCAGGGACGCAATTTGCCGGTACTGCACAGTGTTGCCAAAGGCTTGGGAACAAATGAATCAGGATTGCCATCATGTCGGCACATTTCTGCTGGAGTTGGCTGCGCAATGGAGAAATGAAAGCAAAACTGATCTACTTTGGACAGATGGATGACAACCCCTGTGGAAGGAGATGTACATCAGTTGACTGTTTGGCTGAATCAGCCTGGCAATGGCACCCACCTATTCTGAATTTGGTAGTTTTGTATCATAGACACAGTTCCCTAGTTGAAGCGTGTGAGGAGGAAATGTGTCCAAGGCAATGGTGTCCAAGGCTCAGTTTCTTGGCAACATTCGTAAAACTTTGTACCCTAGTCTAAAGCCTCCTTTAGTTTTTTTTTATCTCCACCACAGGGGATTCACACTCTGTTTTTCTTAATCTTGGGAGTAAAGAAACTGGCGCAGTGACACATTGAGTCTGAAAGGCTCAGTTGCCATTTTTGGAGGAAGTCCCACGTCGAAAAAGTTCTTAAAAGCAAAGTTGTGAAGCGCAAAATAACTTCATATTTGGGAGGGGTTATATAGAACTTGACCCTCTCCTTAGGCACTGCACCATCGAACCACGACTCTCCAAGTGAGATTTCAGGCCGGTCGGTCCAAATGTCTGGCCGTTTACCCCAGGACAAACAGACATTCTGGCCCAGGGCATGGGGCGAAACGACGAGGTGAAATATGGGAAAGAAATTCTTCGACACATTGTATTTCTCTTTTTCCCGATTTTAGTTTGCCTGCAAAGCCCAGGATTTCCGGATTCCCTGCTTTCTTAAAATTTCCTTGTTCTAACAAGCAGACCTGTACAATTACTCCAGTGACCTCGAAAAGAACCGCCTGTGCATCTCCCCGAGAGTGAAGCTCAAGGGGATTGAGCATGTTATTTGGTGTTCCATTTCTCTTCAATCTTGGTATAAGGAGAACTGCGCTGGGTTGCACTACCCGACACAGAGGACATAACTCTCAGGCAAAGGCCCACTTTTGGTCAGCAACCAAAAAGCTTCTTTCCGACCACTCTCGCAAAATTGAAAAGACAGTATTTTTCCACAAACTGAAATGACCAAATTATCCAAAAACTGAAATGACCAAATTATCTACGAACTGAAACGACCAAATTATCCAAATACTGAAATGACAAAATCATCTAGAAACTGAAATGACAAAATCTCCCATCTTGCCAATCTTGATCAGCCTGCCGGGGACGGCCTCGGTTCTCATTTCCCAAGCTGTCTCCGAAAATCACCCAGCTGTTATGCACATTACTTTTAAGTTTCGCGCACTTTCCGCATCGAATGTCACATTGACACCAGCATTTTCTTTGTAGCGTAAAAGCTCAACTGTTTTCCCTCAATTGGAAGTGGTTGCCTCCCTTATTCCCTGAAGTGCACCTTTGAAACTAACTCCGGGGTTCGTGCGACCTCCGAGAATTAGACCTGCTGGTTGCATGTTCACTGTGCAGCCGTAATTTTCATCACACGTTTCACTGCAATTTTTAGTTCATGTACGCTAAGCACTAAAGCTTCTGAAAAGCTGTGTTACCCTTGACTGATGCTGTCTGACATTTTGCCGAGTCAGACGGGTTTTCAGTCAATTGATAGAATACTGCATAGTGGTGAGCTGGGTGAGTCGAGCCTAACCAGAGATAGGTAAGGTTAGGTTGACTTGACTAGACTAGGTTGGCGAGGCTAGACCAGGTTAGGTAGTCAATGAAGTTAAAAAACTAGCTCAATTAAGCTATGTGAGTGTAGGTGGTGAGTAGACTTATATAAAAAGTTAACCTATTTATTCAATGGACGAACGTGTGCTGAGATATGAAGATTGAATAGATTGAAATGAATAGATAGAAGATTGAAATCTCCATGGCGAAAAATATGCTCTGGCCTGTCCTGAGTGGTGGCAGCAGATGAAGGATATTTATTAGGGATAAAGAAACATTGACGTGAAAATAACATTGATTGTAGAGCAAAGACAGAGCTTTAGGATGAGCGACAGTCAATACAATCACTTGTCTACAAGCAGAGAGATTTAAGTTTTCGTAACAGTGACATTAATGCTATTGCAGGTGTACGTACAGGAGCAGTGAAAAGTCTATTTTCACTGCGGAGTGTTTGACCCAAAAAGCACTGTCACCTTTGTAGTGAAATGATCACCTGGATTTGGTTCTGCGAAAAATGAGTCAATAAACGGACTGACCCAGCTATCCCTGAGTCAATTAACGAGAGTCCACTGTATTCTGCTAGATACGCTTTTCGATTTTGTTCGCTCCTCTCTGATAAGTTTAGCAGTCAGAGTTCAGCAAGGCACCCAAACTGCTTCAACATTTGGTAACTCTAACCATGACAGGCGTATACAGAATGCATATGAGCACGAAGGACTTGTTTTGGTGGTGGTGGAGATGGGGGACTTATTCAGCTTTGTTATACTCTGTATGTGCTGTGTTCTAACCACGCAGGCTTTATCCCGACATTCGGTCCTGCATTTGTGCATTTGTACGGCTCCACTCGCGACTACAGTCTAATCGACGAGCACAGCGACCTGAACAACGGGCTCGGCGAGGGGGTCTCTTACCGCGGGAGGATCCTCTTGGCGCTGAAAACTGATATATCGGACTCCATAGACACTGCGCCCTCAGAAGTGGAGACTCAGCCTACACAGACGATCAATGAAGTACGAATGAAGTTAATATTACTGTGTGTGTGTGTGTGTGTGTGTGTGTGATACAACGATTTTCCTTAAAGGAAACGGTTTTTTTGCCCTGAAATTTCGATCAGAAAACGACGTTAAGAAAAGTCTCAAGAAAAGATTGTCCTCATTTTTTTCCTCCAATTTTTTCGAAAAAAACCTATCACATCACCACTATCATCCATCGGGGAGGAAGTGCAAATTTCATGCAGAACAGAATTGCCATACAATACTGCCTGCAAAATTGCATGCAGAATAGCATTGTCATGGAGAAAAAGTCGTTTCTCACCGGAAAACAACATATTCAAGAAAAATGAACGGCAGGACAGTAAAAGGTCACTTTAACAGTCTTTAAAAAAACACGTGCGTACGTACATGTAGTCCATGCATTTTCATTTCTCAGGCTGCTTATGGTCGCAAGGAGGAATTCTTTCTGTTCAGCTGCATCATGGAGTCGACGATGATCGACAGGAGGATGGGAGACAAGTCCATCCAGTTCGAGTTGTCAATGGGCAACGCTGGCAACACCTTGGATGGGCAGATTACATCGGCAGCGGCAAAGCAGGATGACACAGACTCTGCCTCGGGGACACTTGACGAGCTCGGTGGGTCAAAACATGACACCTCCGCATGTCAGCGTCAATTTTTCCTCACTCTCAATGCGTACTTGTTGCAAATCAGGGTCGGCCGAGTCCCTGAATGCCACGTGGAACAGCATGAGTCCTCCAGTGAAGCCTTTGTCCCACGATCGCCTCTACTACTTTCTGCCATACTGGGACGAGAAACCGACCATGTACATCAGGGCGTCGTTTCCCGACCACCGCAGGAGGATGTATCAGTCCAACGTCATCGGGAGGTTGGCCAACAACTTGGTGAGTGCACTGTAGCTCTTGGCACCGTTCCTGGTCAGTGAAGCTATATTCAAACTCTTCCCTGGTAGGCAGAGCAGCAGCGCAGCTGAATAACTTTCCTGCATAAAGCGTCACAACACCTTTGATGTCCCTGGGTTTCGTAAGTGTGACGAGTATGTACGCACGCTTACGACCAGTAGTCAACCGCTGAGAACACACTGACCGCAACTTACTTAGCCTACGCGCTCTATTCTTAGCCTTTCACGCTTGGTACTTGAGCGTATTTTTGGCTCTATAAGTGTCTAAGCTTCTGAATACAAGGCGTATTCGTAACATCTGGAAATTCAGAGGATCTTCTTGTCGTCTTCTTTGTTAAGTATCGAGTTATCCCGAGCGTACTACATCGCATTGCCATGCTTTTGAAGAATATGGTTGAAATACAGTGAAACTCGGGTAAAGTGACATCCGGATATGATGACATCCCGCCTATAGTGACAAACTATACTGAAGAACCATTTTTTGTATTTTATAGGATTGCCACCGGGGTCTAGTGACAACCCGCTCATAGTGACAATTTCACTTCGACCAAAGTGTGTCACTATATCCGGATTTCACTGTATTGCTATGAGTACTAGCGAATGTGGCAGTTTTACTTTGATCTTTTATTTCACAATCTTGCTTAACAATTCATGAATTTAATGTCTTCTCAAGATAACTTACTGCCGTAGGTGTCAAATTCATCGATTGAGTTTTTGTGTAAGTATTGGCAGGAGAGGCCATAAAACTGTAACTACTCAGGCGTGAAAAGTACTTTTGCTACTAAATGTGTTTGCACAATTACACCAGACTCGTAGTATATCGTAGTGCGACGGGACAGCTTCAACCTTCCTTCGAAGCGCTATAAGAATAGTAACGACAAACTGTTGTACATATTGCTATATCGACCGCATCGAATGCTTTTAACTCTGGTTAATAATGAGCTTTATTGACATAGGGTAATATGCAGTAATATGCGGGATTTATGCGGCTCATCAAAGCCCGCAACTACTAGATTTAATCGCTGTTGTATCGCAGTGGTCGGAAAGTTTATGGTGGCCAAAGTGAGAGCCCGATCAATTTTTAATTGTTGTTCCAAGTGTATTCAAGATTCCTTCCCAATGGACATTTGGCAGGTAGCGTTAGAAGCCACAAGTAATGAGATTCACGAAAAGCCAGCACTGGAGCCAGAGCGACAGCTTCAAGATTGCCAATCTAAACCACCTCCACGCCGAATTTAGTAAAGTTTAGGGGCCAAAAAATTGCATTTTTCCTGACCAACGTCATGAAGGATCGTAAAATCATAGAGCCTCCTGCTCAGTGCCTGCACTGCTCTTGATGAGGTTGATCCTGTTTCAACTTGGCTGGATCCAATTTTCCGACTGCATTCAACGGGGCTCTAAATTTTGCCACCACTGTACCTAGACTCTGCTACAAGATGCCGTCATAGTTACGGCACCTTGATTGTGCTGTGTCTAACGTTGCACCGATTTCATGAAAGTTCACGTCTGATTTTTATGCTCCTACGCTCGAACATTTCTAGGAAGATCACCTGAAGGAGGTGCACAATCTCATAGAGAACGAAGATGACGCATGTGATGGCAAATTCAAGACCCTTTTTGAGCAGCTGCAGCATGGTACGTGGACATAGCATAAAGCCACTCGTACACACGCTACGTCGCAAAAAATACCAGAGCATGATCTGAAGCACATAATTTATATTTTAGGTTGCTCCAAGTATTCTAATTTGTGCAAGAGCTCTTCCAGCGGTCTGTCGGCCCCCGGTAAGACACGACTGGATAGGGAGAGGACCAAAATGTGTCTGGCGGAGCTGGTAAGATATCACTTTGTTCAAAAATTGCGCTCCCTTGTGCACACGCCAAGTCTGTAACGGGTAGACTAAAGAAGATTGCGCTTTCTTGCCCGACAATAGGTAGATAAGTATCTACACATGCCGTGTGCACACTGTGAGACGAACATGCCATAGGCGTTGCTGAAAGCTCTCGTCGTTCTGTCCCCTCCCAGGAGAATATTGGTACCATCGCTCGCCAAAACAAAGTGGCGAAGAAGAAGAGCCTGAGAGAGAAATACAGACTGGCGCAAGGACTCCTGGATCGGCTGCGCAGAATCACAGATGACGTAAGTACCGGGAGGAGCAGGGGGAAGTTAGCACATACGGTACCGGGGTGCGCCATAAGCCGTTGTGCACATTTTTGGGGGGCCATTTTTGGCACACTTCTGCGGGCTGTATGGGCATGGAAGCAAATTGTCGACATTGAGTCCAGTCTAAGCTTTAACTTACTCTATGGCATGGCTTTGTACTGTACGTACAAACGGAGTTGAAGCAAAATGTCTGAGCTCTGGAATGAAGTTGTCACGCGGACTTGGGCGGATTGCATAGCGGGATGATGCTTCTGACGCATTTTTGGCCACAAAAGTGAGATTAAGATTCATCAAAGTCAACGCCAAGTAGCTCATTTTTACCTCAACAATACGCAGAATTGACGTCTGCTCTCTGTACACTTCCCCAAAGCAGTCAGCATATTTTAACAGGTGCCTAATGAATGGTAGCACCCACAAGATTGCCTTATATGAAATGCCTTATTTATCATCGAGAGCTTGAATTTGATATTTCATTCAAAACTAATTGAGGATCAGTTGCTATTTAATAACCTCGAGTCTTACTTTGACCAGAACACCACCACTAGCATTTTCTGGGCGGAAAAAATATGCACGAGGACTTACGGCGCACCTAGCAGTTATTCGATAGTCACAATTATTACATACGTATGGTCACTATTCCTCCGAAGACCATAAGTTTTTCGCCTCAATGCACCTACACATGGACCTCATGGCTACGTCGCAATACATTGTGGGAAGCATCGGGAACTGGGACATGGAGGACTGGACAGCGAAGTTGGTTAGGCCAAACTTCGACCAAACCGGAGTTGTACCCAAAAAAAGCTTACAGCATACACCGTGATTGGATATAATGACAATTGTCTTTAAGTCCCTCATTACTGCAGTTTTTCAGATCATAAGGATTATATCGCACAATATCAACGAACTGGCCTATTTTCATATGTAGGGCGCACCGAAGCAAAGCATGCAGCAAAACAAGACTTTTTTGAACGCCGTCAAAACAACCGTCAATGTTGTTTAGTTGAAACACTCATATTATACTTATTATTCTACTGTCATACATAAGGCGCACCGGATTAAAGGGTGCGCTGCCCATTTTTGAGAACATTGGAGGATTCTAGGTAGGTGCGCCCTATAGTCCGAAAAATACGGTAATTTTCTTTTTCCATGGCAGCCTCAACAAGCGCTGCCAGATGTGTTTCTTTGGCTCGTCGCCGGGACCAAGAGATTGGCCTACACGAGGATTCCAGCCAGAGCGATCCTCTACTCGATGCTGGAGGAGGAAAGAGGGAAGGACTGTGGACTGGTGCAGACGATCTTTCTCAAGGTATACACGTTCAAGACGTCTAACGCTGCCGTTGAGTCGTCCCTGTCCAAAGTTCGTGTTCGGGAGAGCCGCGTCATTCAGCATTATACCTTTGTACTATATGTACTGCGTACGTACCCACACAGCTGATACGTGAAGTAGCCTCGTTCGTTTCAATGCGTTTGAGCGTCGAGAGAAGCTAAAAACACTTTAATCCGGATGAGCGTAATCCTGACGTGAGCAAAAAAAGGCGGCTGAGCAAAACTTTCTCCTGATTATATAACACAAGCATCACTCTTGTGTAGCAATAACTTCTTACAAATTGTCCTCCGGACAAGCGTAATTTCTGCGGAAAAATGCCGACTCCGGAGGCTGTCTGAGAAAACTTTTTAAAAAGTTGAGGAAACCATCTAGTTATGGTCCGAGTCCTGGCAAATTTACTAATTGCAGTATTTGCAGATTTTCTGTTCTTTGTCCTTTTTTGTGTGCATAGAGTCGTTCTGTGAGACTCCCAGCTGTAATAAGGACAACGGCAGTTTTTTCGTTCAAGAAAGAGGATGAAAAGACTCCAGTCTGGTTATTATTCGCGAAAAAAGTCGGATCAGTGAAATATTTGCCCCGGTTCCACTCGAGCCATTACGCTCATCCGGGTCTCCCTCCAATGTGAAATTCTCACCCGAGAGAAGCAAATATCTATGTGTGGTTCAACCACACTCTGTACCGTACGTACATGTACGCACTGGTGGAACGACACTACCTCACCACGGCAATTCCTCACCGAGGTATCGCACCTCTTATCACATGTCTTATCACAGTTCATGGAGATGTGACCACTTTTGGGGATGGAATTAAAAAGACTGTGCAGACAGAGTTGTGCACAAAAAATTGCTCATATTGTTGTCATGGCAGGAGAGGCTTATAACGTTGAAAGGTTAAAAGCCTCAGATTCCAAACACAAAACGTCTGCCATTGGCTTGGCCTTCACTGAGGGTGTAATCACTCATAGCTACTCTAGACAGCACTAAACTTTGCAGTGGCACTGGCAAAATGAGTGCTGTCAAAGCTGAGGTGAAGGCGAACCTAAGGGTGACGGTGCGCGAGCTCTCGCGATGCTGAAATAAGCTTTTCTAACAAAAAAAATTACAATTTCTCCGCGATCATGGACATTTCAAAGGCGAACTCTTCCTCGATGAAGTCGAAAGTGTGTAAGATGTTATGGTCCACTCGGCAGAATCATCATCATTAACCTTCTGGAGGATGTATTAGTGCACCTCGTCAGGGAGAATCGTTATGACATGGTAGGCTAGCTCCGACTTTGCCGCAACTACTGTATTTGATAGAAAAAGACAGAGAAGTGGCCAATTGGCAAGAACACGTACTGGAACTAGAAGACCTTGCAAAGGTTTGTTCGTGGCCAAAAGTCAAAGATAGGGGTTCACATGGGAACAATTTCTCAACTGAGTGAGGAATCAGAGAATTTGCCTTTTCCATACCCTCAGACAAGAATTGGACTCACCTCAACTCACAATGATAGCGAGTTTTGGCTTTTTGAAGCTTGACTTGTGAACATCAAGTCTTCAATCTGCTCCTTCACTCGGGCTCCTTTGATTCCAGCCTTGGCTTTCCTGGACCAAGGAAAAGTGAAGTGGAACAGTCAGCTGCTGTCCGTGATCTGGCTGAGGCTGAGGACTGATGATACGTGATTTTTTTTTCGCCTAAGTGAGGTGATCTGTTTACCTTAGAATCTCCGCTTACTATAGAATCTGAACCATTATCTCTGGACAATAGTGATAGGAGGTGTGATATCTTACACCTGTCGAGGTGAGAGAAGAGAAGTTGCGATGAGGCAGTATCGCCACTCTCCCGGAGTGAGGAGATAAGATGAGGAAGTGTCATCCTGTGGTACATACGGTATGGGTAGGGGTATGTGCATCATTATCATTGTTGTACTATTAACCAAGTTCATCACTTTTGCATGTTGCCAGAGGGAGGTACTATGGTCTACAGTCCGGAATTTTGAAGGACCACGTAGCGGTTGCAGTCTCACTCGACTTGAGTGCGTTACAGCAGAGGGTGTAACAACATTGGTTACCCGCTCCCTTGGCATTTTTGCCGGCTTTGTTCCTTCATCTTTGATACATTGTTTTCTCAGTCCTTTTTAAAGCTTCAATGCTTTGGCAACACTGACCTTGAGAGACAGAAAAAGAGGGCAAGTGAGAAGCACACATGAGCAGGTGGGACTTGATTGTTATAGGGGAATTCAATTTTGGGGGGTCTTGCTTTTCCGACAAGAACGCATTGGCAAGGCTTGGACCACCAGCCAGGTCACCAAATTTGGCGAGAAAGCCACCAAATTCGACGAGAAAATCACAATATTGTGCTGCTGTCTTGCCAACTCTGTACCACACGCGTTTGCTATGGCTAGGGAATGCAGCACCCATTGAACCCTCGTCTCTTTTCCTTCCTGCAGATGCTGCGTAGTTGTTCAAACGGCAATTTTGTTAGGAATAATATTTTGGCAAGAACTAAAATATTGGACTGGCGACTAAAATTAGACCCGAACGTGATATGTCTTGGGGCTAGTTGTCTCAACTACTGAAATAATTAAGTGGCAGCTAAAGTTGTTTGAATCACGGCAGTAGTACTTTATTGATATATCAAAGCACCCTTTGCTTTGGCAGGACGCCCCCCGCTTAAGCTTTTGTCCAACAGGGACATCTTGGGCATGGTAAGGTACAGTATTGCAGACGAATTGCAAGACCAAGAGAGTCCTTGCACACCCTATGCTTCAACCACTGACTGCATGTACAGGAAGCATAGAGGTAATATTCTTTTGTTAAATTTTTCACCTCCCAGACACTGTTTTGTGACTCAACAAAGTCATCAAGGGACTTCCAGTTCTTGTGTCTCTCCTTTGACTTCTTCTTCTTAATGAGGGTCACCAGTTTGGCTTGCCTCGATGAAGACCAAATGTAAAAGACAGCATTGTTACCATCCTTGGCCTCAGCACCTCCCACAGCCCACTGATAGACTGCAATCCAGACAGGAAGAGTGAGTGCAGGATGGATGGCAAAAGTTTTGCAGTTTTGCTCAGTTGGATTTTGAGCCAATCACCAACTAGACATGATCTTCAGAGCATCAGTTGCAAATGATTTTGGCAGACAAAAAACAAGTTCAGATGTCATGTGTAAGAATCACTACTTCTACAAAAACAGCGAGAAACCTTACTAAATTAGCTGCAGGAACATTATTTTGGCTGCCTGTTCAATATTTCTGTCATTTCACCATTATATTAGTCAATTCAGCTGCAAAGTGCCCAAAATTAGCTGCCAATCCAATAAATGGGACTGGGGTTAAATTACTAGCCAATTTGTTACACCCCTTCTGCATACGAGGTGCGTTTATTTTTTAATGACCAAGCCGATTGTCTCAGAAACTTAAACTGAATTTCGTCCGCAATGCTATTTAAAGGAAGAGCTGTAACTTCTGAACACACAAAGTTTCATGATCAAGCAGGGGGAATATTGATTTCAACAAAGGTGCCCCTAAATAACTAAATATAATGATCCCTCTGTCTCAAAATAAGTGAGCCATTTGGAGCTAAAGCTTTAATTATTGGCAGATTATAATAATTCTACAAGCTGTTTTGCTGAAAACATTTCTGGTGTCGACGTTATGATCAGGTGGTTGCACAGCATCAGTAATGCTTGAGGACATGAAGTTAGGAGCCAACAAAGTTGATTTAAAGGTGAGATCAAAGTCACACCTGCTGATTTTATTTTTGTCCTGAAATGGCAGGATTTTGGTCCAGGAATACAACAAAGTCAAACCTGTCAAAAAGTAAGAAAAAGTCTTTTGAGAATTTCCATGTCCCGCTGCAGAGAGACCATGATGGTCAATCAATACAGTTCTATGGCCATGATCAGAAGTCCTCCAGAGCAAATCATCTTAGCCAGTCATGATCCTGACGTGGTACTGATTTCCTACTACAGTTGTCTGACTACTTTCATACAGACATCCTACAACATTCTTCTGCTACCATCAGCCAAACTGATGCATGCTCCTCAAACGGCTCACTTACTTGGGACAAACTGAAAAGGAGGGAGTAGAATTTGAAGGCGTTGTCAAGCATCCAATCTAATACAGTCTGGGTCTTGCTCAGGCTGACTCACTGATTGACCCAAATTTGTCCATGACTCCTTTCCCATTGTTCCATGTAAATGCAGATTCTTCTGGAATCAGCTGACTTTACTGACAAGGCATTTGGTTATGAAAGGTAACCTGTTTTATCATTTACAGAAGAAACATCAACTAAAGTGCCTCACTGGGGTTCCTGTTACTTCATGTCAAGGCAGCTGATGCCAGAATGCTTAACATGTCTGGGTAACAGATCATCTGAGGGACGTGCAAGACCAATCTCAGGGTCTTGAGTTCCACTTGTAAACATATATCATGCCACAAAAAAGTCTGTTGCTGACCCTGAATTCCAAATTCCTCTGAGATGCCAACTTGTTGCTCTGCAGAAATCCCTATTCAAAAGGGACATGCGTCGTCTACAGGTTTTGGTATAACAGTGGTCTCTTTTCTCTTTTGGAGGGCCCAGGAGATCCTGGGTGGAATGAAGATCGAAGAAGAGGCAGTGCAGAAAGAATGGGCATGAATCCAGAGGCAAATCCGAGTTTTTGGCTGCTCTGAAGTCACAGTCCCCCAGAGCTTTCAATAGAAAAAGACCATGGGGAAAAGTAGCAAAAAAATTAGGACCCCAGCTGTTGCAGTTATGGATTTAAACTGGCTGGTCATGTTAAGGTAAACGTACCCCATACTTTACTCTCGCTACTGGATCCATTCATCCCCCTTCCGTACTCCATGCTTCTGCTCAGTATGTGCGTACAGTCCTCGTTCGTACACACAAACACCGTCTGGGGCTCAGCTAATATGAATTCCTAATCCTGGTGCTTGCAATGAGTAAACTTACAGGACTGCTCATGAACTGAATTGTCATAAGTCCTTTCTCTGAAGCGTCTTTTCTCCTGAAAAGTCTTTTCTTCTGAAGAGTCTTTTCTTCTGAAAAGCCTAACAACCTCTTTAAGTAAGACCTTCTCTCACAATCCTCCAGTCAGAGATAAATTATTTCATTTTTCTTCGTTTGTCTTCTTCCCCCTCTGTAGACTTGCGGCGGCAACGGTGGCGCGTCGGTGGGCCTAGGAAAGAGAAATTCTTTTTCGGGCAGCATATCAGACCTGACCAGCAACTTGGTATTGACTTTAGTTTTGTATCCTTTTTACATATATACGAAAGCACTGCACATTTGCTTATGATAGCTCGCCAGTTTATACTTCACGTTTGTTGCCATGTTCTATGGTCCGTCTTAGTTGCCACTGCAGGTGGGTGGCATGCAGAAAGAGGATGCAAAAAAGAGCTGTCAATGCATCCTCTTCTTGCTGCTTTTTGCACTCAGCATGACAAGATCACTGTGAAATTTTCTCAACACAAAGTATATACTTACAGGAGCGTATGCAGGGAATGTTAGGGAAGTGGGGGGGGAGTTAAAACTTTCTAGCATGAAAAGAATTTAAAATATTCATTATTTTCAATTCTGTAGGTTTGGTTGCCTCCATATGTTCGATGTATGTAGCATGAGCCTAGGTCGAAAATTGGGAGTCGCCTGAATGATGCAACATTCTGGCTACCTCATATGAAGACTTCGTGGTCAACATGACTTAATGCCCGCCCCACATCCTTAAAAGTTTCTCATATTCGTCTCACTTAGAACTGTCATGTGGTGGCTGCACTATGGCAATTTTGTCACGTACGTGCATGCTGACTCAAAGTAGGGTAGTTACATTGGAAAATGCCAATTGTTTTTGTGTTTTTTTGTATGGACTGCGTCAAGTTATGCAATCGCAGCCTACTTTATGCTTCAACCTTAAGTACACAGAAAACCTGAAATGCTAGAAGGGCATAGCTGAATGCTCCGTTCCTTTATTGAGATATATTAGGCTAGGTCGAAAATTGGAATTCCCCATGGGTGCCCAAAATTTGTAACCACATACCATTTGAAGACTTTGTAGTCAAATGAAAGTGAAAGAAAGGAGTTTTAACTATGCCCAACTGCATTTAAAGTTGCATAATACTATAAAATAAGTTAAAAAAATTATTTGGGACTTGCTGTAAAATATTTTTCTGACAAACTGGAGCATGTCAGCATTTTGGTGAGTGATTTTCACCCCCTTTGGCAGCTTCTGACAGCCACCAGAGCTGAATCTACTTTCACAGCAAATCTATCACAGTAGCTTACTACATAAATTTCAAATCAAGTTGGGCATAGGTAAACATAATTGTTTTTCCAAAGTATTTGACTACATCTCCATCTTTTGAGCCCACATAACAAACCCCAAATGCCATCAGTGAATTTCCCCGAGTTGACCCTTTTTCACCTAGCCCAATATATACATATATCTTAATATGTACTCGATTCCATCCTCATCATTGAGCCATCAGGTGAAAAACCCAAAGTGTCCTCTGTTGTTTCAGAAAACTGGCCACATTTCGACCCAGCCCAAGAAATATGTCATCTCCTGGAATTTTTAGGGGAAAGCAACCATTTCGCGTTAAATTAAAACTTGCCTAGCCTTGACTTAAATGATATTTTCTTCGTTTTGACTAACGTTTCGCCCTCGTCCTCCTGTCACCCTCGAGCCTCCGCCCTCCTTGGGACAATTTCAGGCCTCGAACTGGCCAAATCGCCCAGGTCAAACCGAGAAAAGTAATGTGTCACCATATTGGTACCGGCCATGTGCGGTTGATGGTTGTGGTTTTTTAACATAGTCATATACTGTATATTCGCAGGGTGCGACAATGAAGGCCTCCTACCTTTGTACAGTGCGCCCCAAAAGATGTGCTACAAATTCGACTTAAAAATCTGACAATATGAACTTCGCGAAATACTTCTGCTAGGGCAATGAAACTCTATACATGCATAGCGGACACAGTATTCTTGCTCTTTGTTTAATGTGCTTGCCATTTGCTCCTACAACACACACCAGACACCTCCCACGTCAGCTCTGGCATACGATGCGAATGGAGATGAGATCTAGTTCAGAACACTCCCTCTGGACAGAGCACTTCAGGCTGCTGATGCTAGCGTGCCTTGTGCCGCAGCCCATCTTCTTCAATTTTGTCCAGATACTAAAATCCAGAGGATTTAAGTTAAACAGTGGCTTTAACCACGTTATAAATGATGTGGCGGCCACGAAGGAGAGCTTTGACACAGAATCTACGTGTCTCCATGATGAGAACAAAACTTTGTACACAAGAACGTAACAAAACTGATTTACTGTCTATCTTCATCTCTTTCATCCTTACTTTACACAAAGAACCCATGCAACGCAGACAACCTGAGTAATTAACAACCTCTTAAACCTCTTAAATTGTAGTACGACTTTTTGGGCACACTGTATGACCTCACGTCTTTGAAAGTTCTCTGTCGCACCCTGCATATGTACCGTATGTTCTCATTTAGTGACGCTGGCGACACTATTTTCCTTCAGGCTCTGAGGCGCTATTATGAGGCGTCACTTGCTACGGGTCTTTGAGTGGGGGACACTGTTGCGAGGGAGGCGCTTTTAGAGGCGGCGAAACTAAATGAGAATGAATATGCGGTGTATACAGTAATGTCCGCTTCTTAGGTCATCCAGTACAGTGCTTGCCGTAAATAATGTTGCTTGGTACAAATCGTGCTATGCTTTGTGGGATAATTGTAAGGTAGAATTTAAGGTTGGAATGTGTGAGGGAGAGTGTTAGACATGAGATCCTGCAGTTTCGTCAAGTTTCAGGCACTCATTGTCATTGTAGAGCACTTTAAGTGTGATGAGTTGACAAGAGCACCGTGCCAGTTGCTGCCGAAAATCAATGTTTTTGATCAGTAAATGAAAGTGAAAATGGCTGAAATTTTCTGGGGGGCTCCTGCCCGCCCTCCACTTTTGGGGGGCTTCACCCCCTGAACTCCCCCCCCCCGTGCGCCGTCATGCTAGGCCTAAAAAACACTATGTAGCACTACGCTGGAGGAGAGCATCCGGGAACAGTGGGATGGCCTCTTTACTCCAGAGAACGTGCTCTACTGTTCCTTTCAGCGCCGGCAACTCGAGAGAATTGTGGAAAATGACGGCGGGTACATTGAAGGCCGCCGCCATAACCGCTGAGCTCAGTCAGGGTCTTGACTTGTCTTTGAAAAAAACTTTTCTGTGCGCTTGTCACCAGGCCATTTCAGCCCAGTCAGCCGAGTATCTCTCAACCTTTCAAGGCCTCAGCCTTACGTAGTGCTAAGTAGTGCTTTTGGGTCCTAGCATGACGGCGTCGGGGGGGGGGGGGTTCAGGGGGTGAAGCCCCCCCAAAAGTGGAGGGCTTCCCAGAAAATTTCAGCCACTTCACTTTCATTTACTGGTCAAAAACATCAATTTTTGGCAGCGACCGGCACAGTGCTCTTGTCAACTCATCGCACTTAAACTGCTCTAGGACCTTAACAAACATTCAAAATGGTTACCTTGTGTACTAAAAGTTATGTCAAAGCGGCTGAATAATCAGTGACATGCTGACATTCCACTCGGAAACATCCCCAGTCAGCCTCTGACCTCGATGTGTACCAAGCAACATTATTTACGGCAAGCACTGTATAAGAGTAATCTGCTTCGTGGAGCAGAACAAAATCAGATTTGTCTTTAAGTAGCAGATTTGGTCCGTTTTACAAGGCTGCTCACTGGAGCAGTTTTATCTCTCATGTGAAGCCTAAAATTGGAGATCAGGTTTAAAAGAGACATTGAAATGCCTATCGTCAATTTACCTACGGGACTGGGAGCCAATTTTGGTCAGCTGAAACGTCTGCCATTCTGTCCATGGTGTGGACTTTTTTCCCTGGAGATCTTGCAGGCACGAAAAGGTTGGTCTCTACTTCGGGTGTGCTTACAGGGTGGGGCAGCTAAATTGTGTTTGGGAATCTGCAGCCAGTGCAAGAAGCAAGAACAAGGTTCGGTTATTAACGTCTTTGAATTTGGCCGTGTAGGAGTAATTGTCAATCTATGCGACCACCTTCAGCGGAGACAACTGACTCGACGCCGCTTCTGAAGGTGGCGATGATGGACTTCTGCACCTTGGCCTAGTCGACGATTTTGCTGCACATGTACCTTCTTGGCACAGGCTTCAGCCTCAAGTAGCCCCCACCTACAGAATTCCATTGGGCTCAGGTCTGGACTGTTGGAAGGCAATAGGTTGGCCGCCCAATAGTCCACAGACAAAAACAGCAAGGCGTCTTTCTTCCTGGCCACGTGCTCCGGCATCGAGTCTTGCTGAAAGATCTACTCAGACAGCTTCGCCTTCATCCAGGGAAAGTCCTGCCCCAGACGTCAGTTGTAGACGTCTGCATGGACGTCAAAGAGCGTGATGTAGCTCCATCACGTCGCCATCGCTAGAAATCACTTGAACGACCATGATGGACGCTGCCTTCTTCGTCATCTGGATGGAGACCACCCGCATAGTCGGCGGTTCTTGATGGTATCGACAGTTGCAATTTTCTTGTCAGAAACAACTTCCTGATCTTCCTGAGGTCCTTCATGGAGGAGAGAATGCACAACAGTCAAGCCGGCACTGCTTCATGGCCTCAGTAAGCAAGTGCTTCCTCGTCTGGACAAAGCTCCCCAGTCCTCGCTCTCCCAGCCCCCACCTGGTTGTCCTCGCTGACGCGGATCTCTTGGCCAAGGCGTCAACTGGGTTTGCTGTTGCTCTCTGTCAGAGGCAAGCAGTGAAGGTCGGCAGTCTCTTCTTGCACGGTCAAGGCTCTGGCGGTCTCGCACGATGCGTCAAAGGCCTTGATGACGCTGTTGCAGCTGATCGCCGGTGGATCTCACAACTTTGGCCACTGAGTTGGCTGCTCGGGGAGCTTGAGCACTGTCCGTTGTTCAGTTGGCCTGCCTGTTCCATGGCTGGATGTTGACTGAGACAGGCATGCTTATATTCGTTCAAAAGCTCTTTAAATCACCTTTCTAACGGTGATTTCAGTATTTGATATTTTAAAATTCCGTAAATGAGCAAAAAAATGAGTGACACAATTTTTGGTAACTGCCCTGCCCTGTAGGGTGAATTACCCCAATATGGTTGCAATGGGTAATAGAACCCACCACACCACGTATACCAACCACGTGATGTTACACCTAGTGGGTAAGTTAAAGATAATATTTGCGTTTGAAATTGACAAAGAAACTTATTTTTTTAAGAAAGGAATGGATTTATCGCCAAAGTCCCTCTCAACCTCAACAGAGCTGTGGGGAAAAGTGCCCCAAGGCAGGTAGGACATGATGTAGGCATTTTGTGCCGGCTCAAGTACACAGCTTCGTACGTCGAGGGCTACTGGCAAAGAATCGCTTGGCCTCTCCAGTCAAGATTTATCCCCGTTGGTTTACTCAGTCTGGGAAAAAGTAAACTTGCATCATTACGTCTTTAGGAGCGCCTGAATTCGATTGTCAGTCCGTATCTTGCTGAGCCGCGCATTTGCATTGCGCCGTCGACTAGGTAGTAATTATCAATACCCATACATACCCCCCCAGTCAATATCCTTTGCAATAACCGACAGCATCTGAACACTTGATGCTTCACTCGTAGTCACTGCAGTCATTCTTGCATCCGAGTTTCATGCGGGTAACAGTTCTTGCATCCAACAGCGCCAACCAGTCTGGTACCTGTACACAGCTCTCAAAATTGACGGACAGCCCTGTACAAGCAGTCCATTATGGACCATTTTTGCCCAAGCAAACTTCATGAATAAAATTAGTCTATGGACTTTGTGTCTACTTTATAACAAGCATTGCAGGAACCTTGGAAGAGCATTATGGGTGAATTTCCGTTAACCTCAGAGAACTGCTTCTGTTAATGGAGCAGTTTCCTCTTCTCCAGGAGTGCTCTAAGAGGTGGAATTTTCATCGTAGTTGTGCATCTCAATCTGCAACTGGCCCTGGTGAACTACTCAGCATTCCCTGTGCGTATGCTATGGTGCGCGTGTCATTAGAAATGAAACATCTCCTGAGTAAAGCAAATTTAGGTTCAAAGGTCCCGCTGTGGCACATTGCAGGTCTGAACCCTTTGCAAGGTGAACGCCATTTTTCTTGTCATAGCTATACAGTTAGGTTCATCTCAATCGTCTTATCAGTATTTCCTTCATATTTCCGCGCTGCTTCATTAGCACATTACAAGATCAAATGGGTTGAGGTCAAGACTTGGTGGTGGCCAAATGTCTTTGCCTAAAATCTGATCCACGAGGATCCATTGCAGTGGACAAGGCTTAAAGGGGCCACTGGAGAAACGGCCAGCTAGTGATGCTTCTGCTGCTTTTCTCTGCAACTGTGACAGTCTCATCTCAGCAAATCTCTGGTGCGTTCTCACTTACTGCCTGGTTTTGAAAAAAAAATGGCTAAAACATTCAATGTCTTCGGCCAAAAGAGGGAGTCATTTTCCAACCATTTTCTGCCCTAAGTTTGGTCACTACCCTTAAATTTGCCAGAGGCTTGAACAGGACGTGTCGCTCAACCCCACAATGGCTTCTTGTGTCCGCTGTATTTTACCTTGCGTTGCAGAGAAAGGCTAAAACTATTAATCATTGGAAGCTTATGGGCGTAGCTGTAAGAGACAAAATGGGACACCTCGTTACCTCAACTGGAAAAGTTGGTTGATTTTTCATCACACGTGCACTATGTAATATGCATACTGAACAGAGTGCCACTAAAAAGACCGCACCCGCTAAAAAAATGGATTTTCTTGAGGTTCCACCAAATGTCAACAACTTTGAGGCAATGATTAAAATATATGAAAAAAACTAGACATGAAGTCGGTGCCCATCTTGGCACCTCTTTTGTCCCGACAAAAACACTCAATTCAAATCGACCCGATGGACAAGTCTGTTGAAAGATCCCGGAAAGGCCGTGGCCGTTTTGGCGGCTGCAGGCCAGGCTCAGGCTCTCCAAAAAAGATCAGACAGAAGCACCGAAAGTTCCTAGTTTCACGAGGACGACAGCTACGGTGGCAAAGATCACCAGGGCGGCCTGGACGATGGGTTGGAGGTTATGTGCTGCTCATATAATGCTCAGATAATCACGCACTCTTGGAATCACCTGTAAATAGAGGCTCATGCTCATGATGACGGCGGAGGTGGGCAAGGGGTACTTTGACTTGCCAGTTCTTACTATATTTTATCAAACTGTTTATGTCTTCTGTGCGAAAAAAAACCCACCAACCTTATTGAGTGTAAGCAACAACCTCAGTCATTTTCTCGATTTCTTACTGCAGGGGCGGACTTTTACCTCGCAGTTTATTTCATTGGGTTATCGAGATAAACATTCTCTTTTGAAAGTGGTTACGAACGCCGCAGAAACGTCTGGTTTGGCTTTTCTTGCATTGTCTCCTCTGCCACTAGGATGGTGGGACGGACAAAACAAAACGTCGATTTAATATTTCGGTACCAGAGTAGTACCAAAGTAGGACAACCTGCCAATGGTGCAAGTCTTTGTCACCATCTTCATTCACCTGCCTGTCCATGAGACCATTTACGAGCGCATTCTAAGGTTGTCAGAATAGTCTCTTTCTTGACTGTCTTATAGGCGGACGTCATTGCACTGGTGTTTAGTCATGGTCAGTTCAGACTTGTGAGTGTGTCATTAACTTACACATCTAGTTACACCTACTTATATGTCGAGTTTCTTATGTTCCGTTACGTCACCAGAACGCAAACGAGACCTTTTTTTCCCTGAAATAGAGTGATTCATCTTAAGTCAAGTGCAAAGCTCAATAACAACTTGTGCATTTTCCGCAACCTTTTCCCGTTGACCCATTGTAACGCTAAAAAGTTCAATTTTACCAAGATTGCAGTATAGCAGTAGCTAAGGTCTGGTCACTAATACTAAACTCAATAATGGTCAAATGGAATTTAAGTCAGAACGGTAGACCCCGCTTACAGTCTTCTCGGTTACCGTCATCAAATGTCCGGTCCCGAATTTTCAGTACATAAATCTGGCATAGTTTGATCGGTTACAGTCATCAAATATCGGTTATAAGAATCAGTAGTGACTGGCCAAACATGACAATCATAAATCACTTTCGAGAAACAGCACAAATTCTTGATCCACGTCACTGAAAAGGCCTTTGAAGCAGCCAAAAATCTCGGGTTTCCTATGTAACTAACTTGCGCTGCCCAAAAATATATCCCGCTATGCAAATGACGTGTGCGTTGTTGCTGAAATTAGAGTACATTTTTGGAGATTAGAGATAGGAATATATCCGTTACCGTCATCAAAAATAGCTGGCCGGATGTGATGACTGTAAGCGGGATCTACTGTTTTCTGAAGCCTCCTGTTTTGTCCTTAGTTTAGTGCTTTGTGCAGTCTGTTTAGTGCAGTCTGTTTAGTGCAGTCTGTTTAGTGCAGTCTGTTTAGTGCAGTCTGTTTAGTGCAGTCTGTTT
>JAAUXU010076848.1_pt1 | contig 21751 bp, 18 predicted proteins | sample 7278151 | NCBI WGS metagenome assembly JAAUXU01 (sample SAMN14350113, study PRJNA611818) | marine sediment metagenome | isolation source: surface marine sediment (1.8m) | place: French Polynesia: Moorea | collected 2018-08 | reverse complement strand
GTCTACAACAGGCATACAACAGCACAATACGTTGTGGTAGTATCATTGTCCACCACCCCCTCCGCCATTGAACTCTCGAAGTGATCTGCACCAACGTGAACTCGTGCTCAATGTTTCTCCTATCCATTTTTAGTGGGAGAGAGGCGTCCTTTGAAGCGCTTCACTCCTCCGCGCAAGTTAGGCAGCGAGTCAGAGAGTGAATACTCCGACAGCAGCGACTACTCGGACTCCGAGGACTACTCAAACTCTTCGTCGTACACCTCCAGCTACACCAGCTCGGACTCGGAGAGCGGTGAAGAAGATGAGACCCTGCAAGCTATCAGGGTAAGGAGTCCAGATCATGGAAACCAGACGCCACACGTTGTCCAAAATCTCTCTCTGTGCTTCCAGAACACTGCTCGCGCCCAGAAGCTTCGCGCCAAGTTCGAGGAGTGGGAGAAGACACAAGATGCCAAGGATCAGATGCGCCAGATGATGATCCACGATGAGAATGGCGCATCGCTCGAGACTGCATCAAACCTCAAGGCCAGGTTCGAGGCGCTCCACATGGCGGAGGGAGAGGTTGCAGCCGCAGAGCAGAAGCCAAAGTTTAGGCCCAAGAGATTCAAGGTTGGAGTAATTATGACAGTTATATTGGGAGAATCTCACCCCCTCAGTTCGTTTCTTTTCAGTAGTGAGGAAAACCCCGGTGAAAGCATGGAGACCGGGAGAGTCATCAGTATGGCCACTTGCTTGAAGGGAGGAAGGACGTGTGAACTCATTAACTATTAATATATGCATAATTTTTGCAGCTCTTCTAACCGATACTGTTTGAAGAGTCAGTTTTGTATCATAGGCAATCAAGGACTGTCGAATAAAGGTGAAGAGCAAATCCATGTACGTAGTCGCAGCAAGTTCGTTACCATGCCTGGTGCGCTCGTAGAGCTCCTCAAAACAGCTTCACGCCACTTTGGACTGTAATACTCTTTACACGAGCAGTATATAAAGTCCTCCTACAATTTAAATGCCCTCATGAATCCAGAGGCACGGAGGGGGAAGATTTCCAGGTTGCCAATGCTGAGAACAGGAGACAGCTGGTATAGATTTCTCATTTCTTGCCATGGGAAGAAGATACAAACAGACCAGGCCCTCTGGATCTTTGGATCAAGTCCCCTTGCCGTTAGTCATGAGACATACTTCTTCGAGCATTTTCCTTCACTTTTCCATCTGTTGATCATGTTTGAACGTGGAGATGCTGGAGATCACGCACACGTGACGCTCAACTGAGAAAAAGTGCATACCTACCCCGCACGACATGTACACGCAGCACTTGAATTGCGAGATGAAGCGCGTCAAGCTCGAGACACCGATGTGTGGTACGTAGTATATTCTCAGCTCTGCACCTCGGGTATGATGAGGAGCTTTTTGCTCACTAAATGTCCGCTGATCATAGTTAACTGGATGAATAAAACGGTTACAAGTCAGGTCTAACCCCGAATCCGGGCCCTGGGGGTGGCTCTGAGAGAGATGTGCTCTCCCCGAATGGTTCAGCGGCGTAGCGACCACTACGGGGACCTCTGGGTGGCTTCTTGCCAGCTTTCAAGTCTGCTAGAATCTCCTCCATGTCCTTCACGGTTAGATCTTCATAATAGTCATCACTGATCTGAAGGGATTCAAAACAAACATTATAGGTCTGGTCGGACATGTATTATGTACGGGTGTAATCTATGAAATTTTCTCTTATACCTGAACCATGGGGGCGTTGACGCACGCTCCGAGGCACTCGACCTCAGACAACGTGAACATTCTCTTTGCGTCCGTCTGTCCCACTTCCAGTCCCAGGCTCTTCTTGCACGCTGCCACGATCTCATCAGAGCCCCTGAGCCAGCACGGCGTCGTCGTGCACACTTGGACGTGATGCTTGCCGACCGGTTGCCTGATGAACATAGTATAGAAGGTGGCCACCTCGTACACTCTCATCCTTGGCATGCCAATGACCTCGGCAACATGGTGCATGGCGGAGATGGGCAACCATCCTTCGTTTTGGCGCTGCGCCAAGTCCAGCAGGGGGATGACGGCGGCACGTTTATGGCCTTCCGGGTAGATGGACAGGATGGCATCGGCGCGAGCACGGTTTTCTGCACTGAACTCGAACGGCGTGTCCTCGTTATTCTCTGGCGTGTCACGGTGCACGAACAGCGAGTCGGAAGAGGCGGGCGTGGACGTGTTCAAGGCGGCGCAGCTGATGCGCCCGGCAGTCAGTGGCCTCGCCAAACGGCGGAGGACGCGAGGCAACATCGCGACGATCCCTTGCAACACCCTTCAGTTTACTCCTTAGCTATGATGTCGGACTCCACGGAAGGCACAAGAGCAAGCGCTGCCAGGTGGCGCTCGTCAAAGAAGTTGGCAAGAATACTCTAGATCCGAGTGTCGGGCCCGTCAAGCACATGCACACTAGTATCCGTTGGCAGCTCCAACACTTCGACCTCGTCATAGAACTCTCATGTTTTGGGTCTGTTTTCATCGCCGATTTCCCATAAAAACTTGGGCATCCCTTTTAATATGAAGTGCTTTGCGAGACCCCTCCACGCGCTGGATTAGTTGCAGTCCCAACCACTGGACCAGGGTGGCGTCCGCCTCCAGGCATACCACAGAGGCATCCGAGTTGTTCGGTTCGTCAGCGATCCTTTCTCTCCTCCGCCACCTCGTCGGTGGTCAAAAGACTAGGCGCTGGGGCCGCCTACTGCCTGCCTCCAGAGAAAGGCGTCGACGCCGGCGAATCATGGCCACTTCGCGGCAGAAATGGCGATCCAATGGTCTCGTAGCCGCGCCGCGGCGCGTTGCGTCTGCAAGCACAAGCGCGTGAACAGGAGAAGCTGGCCGAGGCCGCGTTGGCCAGGCTGCCGTTGCTCTGTCTCGCCTGCCTCTCTTCGCTCCGTCTGCTCTGCTGCTCTGCGTCTACTTACTTTTTACTTATTTCCGACTCCGACTCCTTCGAAGTCCACGGAAAAGAGGAGGCGGACTCGGAGAAGTAGGCGCTGAACAAGCTCTCGGACAACGTACTCGTGTCATCCGCGGCTCACGGCGGACGCGTTGGAATTGTTCCAACGACCATCCATTTATGCGGAGTCGCCTCTTCGGAAGGGCGTCCCAGGCCGAGTCCGGACGAATCATCTTCTTCGCCGGTGAGTATCCTCACGACATCCACGTCGTCCGAGAGGACCACTAACGTCTTGCTCTTCTCTTGTCCTATGCTCAGGCTCTCTCGGGCGACATGTCCTCTACCGCGGAGGCGCCTCCACCGGCACCGACGCCAGTCGGACCTTCCTCTGAGAAAGGTCACTCCGCGGCCAGCGGCGGTTCTCACAAGCAGCCTTCTCAACATAAAGAACAAGGAGGCGGAGGCAATAATGACGCTCAGTCACAATCTGGTGGAGGTGGGGGCGGGAAATCCGGGGGCCACCGTTACTCGAGGTCTAGGCGAGGAGGGGGCGGGGGCGGCGGCGGCGGCGGCGGCGGCGGCGGCGGCGGCGGCGGCGGCGGCGGCGGTGGTGGTGGCGGAGACAAAGATCAGGAACACAGCAGCGGAAGTGGCGGCCACGAAAGGAAAAGACGCCCTGACGTACAACATTACAAACCGGGAGCCTTTAACTCTCGTAAGCACGACGACGATAGTGGTGGCGCCGGAGCCGGCGGCAGCGGTGGAACCGGTGAGGCGGCGGAAGGAAGTGAAAGGCAGCAGCATGGCGGTGGCGGAGGATCCAAGAAAGAGCACCGAGGAGGACGCGGCCGAAAAGGGCACCACCAGAGCCAAAGGGAGAATCAGCAGGCCTCTTCAGAGGTTGAACAAGTCGTTCAAAAAGTAGAGAATTTAAATGTTGCGGCTGGTGAAGAGTCAACCGATGGACACAGGAATGCCAGCGGCGGAGGTGGAAGAAGGAAGAAGAAGCCTGAACAACCTCACTACGTGCCAAAGAAAGGCAACGACGAAAAAGGAAAGCAACCCAACGATAACCAAGAAGAAAAGAAGTCTGGAGAGGCTGAAGAGACCACAAAGAAAGAAGGGGGTGGAGGCCGGAGCAGACGCAAGGGTCGCAAAGACAAGGGCGGATCTAAAGACCAAGCTGCTGGAGGTGGTGGAAATCAGCAACACGAGGGTGGCGCCAGTCGAGAGAAGAATCATCAGGCCAAGGGTGAAAGTAACAGTGGAGAAAAACAGCAGCAACAGCAACACAGCAAGTCGAAGCACTCGCAACAGCAAAATCAGGATTACAAAAAGGGTGCCAAGTCCACCGATCCACACCAGCAGCAACAGCAAGATACCCGCCAGCAAAACGGCTTCGTCAGTTCTCGCGAGCGCCAAGCTCAGCATCACCAGCAGCAGGGAGCAGGAGCGAACGCTGCATCATCACATCAAGACCACGCTGGTCCAGTCCGCGATCGTCGAAACGAACAGCAGCGGTCTTCCTCCGATCACCATCACCAGCAAGTTCCTCAACATAATCGACCCCAAAGGAGCGACGAACATCTTCCTCCCCGACTGCGGAAAGATCAACAGCACCATCAGGGACAGCATGATTTCGTTCGAGGTGGCAGAAGGGAATTTCGTCGCGGAGGTGGTAAAGGTGGAGGGGGCGGGCGATTCTCACCACAGCAACAGCAGCAGCAACAACATCATCACCATCATCAACAGCAGCAACAGCAACAGCAGCAACAGCAACCTCAACAGAGACGTCCAGACTCTGGAAGAGGGTCACCCAGTCGCCAGGAGACTTCCTCCTCGAGAGCCAGTTCGCCTCCAAGCGAGACTTCTCGGCAGCAGAAGGTAGCTCCTAATCAACATCAGAGGCCACTTTCTTTTCAAGGAAAAGACCGAGGCTTGTCCAGTACTCCTCCTCCACCATCCAGAGGGAACAACAACAGACCATTTCGTTCCCCAAGTCCCCCAAGAAGTTCTCAGGATGCGCGCAGAAGCTTAAGTCCAGGCAGAAGGGGCAGGGGAGGTATGCAGAGAGAAAGTAACAGAGACGCACCGGTTTGGGGGAACAGATTCTTTAGAGAAAGGAGCCCAGAGTATTTTGGAGAACACCGGTGGGACGACAGAGGCACTAGAAACAGACCCAGAGGTGGCGGTGGCGGCGGCGGTGGGGGCGGCTCTCATCCCTCATATCATTGGGCACCAGCGCCAAAGCCTTCTCTTCCACCGAGATTCTTACGAGCCAAAGAGCAGCAGCAACAACAGTATCCCGATGACTCTTCTTGCTACCATAGTAGCTACAATGACCACCCCCGGCGTATGGACCGTAATCGAGACGACCAACAGCAACAACAACGTCTTTGGCGATCGAGTGACCAACGCCCTCTGCATAACGACGTTTCGGAGGAGAGAAAAGCAGATGTCCTTCAGGGAAACCGAAAAGACCTAGAAAAGCGTGTAAGTGATTGGAGCCTTGAAGTGGAGGAGGAGGAAATGCGACGTTCGTCTGTGGATCGGGACCCTCCCCAGGTCAACCGTCCTCCTGCTACGTCTGGAGGAATCATTCGTCTGCCTCCTCGCGAGCAGCAACAGTCTCGCAGCCAGTTAATGGACAACCCAGCGTGGAGAGGAATGCAGCAGCAACCTCATCAAGATCGTTTTAATGAGCGTCAGCAATCGCACCAACAGCAGCGATTTCTATTTGATCCGAAGAATCCAAACAAACCCATTCCTGCTCCTGGATCTCGTCCACCGGGTAACAACAACGAACCAGGTGCCATGATGGCGAGATTCCCCGTGGATCCGCGTTTCCCCCACGGGAGAATGCCGCCACCAGCTGGTCCAAGTGGTCCTGTCGGCCCAGGCATGGGATACCGGCCGCCGTTCCCCGGAGGCGGTAGCGGAAGTCAGGCGTTTCCAGCCCCCCGACAGACGCAACCTAACGTACCAGAGTGGTATGACGTGTACAACCCGGTCATCTACAGTACGGACAAGAAACATGACGTCAACCTGGTCACATTCATAGTCCGCAACGATCTCAGTCTGCGCCGTATCTACATGGAGGGCGGCAAGTGGCTGTGTCAGCTGTGGAACAATGAGGTTGCCGAGTACAGAAGGAACATCCAACAGGCCTTCGAACACCTGCTGAAGACAGATCTAGTTTTCTGCGCTGAACATGATGTCGAGTTCCACATCTGGAAGATTGCTTTTTACCACTTGGTGGAAGTGCTTCGTCAGGGCCTGAAAGAAGATTCAGCGGAGATTAGGAACACAGTGCAAAGCAACATCATCGAGTTACTTGAAGAAGGCATGAACTTCTACGCGCAAATGCTTGACACGCTCGACACGACGTATGAGTTGGACTTGGACTCTTATTACGATGTGTTGGAACCGCGCCCTTCGGACAAGCACATCCGCTGTGCGCTCATGTCTGCTCAAAAGTGCCTACTCTGTCTAGGGGATCTCGCACGCTACAAAGAGAACATTCAGGACACCAGCAACTATGGCAAGGCCAGGCAGTACTATCAGAAAGCGAGCAATATCGAGCCGCGGAATGGCCGTCCTTTCAATCAGTTAGCTATCCTGGCCGTGACCACCAAACGCAAGTTCGAGGCCGTCTATTACAACATGCGCTGCTTACAGTCCAAAAATCCCTTCCCTTCGAGTCATGAGGGCCTCACGGTCATCTTTGAGGAGGTGAAGAAGAAGTGGGACTCAAATGAGCGTCGCCGGATGGAGGAGCGTGAACAGCGGCGGCGGGCCGCAGAACGCGAAAAAGAAGGATCTCAGTTGACAAGGGGCACAAGGTTGCGAAAGGAAATTTGGATCCGTCCTGACGGTGGCGGCCGGCGGTTGCATCGAACCACGTCTGCGCAGGAAAACGAGGATGACTCCGAGGAGGCCGAGTTGAGAGGCATGGCGGCGGCGGACTTGAACCGCCGCTTCAACAACACCTTCCTGTATCTCATTGGAAAGCTGTTCACTCACATCAACATGGACACTTTTCCTTTGGCCCTGGACCTCTTGCAGAAGGAATTCCGCGTGCTGGTGTCACGTACACCACTTCCCATCGACTCCAAGAGGCTTGTGCAGATCATGGCGCTCAACATGTTTGCAGTGGAGCACACAAGGTTGAAAGGAGGCGATACGGACAACTACCGCACGGCTATGGAGGACTACGCCTTGCGTCTGGCCTTCGAAATGTTCAGCGTGCTACTGGGACGTTGCAACGAGTTGCTACAGGGCTTCCGCCCCAGTGTAGACAGCTCCAGCCAATGCATCTTCCCAGACGAGGACCTTTCTACGCTGCTCTCGGCCATCAAGGTTTGGTGTGACTGGCTCATCGGCAATCACGACACGTGGTATCCTCTGTCGAGCGAGGAGCCCTTCTCACGGCTTGCTCAGTTGGCCACTCACCTGGAGAAGTTGAAGCCACTTTTCCGACCAATTCTGTCGCAACTTCTTCACGAGGACGAAGTAGCTCACCGACCCGATCGCAATAGTTACGACCTAGTGAAGTTAGGCGAGGATGCGTCGCTGTGCGGATTCAACCCGTGGTTCAGAGGGTTGGACTGGTCCGTCTATCGTCGCTACGCACCTCGCTCACTACCCGCCGGTCTGGCGCAAGACGTCCGTCGTATTGACGCCATCAACTTCTGTATTGATTTCTTGGAAGGGTTGGAACCGCCGATCTTGAAGTGGTCGCCGCCAGACAATGCACACATTTCACTAGTTGAAAGCACTGCTGGCGGTGGTTCGGCAGCAGCTTCGCCCAAGGAGAAGGCTAGTGAGAAGCTGTCCAGTATGCTTTCACGCGACCAAGACATACTGGACGAGTCTTACAGCGATGAAGATCAGCCATTGTCCTCCGTTGCGTCGTCGGCTTCAGCCTCATCTTCTACCGCGTCGGCATCTCTGAGTAAGACGTCGTCGGACATCTACAAGCTGAAGCATCGCAAAGATGAGCTGGAAAGGCGCATACAAGACGAAGAGCGTGAGAGTAGACGCATGCAGCGACAAATCCTTGCAGAGCACGTCAACGTCACGATTGAGATCAGGCCGCGGTTTGTCGTGCCAGACACAAACTGCTTCGTAGACTTCCTGTCTGAGTTGCGGCGCCTGTCGCACTCTAACGCGTTCCAAGTCCGTGTGCCGCTTGTGGTGATGAACGAGCTGGACGGATTGGCCAAGGGCGCGCCTGACAGCGCGAAGAAGTACTCCAGTAAAGAACATGCTGCCATGGTTGCGGAAAACGCGCTCAGAGCCCTAGCTTTTCTACGGGAGCGTCCTCCAAATGTGAAATGCGTGACATCCAAGGGGACGTTGCTGGCCACGCTCGGCGTCACCACCGAAGAGGATGGCGGCAAGGGCGGGCTCAACAACGACGATCTCATCCTGGAGACATGCGTCAATCTCTGCTCCCCCTCATCTCAGGCGCCACCGCAGCAGCAGCAGCAGGACAGGATGAGAGTAGTGCAGAGGGACGTGGTACTACTCACTGAAGACCGGAACCTTAAGGTGAAGGCCCACGTGACCGACATCCCAGTCAACAAACTGACCGACTTCATGAAGTGGGCCTTCGCGACGTCCCTGCCAACCGCGCAAAACTGATTCCAGCTGTGATGCCACTATCCGATGTTTCCATGATCGAAGAGACGAAGTTTGTGTCTGCTACCGTGTACTTCACATAGACATTACTGTACCTACCCATGATATTGGACGCCCGCCTCCTTAGCTTCTTCAAGGAACTTTTTATCCTCCCCGTGCTTTACGCCTCCATGAGCGGGATTTTTAACATTCGTGATGGCTCAGCAAGAACGCATTATGTACAGAGAAAATTGGCCGAGAGTTACACAAATTGGGTGCATTATGATGAAAAGATCCACGTTGCGTTAGAAAATTCATTCAGATGATGGAGTCAAAATGAATGTTTAAACAAATTGCTACTACTTATAACTTATGAGCGACCCCCATCTCCCACGCCCTCCACCGCCCAGATGCTGGAGCTGATGTCGCCGCGCACTTTGTCACACCATGAAGATGCTGTCAAGCTCTTCTCGATTTTGTAATAAAGTAGTGCTAGCATTACTTGCATCGTACTTGTTCAATAGTACTTGTCTTTTTTCTTGCAGCTTTCTTCTCCTTGTGGGCATGAAACAACAGGACTTGAATCCTGACATCTCGCACCTGTTCTTCCCCAACCCCGCGAGCAACAGTGTGGGCGAGAACGGCCGGCTTTGGATCAACCTCATTGTTGCCTTCTTCTTCTCTGGTCGCTTCCACCGGCCCTTCTGCAGGATAGTCCTCTTGGCACTGCCTGGGGTGGTGGGAGATCTCGTGGGTCCCAGATTCGTTCCCGCTGCCATCCTAGTTGGTGTTATTGGAGACAGTCTACTCAGATTCTTTTGATGCAACATGAGCATAGCGGCTGCGGCGAGCCTTTTGGTGCGGAGGGCGTGTGCGAGCGGCGGCAGCAAAGTCGTGACGCCCACTGCCAGGTGCATATCCTATTGGAAGGCCCCGGCCAACAAGTCCTTTTTCCATGGACTCCCGCCAACTGACGTCATGCTCTCTCGCTCTATTCACGTGACGAAGCCGCTGAAAGTCCATCCAGCGTTGTTGCTCTTGCTGAAACCACTTGGAAGGATCTCTGCTCTATTGGTGGGCAAGCGTGTGAGGATCTGGTACAAGAACTTGCCCGACAGTGAGAAAAAGAAGTTGAAGAATAAGATAAAGAAGAACAGACATCTCTTCTTACGTAAGGCCAATAGCTTAATGCAATGACCTATCATAGTGTTAGCCATGGTTTTCAGTTGGAGGGGCGGGACTAACGGGGCTGGCGACGTTCCTCTACGTCACGCATCTGGAAGACTGTCCAATAACCAACAGGCGAAAGTTCGTGGCCCTTACTCAGTCGCAGATTAAGAAGATCTCCACCATGGAGTTTGAGAAGGTAACGAAACTGTCACCGTCATCACACTGGACATATACACTTTGCAGCGTCCCTCCTCAGCTATTGGAGCACTACCAAGATTGGCTGGTGCCATCCAAGCATTCGGCCTACGCTACAGTAGCTCGCGTCTCCAACCGGATCCTGAAGGCCAACAGAGACCTGGAGCAGATATACGGAAAAGACTGGACAATTACTGTGGTCGACGACCCAACCAAGAACGCCTTTGTCTTGCCGGTAAGAAAATACAAGTTATAAAGTTGCTATGACAGCAATGAGGCTTGTCACTGTCTTGAATCGTAAGATCAAGGTAAAAATCAATTCTATAACATTATTGCTCTAAGCCGATGTGACTAGATCCGATGTGCTTGCTCCCTCGTCCAGCCATTTTGCTGCCAGCTCGCCGATCACCTCAGCTCTCCTCTTATCTTCCGGGCCAGCAACATGTCTTTGGGCATGATTGTCACCCGTCTAGCATGGATGGCGCACAACAATGTGTCCTCCATGACGGACACCACGTACGCCTCTGCGGCTTCCTGCAACGCCTTCAGCGCCAAGGACTGAAATCTCAGTCCGACTGCGCTACCGCCAGCCACTCTCTGAGCGATATCTTTGACAAGACGGGAAAATGGCAGACAGGGGATCAGTAGGTTGGAGCTCTTCTGAAACTTCCTGATCTCGTTCAGTGCCGCAGTGCCCGGACGGAACTTTCTCCGGCGCGGTGGCGCGCCCGAAGGTGTCTTTTTGCTCGTCGTCTTGGGTTCCTTGGTTACTGCGGCGGGACGAACGGACCCAGGGGGAAGAGACATTCTTCTGCCTGAATTGAAGGATTCTTGCACAACGTTCGGGTTCGACGATTTTGTCTGCGACTGCCTAGCGATGCCGAGCATGGACGTCTGCGTGATGAACCCTGAAGAGGTAGAGCTGCTGCCTGGAGAAACTGGGGTTGACATTGGTGCCGTCGACGGCCCCGGGAGGGTCGGCTCCTTGTCAGCATTGTCGTTGCGGCGTTTGCCGATCTTCTTGCCGGCGAGAACTTTCTTCGCCCCGTTGCCCACGGTGCGAGCCATCACAGCGTCGAGCAATTGTTATTGTTTTACCACGAGCCTTGCTAGTTTTCCATCGAGTGCAAGAGATGTCCGGTCAACGACGAGTTGAGCTTTTGGAAAGTGCTGGAGGGACACTGAAGTGCTTATGTAATGACCGTTATTCAGTTAGGTTCTAACTCATTGCACATTAATACACACTGTATTGTATTTCTACATATATACTTACTGAATGTGTCTGTACTGCATGTATATGGCATTGGATCCTGTGTCCTTTAGGGCGGCAACATCTTTATCTTCACGGGCATGCTCGAAATGTGTGAGAACGATGACCAGCTGGGCATCATCATCAGCCACGAGATCTCGCACTGCATCCTGGGTCATATCGTGAGTGGAAAGATGTTTGAGATCAAGGAGTCCATGAAGTGTTGTGTTTTCGTGTAGGCGGAGAAGCTGAGCTACGGGAACTTGGTGACTCTGGTGGTTCTGATCCCGCTTGCTCTTCTGTGGGCCCTCCTGCCCAATGACGGCATTGCCCTGGTTGCGGACTGGTTTTTTCAGTGCGTGGTCGACGTCTTCGTGAATCTACCCTTCAGCCGGAATATGGAAACCGAAGCCGACGAGGTGGGCCTGCTCCTCGCCTCCAAGGCATGCTTCGACGTGCGGGAGGCTGTCAACTTCTGGGGAAACATGGCCAAAGTGGAAGCATCTGAAGGGGTATGTGATTGATGCGCTGCATTTTTCCAGATCGACATGCTGTGTACCTTCTTGTCGTAGGATTCTCCTCCCGAGTTCATTTCCACGCATCCGTCGCACGAGACCAGGCAGTTGCACCTGAAGTTGCTGTTACCCGCCGCCTTGGAGAAGAGGCTCGAGTGTGGCTGTGCCAAATTGGGACAGCACAAAAAAAGCAGGACTATGGCTGTGACGGAGATCCTGAACAGTCAGTACGCAAAGACTTTGCGCGTGACCTGATGAGCTGTGAACAGAAATCATACTGTAGTTGTAAATACAATTTACAACCGTTTTAGACAAAAACTTTACTTTAGTAGAGTTTCGAACTTAGTCTTCAGTGCTTTCTGGGAAGTCTGGTCTTGCAGGTAAGAACATGGCAACTCTGAGCTGACAGAAACAGGAAGGAAGGAAAACAATGGAAACGAAACGAACGAGCGAGGGAGAAAAAGCGCGCGGCCGGTCGTGAACGTGTTCAACATGTCGTCCGGGGACGCGCCGGACCCCGAGATGCTCGAGCAGATCTTTCGCAAGATCTTCTCCTCGTCGTCTCTGTCCTCCCTCAGCCAGTCCAGGGCAGACAACCTGGTCCAGTTTTTGACGAGGGCCCCGGCCTTTCTGGCCACTTTTCCGCAGACGTTGCATCCGGGACAGGGCGAGAACGATCTCCAGCGGAAGAGAGGTAATGAATCATACTCGGAGACTTCATAGTTGAAGCACTCTCTAGATGTGTTTCTTTTTCCAGAATTTTTACTTTGGTTAGTCCGGCGCCTCCTTTACTTGTGGACTTTGTCCTCCAACCTCCCCCCTCGGTCGTCAGAAGTGCAGCTCTGCATATTGAGGCTACTCCACATCAACCACCCCCAGACGTTCCGCCTTCTGTGCTCGAGTTACTTGGACCTGCTGGAAGGTGAGTGGCGAAATTATGCCTCGTCGAGATCAACTCTGAAAGTGCTTCCTATGCTCGATTTGCAGAATGCGTTCGCAAGTCGTCCCTGCTGTTCGACCCCCAAACGTCTCGCCCGGAGGTTGAGTTGCGGACCTTTGCCGTAGCTGATGAAGCAGAGCCGAAGTTTAAGTTCTGCAGAGGCTCCGCTCTCGAGGGGTTTCAGACCAAACTGACTCGTCTGCTGTCCGACGCCTCCGAGTGGATGGGACCAGTCCTGATCAACAAGGCCTGGATATTGGCAGCCACGCAGGTCGAGTTGGCGGATGTCGAGTTAAAGGCAGCCTCCTTATGTTGGGCTAAGACGATGATTGCGCACAGTGGTCTACCGTCTTCAATGAAGGTGTAGTCATCCACAGTGGTTACTCATTAACAATGTTGCGCAGTGAGACTATGTTTGGAAGGTCTTTCGTCTCTTCCACGACACCATGTTCTCCCTGGCGAAGTTTCTCTGCTCAGAAGCCTCATCTTGCCTTGATTCCAATGGTCGGGATGTCCTGGAAAGCGAGCTGGAATTGTGTCTCCAAGAGATTCTGAGTCGAGAAATGAGCAGCGTTGACATGGTGATATTTAGCACAGAAGTCTTGTCATTTTGGGGCTCAGTCTGCAGATCAGACGATTTCGTATTGAGCAGGCTCTCAGGTGAGGGGGACCTACACGTATGGCTTCATGATTGTGTTTATCATACGGTGTTTTCTTTGCAGACAACCTCACGCACATGCTGTCGGAGTGTCTGGCGGCATCAGTTTGGTCTGGCCGTAGAGACGTGGAGGACCGCGTCACTGACTTTCTTATTCATAACTTGAGCGTGGCTCATGTGGAGGCCCTCGCTTGTCTCATTATGAGAGAACTGAAGGCGGTTTTCAACACGTCCGTCTGCTTGAAAGCCACTAAGAAGAAGGGAAAGAAGAGACGACGCGATGTGGACGAACCAACGTAAGTTGCAAGGAAATTGTTCACTTTTACTCCAAGAGTGATGAAAGATAAGGCGAATATGACAGAGCAGCAAGAAGCTGGCTATTAGGCGAAATTGGTTAAAATCTTGATTGGTGCATAGAGCTTTTTGCGCTGATTGTAAGGCTGACCATAGAAAAATAGCACATTTGACTCGACGATTGGTCTGGAGATTGATCTATTCGTCGGTCTTCTTGTGCAACAGTTTTTCCATTTCATCGCCTCTGACCATGCACCTTAGTTGCTCTGCAAAACGTGATCTAAATTTTAGTAATCTGACTTGAAGGCTGAAGAAGCCCTCCTGTAGCGACAAAGTTCATTTGGGTGATCCAGCTGTTTTCTTCGTTTCAGCCAACATGAGTCCTTGGTCGACGCCATGAGTGAATCCCCTACCTGGTCCCGCATAACCCACCTTCTTTCTCAGCATCTGGCGAGTAACGAGGACTCTGCCAGGCTTATCCTGGTCATTGTCAAGATAGCAAAACGCGTGTCATTCAAGGCACAGACTGACGCTCCAGATTCCATCGCCTACCTCTCGAAAGAGTTGGTGTGTCAAATTGTGCAAGAGCTGATTCAGCACGTCCTTCAAGACCCGGAGGACCAAGAGCGGTACGCTGCGAATGTACAGGCATTTGAGGAGATCCTCTACTTCCAACCGCTGGAGACCTTAACTCAGAGCTTGTTGCAACAGATTTTGGCTCTGGCCACGCTTCCCTGGATGTCCGGGGAGGTAAAACTGGCTGACCTACGAGTAGGAGACACTCTTGCTCACAGCATGATGGCAACCAGCTCTAGGCAAGATGCCTGGCTTTGCTCAGGCATCAGTCTTGTCGCTACCATGCAACGCGAAGTCTGTCCCAAGTGGAGGATGCATGCTTTGAAGAAGGCTTGGGCGCAGGGACGGCTTGAAGTCCGGATCAAAATCCTGGAAGATCTTCCGAATCTCCTGGAGACTTTTGGGACGGCGATGCTCCCGCTCTCCAAAGAGTTCATTGGACAGGCGTCATCGGAAGGCGAGAAAACCATGCTCTGTGCAGTAGCCAAGACCTCGGGATTGTTAGTCTGTGTGCAGGCGAGACAGGGTCTGAGGAAGAAGATGTCTGACCGAGAAGTAGTGGAATGTCGCTGCTGCAAGCGAGGACTTCCACCAGTGGCAGCTTCCCGTCTTACCTTGACCGATGTTGAGCACCTACTCAAACTGGTGGGCTTCCATGAGGTGGAGGTCCGGTTACACGCAATTGATCTCGTCGGGCCGTTGTCGGTTCATGTCGGCTTCGATGCGTCTGTGACTCGTCTCTGGCTCAACTACTTGCAGGATGAGGACGAGGCTTGCTTTGCCAAGTTCTGTCACAACTTACCCTACCTCATCGACCCCAGCTACTCTCCAAACGCTTCTGGAGACCCAACTGCTGCAGACGAACCCATAGAGCACTTCAATGCCATTCCAGGATGGGAGGAGCATGAGAAGGTCTCTGAGTTGGTGGCTAAGGCATTGGAGGAGCTCTGCGAGACCGTTTCTTCTCCATCACGAATCGATAGCCTCTGCCGTCTCTTCCGATGCCTCCTCAGGGGCAACGTGTCCATAACTGAACGCGTGGTTCCCTTGGCCTTGAATCTGGCACTTAACTCCTCCACCCATGCGGCATCCTTCTTCCACCTCTCCGAAACTTTGAGGAGTAACCAAGCGCTGATCAAGAATCTGTTAGCGACGAAATTTGCCGAGAAACTCGTGACCAAGGAGCGCAACGTCATATTAGAGCACGCCACTGTATTCTTCGGTTACGGAAGCCCCAAAAGGTTCCTTGTCCAACAAATCCGCCACATCCTTCCTGCACTGGTGTTGTTCTGCTCACGAAATGATGACAGCTCCCCCATAGAGTTTGTGGCCAAGCACTTGGGAGTGAAGAGCAGGAAACTTCTGGCGGAGAACATTCAGTTCATCTTCCCCTATCTGGTGACCCAGACGTCTGGCAGAACTGAATATGCAAGGTGAGCAAGTGATTGTCCTGCTCTCGAGTATCGGTTTGTGGAATCCAGCCTTTTTGTCGTATTTCAGGTGCACGCAATTTCTTGAAAAAGAGACTGTGATCTCACTAAAGGAGCTTCTCCCCAGCAATAGACAAAAGGTGATAACTGAACTGATGGTCAAGTTCCATGCTCATAAAACCAGGGTCGTCTCTGCCTTTTCCTGGCTGGCCAAGAACGACGACGGCATGCACATAGAAGAGAAGGATAAACTCTCCACCTCTCAATTGGTGAGAAGCATGACTGCACTCCTTCCAGCAATAGTGTTTAAATTCATCTTTGACGCCTTCTAGGTTGCCTACATTCTCCCGAGGTTTCTTGGCGTGCTCGGCTACTTCGACCAGCGCTTGGTGAACTCATTCGTGCCCGACCAAGCAAAGAAAGAGATCTTGGAGTCCTTGAAGGACATCATAGAGTTTATGGGCCCCCAAAGCCTGTCACCAGTCAAGCATAAGTTGCTGGCCACCTTTAAAACAGCGCAGGGTTTAAAGATGAGAGATGCCAAGTACCTTGCGCTAAGGCTGTGGGAAACGTTCGTCAAAACCATCGACCTTTCCTCCGTGGGGCCCATCTTAGCTCAGATTATAGCCAGTCTGTACACCTTGTACGATTCCGGCCACGAAGACGACTCCCTCGCTCTCTTCAAGTTCCTCATCGTAGACAACGAGAAGGAACTAAAACCTCACTTCAGCGCATTAAATTTCCTACCGGAACATCCTGGACTGCAACAGATAACTGACGTCGTCAAGAAGGCCAACGGAGTGACGAAGGAGACCTCGTTTTCCGAAATGATCCTGAAGATCACACGCTTCTTTACCAAGGAGAATTCCGACGTCAAAATTCAGATCCTGATAAAGTTAAAGCAGCTCCTCTCGTTAAATCAAGGCAAGCTTCAAGGATTGATTTCGGCCAGCGATCAGGTGGAGCCGGAGATCACGAACCTTGTGAACCTTCTAGTGGATGCCACGAGAGACCCTGACAGCTCTGTGGTGAAGCTGGCTGGTCAGTGTCTCGGTCACATCGGAGCCATCGATCCAGGCCGACTTGACAACAAGAGTGACCTTTCAAAGCATCTGGACGTTTCTCTTGATGCCGCCGGCGATCCCGTCTTTGCCAGAAAGCTCCTGGAAATCCTCGTGGGCTCGTTTCTCAAGTCCTCCGAGTCCAGTGATTCAGACGCCTGCGCCTACTCATTGCAGGAAGTACTCAAAGCTTTCAATATCGAGGGTCCGCGATCTCATATCACAAAGCTACCTGGCCAAGTGTGGAATGCGCTGTCCGACTTTGAGCGGGAGGTGCTCACCCCATTTCTCACATCATTGTACTCCCGCAGTGAGAAGAGCGCCTCTTACTCCCTTCCCATTTACAAGTCCAAGAAGGACTTGACCTATCAGGAGTGGTTGGCTGACTGGTCTTGTCACCTCATCGACAAGTTGAACTCGAAGGAAGTCAAGGTGTTCACGGCGTGCAAGGCCGCGCTAAGGAAAGATACACAGAGCGCGCAGTTCCTCTTACCCTACATCATAAGTGAGTACACAGTATCTCGATATCTCTTCTGGGCTGTCATAAATTAGTTGTGTCTTTTTGGGTCCTCACCAACAATTTGTCCATTGCAGCTTCCGTTCTTTTGAAGAATAATTCGAACGACGCGAATGAGATCCTGGAGGAAATGGAGGCCGTCATTGGAACAACGAATGAATCTACATCCAGTCCTCGACGTTCCTCTCTTCCTCTGAGTCAGCAAACTCGCTCCGGTCAACTTGAACGACTTGCCATTCAAACAGTTTTCACGGTGATGGATCATCTCAACAAGTGGCTGCGAGGCAAGTACCTCGTGCTGTCCGCCTCCGCTCGCAAGAGCGACAACGCCTCCAAAGTCAAGGCACGAGACGTTGACTACTCGTCCATCGAAGCGTTTGTACGGCGGGTATCCCAGAGGAAACTTGCACAAGCGTCTTTTCACTGCCAGGCCCACGCGCGGGCCCTCATGCACTTAGAGAGCCATCTGCGACAGGCTCCAAGTGAGTCTCAAGCTTCCTTGTTCCTGTTGCAAAGGATTGCTGCCGGGCTCCAAGATACCGACTACGTGGTTGGTGTGACCGCGACCAGACAGGCCCAGGCTTCCCTGCAGGAGCGGATCTTTCACCACCAGGTGACTGGCAATTACCAGGACGCATTGGGATGCTACGAGGGAGCTGTGAGGGACTCGCCCGACGTGATGGAGGGCATGCTCGAGTGCTACAATCGCTTGGATCAGCCCAACACTGTAGCCGCATTAGCCAGGGGCCTGGCAGAGAGCAACGAACGTTGGGTGGAAAGTAAGAGGGAATTCCGGATGGAAGCGGCCTGGCAGCTGGCGCAGTGGGACGAGCTGGAGAGTCTGTGCAGTATCCAGAAGGACAAGGACAAGGGGTCTCACTCGTGGAGACACGAATTCGCGTGTCTGATCAACTGCCTACACAGGAACGACAGTTCAGGATTCTATCAACATCTGCAAACTTTACATCGTCACGAAGTCACCGGCATTACTGCCGCAGCTATGGAGGAGGCACCCTACCAGCGCTCCTACACCCACGTGGTCAATCTTCAAGTGCTAAACGAGGTTGAGAGTATTGCAGATCTGCTGCTCCTCAGGACTGATCTGCCCAGAATAGAACTGTTGGAAGAGTTGTTCACTTCCTGGCGCACACGCTCTACATTCGCACAGTACTCGCTCGAAAGCCAAGAGCCGGTGCTTAAGGTGCGTCGAGCTCTGCTGGAACTATGTTCACGACGTTTGAAGGATGCTCCTGGCGGCCTGGAAAAAGTGGCTGTCAATGAGCTGGGAGTGAACATCCTGATATCCGCCAAAGCGGCGAGAAAAGCAGGTCAGTTCAGTAAGGCATTCAACCTTCTCATCGATGCCGAGAGATTCCCCCAGCCCGCATTGTTCTTGGAACGCGCGAAGCTGCTGTGGACCCGCCATGAACTTGAACAGGCCATCTCCGTACTTAAGAAAGGCATTCAAGACCATTTCCCGTGGTACGGCACAAGTTTTGATCGCAAGGACGTCGCGCAGTGCGACCTCGAGCTGTGCGCAAGTGCCAAGCTCCGTCTGGCTCGCTACGTGGACGAGGCGGCCAACTTGGAGGCGGAGTACGTCCCCGCACTGTATGTGGAAGCACGATCACTGGCAACCGCCAGCGAGGAGGTCTACTACCATAGCGCCAATTTCTACGACAAAGTTATAGGCAAGAATTACAAGGAGAGCGACTTGGACATGCGGGGTGACATCATCTACCACATCATGGGTCTCTACGGTCGCTCGTTGCTATACGGCTGTCGGAACATCCACCAATCATTGGCTCGAATGCTCTCGCTCTGGTTTGATTACGGTTCCAGGGTGAAGCAACAGCAGCATGGAAAAAACGTTTCGGCCATGGTCTCCAGCTTGAAGAAGATGAATGACTTCATGGTCAAGTTTCTGGAAAAGTGTCCCACTTACTACTTCCTGGTGGTTTTCCCGCAGCTCTCGTCACGAATATGCCATGCCAACGACACCGTGTGGTCGGTGTTACGCACGATCCTCGTCAGGACATTCGTCCGCTATCCCAATCAGGTATGCTTCATGGTATTCACGATGTAGATCCCTTTGGAGGTCCGCCCGTTGACGAGCTTGCTGGTCCTGGACGTACTGGATTGGTGCCAAATCTCGATTCTCTATATACGAACAAGTGTCTTGCTCTTGCCTTAGGTCTTCTGGCACATGGTGGCGCTGTCCAAGTCGTCATTCCTGACGCGTAGCAAGCGTTGCGCGGAGATCTTTAACTTGGGAGCCCAAGAGGCGACATCTCTGAAGAAGTTTGTCACTGATGGCACCAGCCTGGCCGACCGCCTGCACCACTTGGCAGAGACCAAACTGAGTACAGGCACCCAAATGCTAGACCAGGTGAGCAGCGCTTTCTACTGTACGTGTCACTCAATTATAATCTATCTATGGTGAGAACTCATCCTGTTCTTCCAGGTGATGCCTACGTTGATCAGGGTGCTGTCCTCAAACGGTTTTAGTCAGATCATGATCCCCACCACGAAAAACATGTCCATCGTGCTGCCGACAACATCCTCCAGTGCCCCTGGTGGACTGGTGCCGAACGACGTCAGCCACCGTCCCTTCCCATCGCCACACCAGGCCCACTTTCAAGGCGTGGAGAACGCCATAGTCATCATGCGCTCGCTCGTGGCGCCCAAGAAGGTCACCTTCCTGGGCAGCGACGGCTTGAAGTATGCGTTTTTGTGCAAGCCGAAGGATGATCTGCGCAGGGACTGCAGACTGATTGATTTCAACAACCTGCTCAACAAGCTGTTCCTCAAGAATCCGGAGTGCAGAAAGAGGGACCTCAGAATTCGCACTTACGTAAGTCGAGCCATGATTGGAGATGCGTACATAATCTACGTACTTGAAAGAGTATAATATTAGTAATATGCCTGTCTACAGAAAGTCATCCCTTTAAACGAGACGAGCGGTATCATCGAGTGGGTGGAGAATCTGACTCCCCTGCGGAACATCCTGGTGAAGCTGCACCGCGAGCTCCTGGACATCGCGCCGCTCAACAAGCGGGAGTTCGACCAGTACAACACAAGCGAGAACGACGTGGCCCGCAACCGTAGAATCTACGACCAGCTGAAGCAGCGCTTTCCTCCGGTCTTCGCCGAGTGGTTCGCTCGAAACTTCCCTGATCCGCAGACCTGGTGGCTGGCGCGTCGTGCCTACGTGCGCACAACTGCCGTCATGTCCATGGTGGGCTACCTGCTGGGGCTGGGTGACCGACATGCAGAAAACATCATGTTTGACTCGTCCAGTGGCGACACCGTGCACGTTGACCTCAACTGCCTGTTCAACAAAGGAGACGAGTTAAAGATCCCGGAGGTGGTTCCATTCAGGCTCACTAGAAACATGGTGCAGGCCATGGGTCCTACCGGCTACGAGGGTCCTTTCCGTATTGCGTGCGAGGTGAGTAACAGTCAAATACGTTTATGAGAGTGTTCAGTGCGCCTATGAGAGACAGTCCTTTTATCTCATATGCTGTATATCTACATCTACAGGTCAGTCTTGGCTTGATGCGTCGCCAGAAGGACTTGCTCATGTCCGCTCTGAGACCGTTCTACTTCGACCCGCTCGTTGACTGGGTGGCCGCGGCCGGAGGGCACAGGAGGAAGGCCAATGCGCAGCCCAGTCATGAGGTGGTGGGAAACGAGATCGCCGTGGAAACTCTCAAGGCCATCGAGAAGAGATTGGAAGGACTCGTCACTGCGAAACGAAAGACAAACAAGAGCAACGGTGGCAACAGCATTAGCATGCCGCTGTCGGTGGCGGGACAGGTGAACTTCCTCATCAAGGAGGCGGTGTCAGAGGACAACTTGTCACAGATGTACCTGGGATGGGCCCCGTACTACTAAGCGCAGACTGGTGGGGTGATCTGGACGTCTGAGCTTGAACAATCGTGTACAAAATTTCGTGGTAACAGTATTAACTCTTAGGTTCCTGTGATATATTACGTACCTACATGCGGGGTACAGTAGATCCCTTCAGTGCCAATCTGTCATCCAGCGTGTACTCTGCAACTGTGATCGTTTAGAAAATCTAATAGAGAAAGTGAACGGACTCCTTAACTTCTCGTAGGCCCTGGAACTCATCAGTGATGAGTTCCGGTCGAGGTCGACCGTGAGGAGTCATCACGACTCGACTGGGAGGGGAGAGGTTACTTCTGGTACACAGCGGGATTGGTTGGGACTTTTGATTCTGTGATTGATTTTTTGTCGCATACTGTGACACCGACGTTTGCCTTATGGTACTAGGCTAGGCCAAAAAATGAAAATTTTGGAATTTAACTGAGGGCATCTTAGGTTTGTTACCAAATGCCAAATGGTAAAGATGCAGTCAAATGGTTTTCCAATAAAAAAAATGGGGGCCCCTCCATGGCGATAAGGTTTTAGAACATAACTTCAGTACATAACCAGGTGCTCAGATTTTGACAGCCCTGTGACAATGCTTCATTTTTAGATTCATATGACTACAGTGCTTCAGTTTAGCATCTAGAAAGCAACTAAGCAGGTCCACATCAAATTTGTGATGTTGACCGAACATCCTTGTGTCTAAAATACTT
>JAAUXU010182694.1_pt1 | contig 21753 bp, 17 predicted proteins | sample 7278151 | NCBI WGS metagenome assembly JAAUXU01 (sample SAMN14350113, study PRJNA611818) | marine sediment metagenome | isolation source: surface marine sediment (1.8m) | place: French Polynesia: Moorea | collected 2018-08 | reverse complement strand
CTACTACTGTGCTCACGTGCTCAATGCTGTTGCACTGTAGCCATACCGTACTCTAGTGTGTCGGTCCATTTCTGCGCGCACATTACTATTGGTGCTCTGTTGTCGAGTCTGAAGGCAATTGCAGCCTGGAAAAGTCTATTCCAAACGAGAGATTTGGGTAATGTTTGGAAAGGAAGGGAAATTCTGTAATACGCACAAACACGCACGGGAAAGGTCCCTTGGATACGGTGCAATGTCATTCGCAAATTACCAAGGACATGAACTGGGATGTTCATAGCAGTGTCTGGGTGGCACACATGAACTACAAGGACGCCACAATATGCGAGGGTTGTCCAATATTTTCCCAGAGGAAATTTACAGTATTTCGAGTTACCGACCCATCTCGGAAAACCGAGGAAATTTTCCATTCTTTGAATGTCCCAATTCGCTCCTTATCTCCATTTCCCCTAAGCATGGGAACACACACACACACGCACACACACACACACACACAAGATCTTTCTACCCCCTCCATTACTTGAACAGTCACGTAGTGCTACAGAATAGGCATACATAGTAGAAAAAGTGTTATACACATTTGCTCTTTCAAAGAGCTCTTTGAGCATTTCCAGGCCCACGAAGTGGCAAAGTCATTCCTCCATGCAAATGTACTGTGCATCCGGTAAAGGAAAATACGCACGCGCCAAAACTACGCACCGCGCACACAGGTGGAGAAGGCGAACTTCCAAAGAAGAAAGTTTTACACTTTTGCGTCAGTTAAACGATGATTTTACAGCTCTGTTTTCACAGTTCTCACTGCTCTAAAAGGCTTTGGATTGCGCGAGGCGAGCGGCCTTTACAGCCCCAGGCGTGAGGGATAGAACAGAAAGAGCTCTGGCGGAAGAGGCAATGGGTATATTTCTGGGCGGCGAAAGTCGGTGCGGCTAGGCAATGCACAAACTCAGCACACAAATGTGTACTACTTTTACCAGCATTAGAGCAGCACACAATGCTATCAACAGCCTGCAGCCACTTTTTTAAACTAAACGTTCTGTTGCCTGCGGCTGCAGCCCGCGCAGGCCTGTGACTTGTCAAAGTTGTTCTCGAGTTCAAAGCACCTCACAACTTATGGGGCCTATCCTCGCTAAACTTTTAGGGTCTAACGCACTCAACCGAGGGCCTGGAAGGGTCAAGAGCAAGGTTTCCTTGCCAGGCATGGTGGCCTGTGCAAAAAAAAAAATAGCTGCTGCAGGCCTTTGAAGTAAGTCTCTCCTTGTTCGTCAGGAAGTAGCGAACAGCCAAAGAAAATTGCCGAAGAAAAGTTTGCCATAAAGTAAAGGGTTTTCCTGCTCTAAACATCGTGAAGTTAGACAAGACAAAAAATGCTCAATCATTTTCAAACAGTCGAGATTCGCTGTGACGTTAGATAATTCGCTCTTTTTCCAGACTTCTCTCTAGGTTACGTGTCTTGCACCGTTGCATGACATTGCTCACTTACGAGAGGAATTACGGCACTTTGAAGTTAGGAAAGCGGAACTATGCTTAGCAGCGTAAAGTTTCGATAATAAATTACTTAAAAACTTCTACGTACATAGGGACAAGAGAAAAAAAAGCCCCCTGTGTCGAAATATCGATTTCACAGAGGAATAGGTCAAGTACTCCTAAGTATGAACAAAAATCGGCAAGGTTCAAACAGACTTCTCACGGAGAAAGGTTAGGTTACCCGGCATTTCAACATGCGCAACATGTTGAAGCATTCGTCTACGTATCTGTCATACCCTACTTTTGGCAGTGTAGCGTGAAAAAAGTTCTAAATATGCCAACTGTTCGAAACAAGGCAATCATAGACTCCTGTAGCGTCCAAGTTAATTTACAGATGCAGAGCATCCAATTTCCTTTTTAATTAAACGCTCTCGTGGCAACAATTCCCCCTCTCCAAATTCACTGGGCGACTCACATTGCAATCTTTCCCTCCTCTTCTTCCTCTTCTTCCTTTTGTTGCTCTTGTTCCAGGCATTCGTTGGACTTGAAAGCGACCCTCGTGGGCTTTTGGCCTCCGCCGCCGCCGCCTCCGCCGCCGCCGTCAAAGGCTGGACCGAACATGTTTGACAGGAGACTCGTCTGTCGCTGCGGCGGCTGCCTCCGGTCCGACGACGCCTTGGAGAGGCCGCCGCCAGCGTTGCCACGCTGGTCACTCGGGTACACGTTCACCATGATCCGGAGCCAGAAGCACGACCCGTGAACACCTTGCCTCTCTCTTCCCAAGCATGCACTACGCCAAGTCGACTTGCCGAGGGAAGCCACAAAAGTTTTCATCCCTTTAAAGGAGCCGATGAGACATCAATTACGTACGTTGGAACCAGTGTACGTCCTGCGCCACGGCAGTGCTTTATTTTTACATGGACGCACCTACACAACTCCAAGCAATTCCGCGAACTTGTGTCTGAACGTGAAGCTCTACAGGGTACGCATGCAATGTGACTTCTCCAGAGTACGGCTGGCACATCTACGGCACAAGTACAGTACGAGTACGTCCGCGTGTGGATGCATACGTAACAGACACCTACTTCATCACCCTTGAAGAATATAACAAGTCCCCCTCCGCCCTACAACGGAGAGACCCTTTGATGCGAGCTGCATGCTACTTTTCTCAACTGCTGCCAACACCAACTCAGCGCGCGCGCGCACACGCGCGCACACGCACGCACACACACACACACACAACTGCAACAATAAAATCATCTGCTCTCAACTACTCTCTCCCTCGCTGTGGGGCGAAGTTTTCCTCTCTAGAGAACTGACTTCCATTAGGTTGCTGTGGTGCAGTAGGAGTGGTACATGTTGACTTTGCGACTAACAGTAAGACTCACGTAAGCATCTCCCTGTGCTGCTACATGTTCTCCTGTCATCTAAACTGAGCCCTCTTTGTGCTGTAAATACGACAATGGCGGCCATTTCTTTTCAGCCGGAGAAAAAAAAAAAGCCCCAAAATGCCCCAAACGCTATCCACCACCACCCCGCTCCCGTTGATCGTGACTCCATAGCAAAAGCCCTCGGACAGCCTTGCCTTGCGGAATCACCGCCACTACTCTACGTAGTTGAAGTCGTATCACCCTTTGTAGCTCGTTGCTGCCGCCGTCGTCGCCGCGGCTACATTTTGAGGCCTCTCTTGCCCCTTGCAGCCCCGGAACCAAAAGCTCGCTTTCTCACTCGCTCGCTACAGCTCGAAACAGCTCTCTGTACGAGGCGAAATTGCGGGGAAGAGGAAGGCCACTTTCAAAGCTCTGTATGTACAAAACCGAGGCATTTCTTGCACACTAGTAAGTATTGGTGAGAGAGACCTCGACAGGCACTTTAGCATGGAAGCGAGACAAGAGCGGCGACGGCGGCGGAGGCGGCGGCGGCGGCGGCGGATTCGGAGGCGAAAGGGTTAAAGTGACAGCAGTGGGGCTCGCTCGTTTGTCCACTTGGTCGTCTCACGCATACGTTCTGTATCCAGGACACAACGATACTGAGAGCGTTGTACAGCGGCAGTAGCAACTACTGTGCTAACAAAGATACGCATATAATTATATGTGATATGAGCATAATGTACTGTACGGACTGACGTGCCTACTTCTCCAGGCCACCTAAACGCGAAAGCATCGTTTTCCGTCGACGTTAATGCCGCATACTGCGCGGTCTAAACAGATTAAGTAGAGTGGAAGCCCACTACGCACGTTCGTGGTTCTGTATGTGGTGCTAGTAGTACTGGTGGTGGTGGTTGTAGTCTTAGCAGCAGTAGTAGTAGTAGTAGTTGTAGCTCAGTACGTCCTGTCCAGTACTGCACTGTACAGAGTGTGTTGTCCCCGTCGCCCCTGCCAGGCGCGCACACCACCCTCGACAACGAGGCAGCGAAGACGTACGCGCGCATGCGGTGGAGTCGCAGCTGAAAAGCCGGTGCTCTCTCTGTTCTTCCCCTCGTCGAGCACGCAGCTCCTCTCTCTTTTTATTGCCGTTTTTCTCCTCCAGAGCGAGGGAGCCGTGCGAGGTCGCAGTGACGGCGACGGCCGCCAACGAACGGAAGTGCCATCTTCCGAGAAAAAACGACAAAATGAGAGGAAACTCCACAATTGGTCCACGATGAGCAGAGACTGACAGGACTTTTGACAGAGAGGTTTGGCTAGCATCTATGTGCGTATGTGTCCTTCTGGGGAAAGCCTTTCGGGATAGGGGGGATATTTCTTGAGAGGGACGGGCCGTGGAAACGTGAAAATACTGCATTATGTTCATAAGTCAACTGCAGCCACTAAAGTTTGCTGGCGGAGAAGGAGCAGATCTTCCCTGCCTTGTCTTTTTTGTTTCTTTCTTGCTCACACAGGGAGACAACTGTCAGTGATAGTGCATCGCATGGAAATCATCAAGCCTCGGCTGCCCCCAACAAGTTGCGTGGACAAAAAAATTGCCCAAGATTCCTGCTCGCCGACTACGCGGACATATGTCCTGTACAGAGGCGAGGAGTAGCCAATTTTCCAGCCGCAAAACTCCGCGCTCTGTTCGCTTTTTTTTGCGCCACCGTGCTGTATTTTATTTTGTCCCTCTTGTGACCCATTCCGCCCTTGCTTTACCAGCACTAGCTTATACAACGTACACCAACTAACCCCGCAGACGTAACAGCATAGGTAGGAAGCCTCCCTTCTTTGGTCAGCAGCAACAGCTTTCCTGACCTCCCCTTTTTTCTGCTACTTAGTACAGGATCTGCTGCTCTTACCGTAGACGATGGACAGTGCTTTAGATCTGCAGCGGCCAGTTGGGTCGCTCGTTCGCTTCTCTCTCTTTCTCCCTTCTGCTACTGCTTCGTCTTCTTCTACTTCGTCTGCTCCTTCTTTGTCTTCTTCTCTTTCCTTTCTTCTCCTCCTCCTTCCCCGTCTCCTCCTTGCCCGTGTTCCCCTTCCCCGTCTCCTTGCCCGTGTTCCCCTTCCCCGTCTCCTTGCCCGTGTTCCCCTTCCCCGTCTCCTTGCCCGTGTTCCCATTCCCCGTCTCCTCCTTGCCCGTGTTCCCATTCCCCGTCTCCTCCTTGCCCGGGTTACTACCTTCCCCGTCTCCTCCTTGCCCGTGTTCCCCTTCTCCATCTCCTATCTGCCCATCTTCTCCTTCCTCTTCGCCTTTTCCACGCCTCGGACAAACAATAAATTCTTTTTTGCCTCTGTGAATTCCCTCAGCAGTCGTGAAACTTTGAGAAATTGAAATCAAGCGCGTCTCATTTGACCGTGTCACGCGTTTTTCTCTCCCTCCAGAGAAGTTTCTTTTCTCTGGCCTCTTTTCAATAAGTGGCATTTTTCGTCCAGGTCAGAAGTCGGCGGCGGCCAATGATGTCTCTATGTGAATAGATACGGAGGTGTCCTAATTCGCCGACATCTTTTGTTCATCGGCTTCAACATGTTTGTGGGAGGGTCGCATTAGCGGCCGCCGTGAATGCACAGAAGAGGAGCCTCTGTTGCTTTCAAGCGCTTTCCAATTCCACTTAATCGAAAGCGCCCAAATCTGGGTCGGGAAAGCATCAATCTCATCCTCCGTCTTCCCATCTGTTGATCGCATCTCACTCGTGGCAACAGCGAGGAGACAACCAGAAGAAAAAAAAATCCATCCTAGGGGAATGATTTGCATCTGTCTTGTGCCTTCGTAGATATGGGGATTGGTTCTGGACATTCTGGAGAGCTCACGGACTCTGAGAGTCTCTCTATATGCACACCGGTCCATACTCGGGTGGACCTAGCTGTAGTTCAAGGCCTTTGCATGGACCGACTCGGAACATACAGTAGTACTCAGAACAAATCAATTGCTTCCTCATAGTCCGACAAAAATGCCATAAAAATTTTTAACGTACATATTAAACGCCTCCCGGAAGCTTTAGCAATCTCCCGTCAGAGCAGACAACTTGATTTGAAAAACGTTGAGAGCTGGAAGGAGTACAGCAATTCTTTGTGAAATAAATGGCTCGTAGCTGAGAAACACTGCGATCTGTGTGAGTGCGGACGCGAGTACATACGTGCATTAGTTATTGGATAGACTTTGCTTTATGTTCAACAAAGGCGCACTCATTAAGTATGTACGGCACGTCATACTCCGTGTCTGAACGAACCTTCCCTGGAGAGGAAGAAATTTGAGCGCAAGTCCTCGCGCGTGCTAAGCGCCTGTCAGCTTGCATTTTCTCCCACCAGAAAGTCGATCCTTTGAAGAAGAGATAGGTGAATGCAATGCTATATACAACAGACTTATCTTGCAGTGCCTTCTACTATGCTTAGAAATTTGTCGGGGCTGTGTTAAGAGTGAGCTGAGGTCGTGTACTGTTTATATATACCTATTACGCCAAGGCTGTACTTAGGCATGCGTACACCTGTGTCCGTACTTAGGCATAAGTATACGCACGTATACATGTCCGTACAAACCACGCACAGACATGACACACGGTGCTGGACACGTGTACGGGAGAGACGAGGTCGTGACTTTTGATCTATCAACCACGAACGCCAGCACCAACTCCTCCTCCAGATCATGCACGCGACCCTAATTATTTTCCCATCAAACGTTATTTACTTTCCCTATATGTTTGCTTACAGACTGCGTAGGTACAATAAGTACAGTGTTCGCACACTTTGTAATTCAGCACTAGAGTATTCATGGGGCTGCTTCCTTGGGGGATTACTGCTTCTATCCGGAAAGTTCTCAAGTACACTGCAGGTACCTGAGCTGTTACACGCACATGTTGCTGTATCCATAATCTACGTACGTATTAAGTTCGCGGCTGGCAGGAACCTTATTTCTGTTATTGTCGTTGTCCATTCAAGATGAGCAGGGGCAATCCTGGACATCGCAAAAGCTGACGACAGCAACGACATCACAGCTGCCATGACCAAGGGATGTGTCTGGTTTTGCGTATTTTTGCGTTATAGGTTTTGTCTTGGAGGCTATTTGTCATTGGTTTCAATTCGTTGGCGGATAGAAACATGTCTGAAGAGCACACTTCCGTGACGTTCATGGAAAACACAGTTCAATTCAATTCCAGGAAAGATACACATCAGGTACATCCTCCTATGCTAGTCTGTCTGTCCTCACCTATGACCGTATCAATGTGCGGGTGTTGTATGAAGTACAGGCTATTTTCATTTCCTGCTGAAAGCTCCAAATTGTCCTTCCCCGAAACTCCCCCTCTTTAATCCTGATCGCTTCCTTTGATCACACACACAGACACATGCGCTTTCTTTCTCTCCTCCGACCTTTCTTTCTTAGCTCTAGTGCAGAACGAGTAACAAACATTGTCACCCTCTTTGCAGAAGTGTGCGTGCACGTACGAACGTCGTGTGCGTTGTGAGACAGAAGGACGAGGTCGACCAAGTGTCAGTGGGGTAGCAGTCAAGACATTGCTTAGGACGACCCAAATTGATTTACCCACCGAGCCCGGAATTCACGTACTTCGGGAGGACTGAAACGGAGGACCCTGCCCTGAGCAGTCCACGCCAGTACCAAGTGCACCACCTTCACCTTCACCTACGCCACGTGCATTCCACAAACGCTATTGTGCAATGTTGGTTCTTCCGCCCTCCCTCGTTTTGGTAAATCCTCCCACTGTGTGCGCGAGTGCGTGCGTGGTTCACGCACTTGCGCGTGGTGAGCAGTGGCGTGCACCGCCCAATCTGCTGGCGTATTGTCGAAGCACATTTACATAATAATTAAATGGGTAGTACGGCCAATCTATAAGTTTGTTAGATAGATAGCAGGCAGAGTAGAACGAATGCCTCAGTCACGTACAGTTGGTGCGTACGTCTACATACGGCGTACCCCATTCGCACACGCACGCACGTACGTAAGGAGGGCGAATATGTGAGCAGGTGATCCGCAGAATACATATTCCATAAATTCGCCTACCCGATTCACTTACTTTTTTCTCTCGTTGGTGGCATCCTTTAGCTTCTCGTAGTACTTCCTCAGCGTGCCTGTGCAGTTGGCCGTGGGGCTAATCATGGTGACGTAGCAGCAGGCAAAGAGGAAACAGCAGCAGTCTCTGTCTGCTTCTGTTATCGCCGCTGCTGCTGCCAATTTTGGCGGAGATTCGTTCTCGGAAAAACTTATTAGAGGCAATGTCAGTATGGTAGCAAGATGTGGATGCGCCACGTCTCCTCCGCGGACCGCGGAGGCACTTGAGGTCTGGGTGCAAAAGCAGCGGAGGCGGCGGCGGCAGCGGCTGCAGCCGTCACCCATGAGACGACGATGGCTGCTTGTTAGTTGTTGGTGTTAGCGCAATGTTTAGCAAGAATGGTGAGGGTGGCCCGGTCACTTCATTAAGCTCCCTCCTTTCTCTTGTACAGGGTGTGAGTCGTGGGGTGCGAGGATTAAGAGCACACAGTTCGTGATTCAGGACAATGTGTTAATACCAATTGATGCCACATGTCACTGTCGACTATTGAAACGTCGCAGCTCTTTGCTCGGAATACCTTAGCAGTAGTAGCTCTTCAAGATTATAGGGCTCGGGCGGCGCTGTCGCCTCGTCCTCGGCGGCAGATTCGCGGCCGTATGCGTACACGTTCGACGTGGGCGGGTAGGCATAGTTGGACCAGTCGTATGATCCACTGTGGCGGCCGCCGCCCCCAGCGCCGGCGCCGCCGCCGCCGCCGGCGCCGCCGAGCCCTACTGTATTGATGGAGTGCGTGCTGCCGCACGCGCCGCGCGGGACGCTAAGAGCGCTCGAAGAGATCATAGCGGCCGCCGCGACACCACACTCGGTGGTGCCGCGCGGCGGCCTGCGGCGGGTCTTAGAGGCTGCAGCGACGGCAAGCAGAGATGACGACGGAAGCAGTGTCCGCGGCTCGTCCTTTCCTCCCTTTCGCAGTCCCGCGGAGACGACGTCGTTAACGATTGCGGGGGTGGCGGTGCTAGCATGATTGCCTGTTGGGTCCTCCGGGGAGACTGAAGAAAGAAAGGGAAGAAGATGCGCCAATGATAACTCCCTCCCATGGGAGTCGAAGAAAAAGAGACAATCTAGATTGTCCTCCTCTGGGTGCTCCAACACAGGTTCTTCTGACACTCACTCGTCGCTGACTCCTCCTGCTAGAGAGGTATGACCACATTCACGCACTGATGCATGTGGAACTGCAGCCTCTTCTCTCTTCGTAGCCAGGATGTACGAGCAGTAGCAGCTCTTCCCCCCCCCCTCCCCCACCCGCGACTACTGTATACACACGGAACGGATACCTGAGGCGCCGCTGGTGCCGACAAGCTTTTGTGGAAGCAACAATGTGGCTCGGACAATAGCGTCCGACACACTCTGGCGTGGCCGCGAAGCTGGCAAAAATGGCTTGTACACACACTTTGGCGCGGCCATGCACGAAGCTGCGGCAGGATTCTCTTCTTACTCGTAGTTTTACTCTCCTCTTGTCGTCCTTCTCGTACTAGTCCAGTTCTGTACACTGTCCTCTCTCCGTTTTCTTTCGCTCTCTCTCCCGCTTGCTCGCTCGTTCGCTCCCTCCCTTTTCTCTCCGGGCGGCTTCGGATCAAGAATACTTGTGAGAGTCTCTGATGGGTACGTGTGTAGTAGTGGGAGTTATAGTGGGCGTAGTAGTAGTAGTAGTAGTAGAATGCTGCAGCAAACGGATGAGCAAGTCAAAAAGACGCGCCAGCCGCCGCAGCATCGGCGGAGGAAAGAACGAAGGAAAGAAAGAAAGAAAGTTACTACTACTGTACTGTAAAATGCTGCTGGTGCTGCTGTTTCCTAGGTACTACTACTACGGACATAGATCCAAGGAAGCAGCGATGAACTTGGGTCGTCGGTAGCAGCAGGACAGTCGTTCGCTCTCCCAGGGCCTGCGGAATCGGCCGCGGCCGTCGCCGATGCCGCCGATGGTGGAGGAAAAGTTGGCAAATGCACTGTTGCTACACAAACTCGTTGGCCGCGCCGAGCGGCGGCTGCGGGAGCACTACCGAATTCTCCAAGAAAAACCCCGGCTGAAGGCCGCTCGCTGCTGGCGCGCCCCCTTCCTGCGCACCTTGCTGCTGTTGCGGCTGGCGCCGGCGGTGGCGCCGTGCGCCAACGAAGAAGAAAAAAGAAAAGAACAGCAGTTACACAATGCTCATCTCAGTGCACTGTATCTGCTGGTACAGGTGCTATCTACCGAGGTACTCACATTTCGTCTCCCCCCCTCCTGCTCTTTTTCTCTCTCTTTTTTCTTGCAAGTACTGCAGGTGAACGTACGTGACAATTCCTTTCACTGAGATCTTTTCTCTCCGTCGCCTTGATTGTTCGCTCTCGTGTTCTTCTTGCTACATCCTCCCAATAGCAGCGTTCGGGCGGGATAGTATTTGCCACCTATCTTTCTATGAACTCACATAGGCGCTTTCTCTGGGTTTTTTACCCACTAGAAAGAAAAACTAATGCGCTTATTGCCGATTGACGAAGGAGATCCTCCCTCCCTCTGGCGGTAAGATGTACGCCGATTTACTGTGCTACGTGTTCGTCCGAAGTGCGATGTGAGGAAGAAAATTCTCTCCACATATTTCATGGAGCGCAGCTTCTGTCCGAAGTTGTTTGAAAAAAAAAAGGTGTTCTTCTCTCTTAGTCCATTGATGCTTTTGATCAGGAAACGATCAAGGGAGATATTTCCGAGATACTTAATGTAAACTATTGGATTCTCTCGTCCCCTTTTCCTCTTTCTTTCTCCTTTCTCCGTGGCCTTGCTAAAAATCTCTTCTTTGTTAGTGTTCTTTCCCACGTCATGTCCTCTCCTTGCACACTGCGCAGCACGAACTTGATCTCAAACCCTCAGTGAAAGAGCTTCTTCTTCCTCCTCCTACCTATGTACTGGGCTTGCTCTGTTGCTTGCTCATTGGGATAGCTGTTCTACTGGAGTACTTCTAGTACTGGCCAGTAGTACATACATGAAGTGCACAATGGCAAAGAAAAAGAGCAAGGCAGAACGAGACATAGAGCTAGGGAAGAAACTTTTAATTTCGTGTTCTGGTCTATGCCTTCGCCGAAAACTTGCAAAACTTTTTCACTCCTCCGGTCCTGTCGGTGCTTTCTTGTTACATATGTCTTACTAGTACGACAAGGCAGCTGAGGAAAGGGAAGTCGAGGAAATCCAATCTCTTAGTACGAATTCTTCTTTCTGACTCCGTCAGGTCTCTCTCGAAATTTATCCTTTGATGCGGTCCACCACCACCATGAGCTCAGTAGGCTCGGCAGGCTTTCTCATGGAAAAACGGAGGGGTCGGTCATGCAACCACGTGTGCGCGCGTTTAGGAAGCTTTCTCGATCTGCCTCCAGTCTCTTCTTCCAATGGTGCTACGTATCAATGTCCACATGTCCCTCCCCAAGGCGTACTTGTGCTGTCATAACGCATCTGCAGTGCCTTACAGACTACATAATGAGATGGCAGGACAGACCAAAAATTCTTCTTTTTTTCCTCTTGCTCGAGACTCCTCTTCTAACAGCAGGAATCATTAACAGCGGCGCCGCCTCCTCCTCCACCACCACCACCACCACCACCATCACTACCCACTACGTACCACACACCGCAGCAGCAAGTACCAGTAGTAGGAGTAGGAGGAGTAGGAGTACAGTATGTATAAATGGGAGACAAAATTTCCATTTCCTTCTTCCAACACGGCTCTTCTCGTCTGAGCCGTACATAGGCTGGGCCCGCACTGCGCTCACTCTTCCATTCTTCGTGTACACACACACGCGCGCGCGCGCTGGCGTGCGCACACACGCACGCACGCACGCACGCACACACCCACACTCTGTAGTAATGGGGGGACGACGGGGAAAAGCCTCTGCACATGCCCAGGAGGGCGCTCGCTCGCACACCGCCGAAAAGAGTTCTGCCGTTGCTGAAAACCGGGGGCCCCCTCAGTACGTAGAAGTAAGAGAGTGCGACGGAGAAGCAAAACGACCGGAGAGAGAAGCCTCTTTCTCCTCTGCTTCTCCCTGTTCGCTGAAGTCTACTCGACTGCCTTTACCCTTCACAGCGTTTACGCGCACAACGTACAGTAGCTGCGTATGACTGAGGAAACCTCCACAGCAAGGTACTGACGGGATACAATGGTTCACAGGTACGAGGTCGCGACGCCGATGGACTGAGCTTAGGCCGAGGGGTGGACGGCCAGCACGATACCGGGCGATCGAGCCTGTCTGCAGTCGCAGTCACCACCGCAGTCATGACGGGTAGGGGGGGGGGGGCTCCGCCTCTGCCTGCTTCCCCCCTTGTCGATCCTCAACTCAACTCTTAGTCCACCAGCCCCAAGACCTTGGTGCCAGGTTCAACATTATTATAGCGGAGAAGTCAAGTATACGCACAGCACAGTGCAGTGCAGTGCAGTACGCACTGTACATACCCGAGTAGTTGCGGAGCTCCTTTTGCAACAACATTTCATGTATGTGGTACAAGGGGAAATCTTGCCCAGCAGTTCTGCTGCATCAATGCGGTGGCACGAATTTTCCCCACCCCACCCCACCCTCGCTGCTGGGGGACTTTTTCGTGATAGGGCAGTCGTCACTTCCTGCTGCTGCAGCATGGATAGAGAGACCGCAACGCTGCGGCTGAGCAAGCCAGAAACGAGACTGGCAAGACAAGAAACATCTCTCTCTGCTTCCATGAGAAGAAACTACTGTCATGATTCTCGGCGGAAAACTGCTGCTGCAGTATGATATCGTCGCCACCCGCTGTTTGAAATCTCATAGCAGCGGATTTGCATGCCGCACCAGGCTTGTTGCGCGCTGCTCACGGAGAGTGCGAGATGCCATTTATTATGCCGGGCTAAACATGCACGTTTCGGGTGATGGAGCCTTCGAGGATGTGGTATTTGTCACTGTTCCATTTTTGGGTGAGTGTCACTTGGAACTGATAGCGGCTGGGCTAAGTGCGTAGGCTTGCTGACACGATCAATTTCTACCACTACGAGGCGGGTGTCAAAGACAGCCCTGCTGGAACAAGATGAAAACACTTTTGGTGGCAACGGGCAAATATGTGAGTATTTTCCACCCCCCATTTCACCATTTAGGACCTCTGAACACATTCCTAAAAGAGGAATAAGTGCCAACCATAACCTCATTTACGCCACCAGCATTGCCATAAAGACACAATAAGAAAACGTACTGGGGGCTTAAACGGCACTCATGGTGTCTGGCAAGCTGCGCTTGTTGTCGTTGCCTATTGAAAGGCTCGTGGACGCTGTATATCATATGTATCTTTATATTCAATTGATAGGTGTGCCTGTGTGTATACAAGCGCGGAGCGAATGGGCTCATATTCTATATTTCAGCTTACTCGTATAATAGCCAGAGCAATGCCGGGCACCTCCGGTCGTATATATAGCTCACAATGATATAAATCTACCTGAAAATATATGTACCGTCGAAATAAAGACTAACACAACATTGTTGCTTTACTTTCTATCTTTCTGGCGCGAGGAGGATACATTCAGATACATTTATGCCCACCACACATTAGCCGGGAAAAAAAATCGAAAATATGACATTATATTTTGGGTTTTATTCTATGTATTCGAATTTGTTGAGTGTAGTTCCCTATGGGACTGTGTATGCATCACTAGTCCACGTATTTTCTACTAAGGTCTTGGAGATATGCAACAATTTCGCGTTCAATCACAAATTGCCACGTCGCAATGTGCACAGCATTCTTCTCGTTTTGACTGAATTTATGACCTGTCTTCGACCTCATGTCGTCCTCGGGCCTCAATCTGAGACCTTGGGCAGGTCAAATCGAGAATAATATAGTGCTACAATGCGATCAGGCAACATAGAGTTGATGTGTGTGTGCGCTCAAGCGCTTCATATACGCACAGTACATGTGCAGTGTACTACGGCACCTCCCCAGCGAGTGTCGACTTTCCTACAGTTCCTTGCCCTTCTGCATGCACGCATCATTAAAGCGACGATAGTATTAGGGAGATCCGTGTTTTACGAAGAAGTCACCCAGTTTCTGCTCTGTCACAGAATTACAACACGCATCAGGGCACACGAAGGGCGTAGATGTGACTACACTGGCTGAAGTAATCAGTGGGCAGTACTCAGGCTCATCAGCAATGGGCGTGCATCTCACTGAGGACGAGGGCATGTTACAAAGGAGAATCAACCTTTTCCTCTTAGGAACAACTACTCTCTTTCAAATTTTATACTCACCTTATATCATGCGCTCTTCCTTCACGAGAACTTTAACTCACGAGGGAATCTCTAGAGACCCACTGGAAGGCGGAAATCTGTACGTAGTGAGTCTCTAAACATTCTCTTGGGAGTCTCTAGAGAGTCTCTGAAGAGAGTCATGCATGACCATACTCTCCCAGCCTACCTCTAAATCACTAGAGCGATTTGAATCTCTGGGGATTCTCTTGGCCAATCTTTCTAACAATCTCTATAACTGAGCTTAAAAGTCCTATGGAAGGAGAAGCCAAGGAGAGATTGAGCCAATGTTTCAGAGCTCCTTTCCACATCCCCATTTGTCTCAGCGAATAGGCTTCACCTACTACTCCCTGTATACACGTAATTAGTTCCATTCCCAACCCCTACGTATGAAGGTCACAGCCACGACGGCTCCGTCTTGCATGAGAAATGCACGATTTCCACCTGCTGTTAGGAAAAGCTTACTGCAAAATGGAAACGTAAACCGGAGTTAGGCCTGTCCGTACGCACAGCACGGCCCTTCTGCCGCATTTAGCATGCACTACGCAATCTGAACAGCAACAGCTCCTCGTTCGCCGCCACCGCCCCCTGCCCACGGTCCTTACTCCTCGTGTTGGGCGGCAATTAGGCGGCAAACGTTGTACTCCCCTAGCACGTAGAGAGGAGGCCCTTGAAAGAGCACTTAACCTCCAATCGGCCTCCTCGCGACTTCCGCTGTCAGATTCTTGTGATTAACAACTCACCTGGAATGAGAAAAGAAGGAGAAAAAGGTGAATGTGGGAAGAAGCATGCGAAGAAAGCTCTTCAGCACCTCCCCCCTTTGAAGGAGCCTCAGGCTACACGTCCTATACACGTTCTTGGCACTCCTGATGACTGCAGGATATCTCTGTTGTCAGCGCTGACTTCATACAGTTTACTAGCAAATGACCGAGCGAAGTTGAGAGCTCAGGAAAAAGCCACAGTAACGTCAAAAAAAAAGAAAGAAATCTCCGTCTCAGTACACAGCAACAACTTTTGGCCTGTACTTGAGCAGCATGTTTAATACAGAAATGGCTCGCTGGTCCACACCTCGACGTTCGCATGCACTCGTTCACCCTGAGCTAATCTTGCAGCGAGAGTGCCAAATGCGAATGTCTTCGAGAAGGCAACAGTATCATGGTGGCAAAAAAAGGGAGAGTAGATTTTCTGAGCACGGCAGGCACTCTCTCTTTCTGACACACAAACGCATGCAGGTTTCTCCTCTCCTGTCAATTCATCCTACGCAGAATGGGGTTTTCGACACTTCGTCTTTTTGCACTCCTACCATGCATCTTTTGGCAAGAAGAGGAAAACGCAAGAGCAGAGAGAAATCGACGGAAATACGAGTAACATCAGACAGAGGATGACTCCAAGGTACGTACTATATATACATAGGGTAGAAAAAGGACTGCTTATCCAAGTGCGCAGTACCTTTACGTATCCGCACTTAGCGGGACTGCAGCTGAGTCGCGTGAAATCCCACCCACTGACTGAGGGAGGGAGGACTTGTGAATGTCACGAGGCGGCGCAAAAAGGCTTAGTGGAGAAGGAGAAAATGACAGGTTGGAAAATTGCTGAAAATGCAGAATAGTTGTCTTCCTGTCCTCTTTTCCCCGGCATTACGAGTTCCCACTTCTTCTGTCCTTCCATCCCACGTCATATTTTATTGCAGGGGATAACTGAGAGAGCATTACCGAAATTTGTGTGCCGGGTGAGCTTGGTAAAAATGTAGGTGAAATCGCGAAAAGATCTCGACTCGTAAATTGTGATAAAGTTACGCAACGTTAAGCACAAATTGTGAAAGGAGGACAGGAAAACCGTTCGCTAAAAAAGAATGTCTTATCTATAGCACAACGAGTGAGATGCATCCCGTTCCGCTTTTCAGCTTAAGCTTTGAGACGCACTGTGGTGTCCTGAGAGACAGAGATGCATGCACTGTACGTGCTCCTAGCCTGTCCTCGTTCAGTCCTGTCTATTTTCATGGGCTTTTGGGCAGCCCTTGTTTCGTCCCTCCATGCCCCCTCTGCTTCCTACCACGCGGCATCCCGGGCTATCCTTGTGAAACTTTAACAACAAGGGCAAGGCGGAATGTCTCTGATACCAAGGTCTGGTGCCGGACAATGACTGCGTACCTGTCGTTGACATGGCCCCCGCCTACCACCTACATGTAAAGCTACTACTCAGACGCCCCGGTCCTTGCAACGCTTCTGCCACGAGTTATGTCATGAACAAGAATTGACAGTCAAAGCCTGGCAATAATCAGAGAGTGACGTTGACGTAGCTGAAGCTGGTAATAACGTGAAAACTGCTGCTCATCTCCTCCAGTCGGAGCTCTCGGTTAACGTTATAATCTGTTTTTGCCATGATGGAGGCATACAGAAAGACGTAGCCAACCGTGACTGTATCGGAGCTGAGGTCTTACGTGACTACACGGCTCTATCTTCACCGCGTGAGGATCAAAACAGCTCCAAGAGAGGTAAAATAAACGCGTTGCCTTGCGTGAGCTCCAAGTTGGTCAACTCCGCGCAGTGAAGAAGACCACTCAGATTGATGTCGAGACAATGTGTGCTTGTGTGAGTTTGACTTGTCACTTGGGGACAGAAGCGTCCGTGTTGTCGTCGTCGTGATCGCCCAAGTAGGGCTGAAAAGCACCTTAACCTCCTCCCACTGCTCTTTGACTAGCAGTGGAACAAAGTAGACTTTGAATTTCCCACTGAAAGTTTTCCATTGCCAATTTACACGTTATACGTACGCACACTCCAGCCTGAGCATTCTCCCCTCCCCCTAGAAGCTCAGGTGCCGCGACCAAGGAAGGTAACAGGCGATATATTGTCGTTGACAAAGCAAAAAACAGGATAAATATCTCAGCGATGCGATATGTACAAAGTCGTGGAGAAGATGCATAAGACGTTAGGTGTGCGTATGTGAGAGAAAGAGGGAGGGAGGGGAAAACATATGTGTCATGACGTCACGAAAAATTTCAATGACATCTGGCAGCCTTGAGAGAGTCATAACGCAGTTTCGTGAAAAACTCCTGGTGCGTGTATAAGAAAAGACCTATGACCTCCGAGGACCCAGCGAGTCTGTTCCCAGAGAACGGCGCGAACTGGATCTTTTCGATGTCGCCAGGACCAACAGTGGAGTATCGTATGTACGTAACAACGTCAGCTTTGGCTGCTTCGGAGGCGACAGCGGGCTCTCAAAAAAAAGTCTCGAGGGATGAAGGAGAAGCTAATCTCATAAGCGCAGCCCTCTCTGACCGAGCAAGTGAGCTCAGAATTATGTACTCCGTAGCCAAAGTGGCCTGGGGTGTGTCAGATTCGCAAACATCTATCACGCCTTTCGACTTCACTTTTCTCTCCAGCTTTTTCAGACTAAGAATTTGTCTTGTCTTTCCCAATGAACTTTCAGTGCGCGCAGCTCGTGCGCGGTACAATATAAGTCGATCTGTGCAGTGCACGTACTCGAACTGCGTGTTTGGGCAAGACTCGGGCACCGAATCATCCGAGCTCCACTGTACGGGTGTTTCATTTGCTTCGGCAACCACAAGACGTTCCAGTGCAGTTGGAGCAGCACCCAATAACAAGAAGCAGGAAAACTTCTGGCCGAAAGACGAAGAAGACTTGAGGAAAGCCGCGGAGGACGATGCACTTGACTTGAAAAGGGAGACAGCAATTGTTCGCAACTGGCCGCGGTCTTCTCATCATTCGCATGAGTCCCACAACTCAACCTGAAGTACTAAAAGTGCATCCACTACCCAGAAACTGTTGTTCGGTGGGTGTACAGGGCGGAAATCAATCACAGGTGCGCGATTTTTCGGTACGGCATTGATGAAATAAAAAAAGTGAACTTATGTATATTCCATACCAACGGAATCATCTCAATATTAGAGCTGAACTTCATTCAGTTTGTCCACCTCCGACCAGGAGGCGGGAGCTAGGTTCATGTCCATGATCATGTTCATGTTCGCTTGTCCTCCGGGGTGGTGGTGGCGAACGCAATTGCAGTAACTTCTTCGTAACTGGGGTAGAGCTACATTCAGTATAATCAAAGTATTTACGTTGGGTGAATCTGCACTCTAAGTCGCTGCATGGTCAATTAATTTTCATCCCACATACACATACTGAGCAGTTCTGTCTCGTCAGCTCTCTCCAACTGTGCTAAGATCGAGGTTGTTCCAAAACTGAAAGCTCCTCAAAAGTCCTTTATTTTAGGTCAATGCTGGAAAAACTCTGAAATGTGGCTTTGTTTAGACATTTAAGAGATTTCATAGGGAGCTAATCTTTTAATGCCCGTAAAGAGGCTAGTCAGGTAACCTGGCTTTAACTCTATACGCAGTAACCAGCCACAATTACTTTCCGACGGAACAAAACTTCATACCATAATCGAAGCTTGATTTGTGCTAAGAATCAAGGATTTTTATAACGTATGCAGGACATTTTAGAGGACAAAATCTCGGTCTTCTGTCAAAATTGACATTGCGAAAATCGAATGTCGACTGTATAACGCTTGCTGTGGTAGTCCCCGATCGACTGAGGCCATCCCCGAATTGGTTGCTACTTTATTTTCCACGGTTCAGTGATCTCGTAGCACTTTTTATTCCACTCAGTGCCCCACCAATCAGGTTGTCACGATCAAATCATTGGCGAGGAGAGGAGGACCCGTATACAAACGAAAGTTTCTTCCTTCCTACACTTGGAGCCGACAAGCTTGAAAACAAAATGGGGAAAAAGAAGAGGAGAAAAAAAACGTCAGAACTTCTCCGTCCTCTGACAGATGGAGATTGAGGGACTGAGCTCAGACGGGGAGCGTGACAGTGTGATTGCTCATATCTGATCAAATGTACAAGCAGACAAGGGGGGGGGGAACTTATCCCTCATACCATAATTGCATAGGAGACAGGACGTGAAATGTGTTTGGGCGACAGAGAGAGAGAGAGAGGAAAATCTGTCAAGTGAACCTGATGCTATAAGTAGCACAGCATCTCCAATGGCATCTCCAACGGTTCGAGCGAACGCACGCACACGTACACGCACGCGGAGTGGAGAACCTCCAGATCAATTTGTTGATCGATTAGTTGCGGCAAAACTTTGCATTTTAGTTAACCTTAACTGATTTCTCTTAATCGATTAAAGTTTACACCCGAGAAGAGAAGCTGAAAGGCCCAGATCGATGCCCTTCTGAGCAAGTGTGAATGCAGCAGGCCCAGTATTTTGCACAAGAATTCCTCGGTCTCTGAAGTATTTAAATGTCTTAAACAAGAACCGGCTCTGTATGAGGCTACACTGTAGGTGCCACAAAGCCTGAACAAAATCCATCATGCTCTTCTGATCATTCCTCCAACGTCTGCTGAGGTTGAGAGGACCTTTAGTGCATCTGGACTCTATGTCAGTAAGTTTAGCACTCGTCTGAAGGATGAACCCCTGCATTCCTTGAGCTTTCTCCGATCGTATCTCATGTAGCATAGTAATAAAGAATATTAATCAAATTCAATCAATTAATCGAGGCAGAGGGTCTCCTTTTCACAGTCAATCGTGATTTTTGCTTACTTTTTGTGGAGGGTCTCTTACGAAGGCGAAAGAGAATGTGGATGTTATGCACGCACTTCTGACATTTACATGCACTCTGCATGACACATGCAGGTATAAGTGAAGCAAGTAAAGGGAGTAAGTCCACCACCACGCACTGACTCTGATCCAAGCGAATGATCAGAAAAATGTCAAGGTATTTTGTCCTTGCGTGGTTTAGGCACGGTATTGGTCAATGTGACTGTCGTGTCATAAGTGTAGCACTCACGTGCACAGTACTTAGTATGTCATTGAAATGCAGGTTCTACTGAGGAGTCAGCCCAGCGTACATAGATGACGACATACAGGTAGTGGAGGGAGAGTGAGCGAGAAAGTCTTCAATCGCTGCAAAAAAAAATGGAGGTTGCGAGAAGTAAGAATTATCTCTTTACACTTTCCTCCGAGCCTTTTTTGCCACAACTTGGTTATGGTGCAGTGCGCGTCGCACGTTGAAAGCGACTGCCTTGAAGGGTCTGCAGATGTGCCTGAACGTGTGCAATACGTTTGAACCTAAGACCCTCGTCCATACCTTGTCTTCTGCTTAAACTGCGACGGTTTATGATCTTGAGAGATGTAGCTTGTATTGAACATGACAGCGCTCCTCACTCAGGGTGTTAAGCAATGTTCGCTGACCCAGTCAGGGTCCCCATGGAAAGTCTCACAGCAAAGGTTTCTTGTTTCTTCCTCCTCCTCTTACTGATGGACATGTTGGACCGCATGATGCAGGCGAACTACCCACGTTGACGACTTCTGGACTACCAAGTCTTTGTACTACGAACACACCTTTCTTTCTTGCTCCTCTCTCGAGCGCGCACTCAAACAGACACACTGCCGCAGCTCGCGCGAGGGCGAGCGCGTAACCACAATTCGCACACATGCACGCACACACGCACGTACATGTACGTACACTTGTATGCTGCACGCATGCTTTACAAGGGCACGTTCTGTATGTACCACATTACGACTAGAGTGCAACTTTCACATTGTGTTCCTTTAGTCACTTGCACAGTCGTGCGCGGAGGTATAAAAGCACTGGAAGGGGGCGTCAGCGCGCTTACTTTCTTCTCCCTAACCCCTTCGTCTGTCTGCTAAGCACAGACATACAAGGGCCTTCAGTACATCTGATACATATTGTGTGTATATATACTAGCACATCGCACCCGCTTCGGTGGGTGGGAAAAGTGTCCCCCCCCCCCCTGAGATGGCAGAAACCAGATGGACGGGCCGACAGACCGACAGACACACACACGCACACACAAACAGAGTACATAAAAATAGATGCATATGTAGTCCCTGACATGACGATGGCTGGGTACTGCCAGTGTGTTCCAGGCACCAGGTGCCGTGCTCACACGCCATGGAACAGGGCCACAGAGGCCAGAAAGCATGTGAAAGCATTCGCTGCAAGGATGGCGGGTGAGAATGACCAGCATGGCTGGAGAACCACCTAAAGGCACCGCCAAGGGAGGAGCTAGAGCAGTCAGCACCATGGCAGTGTTATTGGGAACTTGAGACAGACTGCCTTAACCTGGCAGCCAAGGAGATACAGATTCTTCACCTTTTGCTTGTGCCACCCGGACTGAAGCATAGGTGACTTTGACATGACCGCACTGGCCTACTATGATGATCTACACATGATTCAGCATAACGCCGTCGGACCACGTATCCACAACAACGCTGTCAAAAGGACTGCACGCTGTCCACCTTCATGTGCAACAACCCACACTGGCTCGAGAAAACAGGACCAGCGAGGTGCGTCCTTAAGGAGATGCTTGAAGAGGCAGACAACTGCGAGGACAAAAAGGTCACCAACTATGCAACCTTCATTAGACCCAGATGCATAAGTGAAAGGTTAAATGAAAATCAGTGAATGACTTGGAGAGCGAGTTTGAGAGCAATGGAGAGGGTGGAGATGTTTTGTCCGACCTTGAAGTTGCACAGGGCAGCTTTCTTTTGCTTGAAAATTGTCTCACTGACCGATTCATCCATGATGAGCTGGGTCAATGATCAATTTGTCTT
>JAAUXU010035442.1_pt1 | contig 21755 bp, 26 predicted proteins | sample 7278151 | NCBI WGS metagenome assembly JAAUXU01 (sample SAMN14350113, study PRJNA611818) | marine sediment metagenome | isolation source: surface marine sediment (1.8m) | place: French Polynesia: Moorea | collected 2018-08 | reverse complement strand
CTTTCTGGCAAAAGTTTTGTTCTTTTCACACCCCTTTTGAGTGTACATTAGAGGAGACAGTGGTATGAAAAGTGGTCACCCCAACAACAACAACAACAACAACAAGAAGAAGAACAACACTTTCCTTGCCTTGACCTGTCGGCTGCGCCGCAGGTAAAAACAGAGCATATGCCGGAGATAGGAGAATGATTTCTCTGCCAATTTCGGACGATCGGAAGCAGGCAGAGGCGGAGTCAGCTAGCAGAAGCCATCATCAAGTTTTCCAGCCTCGTCCTCCTCCTCCACTTTCTCTATCTGTGTGGGACGAACGTGGAGTCGCCCTTTGAATTTTTCAAGAACCAAAGGACTTCTCCGCGTACAACATCGCCTTCCACGCGACGTGAGAGGGAGAGGGGAAAGTTTATCTTTTCTCCTCTCTCTCTCTCTCTCTCTCTCTCTTTCCAACTTGCCTTTTACCTTACTTCTTCCTACTCCTCCCCAGCTAGGGTAGAAGAAGAGAGAGTTGATCGATCGAGAGAACTCCCAAAAATGGATTCCGCATCACCGAAGTTTCGCCCTTTTCTCCACCATCCTCCTCTTCTCCTTCTACTTTCTCCTCCTACGCCCCGTTCTCTTTTTCCCACCACCGGAGAGGGGGGCCCTCTCCTAGATCCGAGAAAAGTCCCTTTTCCTTCCCTCCACCTCCGCCCCTCTTCCCCGTAACTTTCAATGTAAAACCAATCTCCTCCTTCGGAGAAGGAGAGGGGGAGTAGGGAGGAGCAAAGGTTGAATCATCGTCTCTTCCTTCCTTCTCTCGGGAGCGGGCGAATGCAAAGCTAATGGCATTCTCCGAACGCATATTTTGTCTCTCTTTCGCCGGGAGAGAATGAGAGGAAGAGGTTATCGGATGTGCGCCCTGGTTTCGGCGAATCCCGTCGGGGGCCTTTCGCGCCGCGGTTTCTCCCCCATCCGCCCACGCGCAGTTTTATCCAATAACATTTTGCGCGGAGAGAGCTGAGACCGCAGTTTGCTGAGCGGTCTCCTATCAAAAGGCGGAGACAACAAAAGACAAAGGGGAAAGCAAAACAAGAAGGAGCCCCTTTGAGGGCAGGTTTTGCCCGATATCGCAACATCCAAAAGCGGGCGGGGGATTTCCCCTCCAGTCTTCTGGAAAATCTTCTCTTCGATCCTTTGTTGCATCTCATCTTGGTACCAGGTCCGTGCCCGAAGCACGGGCCGTACCGTCACTACTACTAAGCGGTGCACAAACCACCTCCCCCGGACTTCAAAAAGTATTTCGCTTCGATCACGGAAACTTCAATCGAGAGAGATATCGCCTAAAATCCCTCCCGGATCCCCGCACTGTTGTACACGAATTCTATGGCAGAGGCTGTACAGTGTACAAGTAGGGGTAGTGGGATTCGTAGTAGGTCCACCTTAAATATTGAACGAGGCACAGAGAGCACCTCCTCTATTCATCCTCCCATCCTCCCAAATTCCCGCTGCGCTACCAGGGTCCGATAATTAAACTTGCACATGCGAAAAGAGGGTTGTGGGGACGGTGTGACGGAAAAAGACCCTTCAATACGAACTTACATTACATGCCATAGAGCTTGAGAGCGAGTGGGAGCCCAGAAAAAGGGCTCTATTTTCGGACGGGACAAGGAATTCAAAATTCAAAGGGGGAAAAGGTTCCCCGCAAAGTCCACCCTGGGAATTTGGACTCTAAATAATAGAGAAAGGGACTCTCTTTTCCACAAAAGGGAGACACGCGAAAGGAACTTTGCCTCTGTTCGATTTTGTTGCGCGTAGCAGTAGCCGTGAACGCGGTGGACCTGCGTGCCGTACAGCCAGATAACTTTGTCCTCATTCTACGGTAGGATCGAGAGAAGAGGGGAGGGGGGGGCTAGGAAGAGTTGCTTTTATTAATGCACGCTGGTTTTCGCGCGATGAGGAGGGCACTTCACTCGAGAGCAGTTGTTGCCTCGGCCGTAATGGGCAAAGTGGGGGAAGAAGAGGGGGTTGACAAAGAAGAGCCTTTCCAGGCTGCGGTACATAATGCTACGGGGATGCTCCTCCGTCGGAAAGTCGAACCAACTGAACATACTCACCAGCCTCATCCCCCTGAGCACGGAGATGCCGTTGACGCTCTCCACGCTGAGGTCGATGAGGCTGGCCACCACGATGATGAGGTCGAAGATGTTCCATCCGGAGGCGAAGTAGTCCTTGCTGAGCGCCATCAGCTTGAGCACGGCCTCCAGGGTGAAGAAGGAGGTGAAGACCTTGTTGCCGATGTCGAGCACGTGCTTGAGGTCCTCGCTCATGCCGTGGTGCTCGGCCGCCAGGAAGGCAGTGTTGAGGATGATGCAGAGGGTGACGGCGCCATCGAACACCATGTCATGGACCACCAGGAAGAGCGCGTTCTGGAAGCGCAGCCATAGGTCATAGTCCAGACAGAACTTGCGGCACCCAGGGCAGTTGCGGTCGTTGGCGGTCTCTGAAAGAGGGAGCAGAAAAAAAATGTTCAAGTCAGCCTTTAAAAGTCCGTGCTTTTGGATAAACACGAGCTTCTTCCTTTCAACCGCTTTCATTTCGTTCATTAGCGCTGTTGTAAAGGCGGAGGAGGATGAGGATAGAGGAGGAAGGGGGATATTCGCCCCCTCGTCCCCTTTAGAAATTGGCTTGAATAATGCATTCAAACAGGTTTTTTCACCTTTCTCCCCCACCTCCTCCTTTTTCCACTTTCCTCTACCATTCTTCCATTCCATTCAGCCCCTTCCCCAACCTACCTCCTTTCCCTACCAAATTCTTCCATTTAATGTTCTCTCAAATGGGTTCCTTCCTCGCCCTTCTTCGGGCCTTCTTTCCCGCCGCCCACGTCTGAGAACCTTTCACACCCAACCCTTAACCTCACATCTTTTACATAGCCAAACCTGCCTCAAACTTCGCCGCCAAGTAGTCGTACACGAACTCGGTAAAACGCTACGTACATACAGTGTAAACTAGGGCGATGGAAGCCTTTTTTGTGTTTCTTCAAGGCGCTCCATCTCCTGTCTTCTGCCTGATTACTAATTTGTTTGACTTTCGTCTTGGGGTTCTCGCATGAATTGTCATTCTTTTTCAAGCAACATTTCATTGTCGACCTTGCTGGGAATGCGTGAAATGTCAAGCAATGTTATTGCTCTCGCCACACGCCAAAGTATAAATAGACTTGTCTTTGAAAACAAAATCGTCATCTCACCTATGGACACCACGAATGGAATGTCGATCTTGCTAGGCCTCTTTCCTCCCGCGGCGGACCCCGGCTGGCAGTTGATGATCTCGTCCTTGTCTCCGTTCAGGCCGGCGACCTGGAAGAGGGAAAATATGAAGGAAAATGATAGAAATCCCTTTCTCTTTCCTTCCCCCCTCGCAACCCCCTTCATATGCCATTTTCCCCACCCGGCGCCCCCCCTTCCCCCCTGCCTTCCTCCCACCCAGGCCATACTTCATCTGGGGGAGAGGGAAGGGGAGATATCAAAGCCATCATGGGAGAGAAAGGAGGAAGGAAGTCGCCGTCCCTCCCCTCTTTCCCCTTTCCTCCATTTTTTTTTTTTGCTAACGCCCCCCTTTCCGCTCGTACTGAATTTGATATGAGGTGCCCCTCCCCCTTTCCCCTCCTTCCTTCTTCCTTTCCCTCTCACGGGGACCCCACGTCGGGAGAACGGGGGGAGGGCCTTCCTCCTCCCTTCGGCGGCGGAGGAGCGGGGAATGGAAAAAACGCGAAGAAGGAAAAAAATCGTCTTTTTCTTTCTTTCTTTCTTTTTCCATCGGGACGAGAGGAAGGGGGACGAACGAGGACATCCCTTTTCCCCTCCTCCTCCTCCTCCTTCTCTTTGCGCCATCGCCAGTGAGGCGTGATCTCTCTTCCGCTGTCCTCATGTCTCTCCTTCCTCCTCGTCCTAGCTCCTTCCACCCTTTCGCTCCTCCTCCTTCTCTTCGCTTTCTACTTTCGGATAATCGCTAACGGAGCACTCTTTCTCCCCCTTTTCTCTCTTTTCCTTTCCCCCGACCCCCCTTGGCCCTCCCCGCCTGCGAAGAGCCCAAGAAAATAAATAAGACGGTAATGAGAGGGAGGGACAAGAACAAGACATCAGGTCGTTTCGGTCGGTTGTTTCTGTCTCCCCTTTTTTCGGCAAATGCCATGCCCTCTCCTCCTTTCCTTTTCGTTTCTTCTCTTTTTGCGCCAGCGGGCGGAGCAGAGTATAGTCACAGTAGTCCTCTCCTCCCCCCGTTCCCCCTTGTCTCACCCCCAGGAGGGAGGGGGACAAAGCCAAGGCAGGGCGCATAGGAGGGGGGGAGGAGGAGAGGCAAACCAATGGCCTGAGCTTGCAAGGCCGCCGCCGCCGCCGCCAAGGCTCGGCCCAACGGACGGATGGACGGACGGAGGACGGACCTGGTATCCTCCTGGGGGAGGAAGAGGGAGAAAGAGAGGGAAGCAGGGGGACAAAAACAAAAGGAGGAGGAGAAGGAAAGGTTCCGCCGTTGTGCCGCGGTAATGGATGGTCCGAGAGGGGAAAAAGAGGAGGAAGTGCCATCCCCGGCAGCCTTTCCCTCTTCTTCTTCTTCTTTTCCCTCCCTTTCTTCTTTCGCTACGGACGCTTTGCTTGCTTTTGCTGCTTTTCTCTCGCGCGAGGGAGGGATTCGCCAAAAGCGGTTGCATTGGCACTGTGGGTACACATGGGTGAGCAAAATTGCTGTGTCTGAAGAGTGGCCCTGCAAAGAGAGTGCGCGCGGGTGGGCGTGGGTTTGGGCATGGGGGCTTGCAAGAGGTCTTTTTTTCGGTTTTGTTCCTCTGTACTTTTTTTGCCCGTGTTTTTCTGGCCTGCCCTCCCGCCGTGCAGGGAGGGAAGGTAGGGGGAGGAAGCAGAGATTGGCGCAAGATTGGTTCCCACTGCCAAATTGCTGCACGGAAGAGCACGGAAAACACAAGCACAACCGAGCCCGCCGGGTTTCCCCCTGGGCCCACCCAACGCACGGTAGAGATTAATGACACATACTCTCATCATCTGCTCATTGCGGCGGCACACGAGTCACGACGGGATAAATGGGATAGGAAAAAAGCTCTCAGTCGAATCCTGACGTAGCATCGCTGTGAGGAAAAAATATGCACTGAACTGCCATATTTCGTTTCGTTGCTCACCTGTAGTCCCAGTTTGTTGTGCTGCGATGTCGGGTCGAGGTCCTCGTTGAAGACGCCGCTGTCGTTGATGGAGGAGCGGAGGCTGCTCTGGTCGCCGCCGCCGCCGCCGCCCGTGCCGCCGCCGCCGCCGCCGCCCGCCGTCGAAAAGTTGGAGAGGCTGCGAAAAAAAGAGGGAAGGAGTGAGGAGCGGAATAAGTCATGAGGAGAAGGGGAAAAGTTGGGGGCCCTTTTTTATGGCAGTTGGGGGAGGGGGGAAAGTAACAGCGGAGGAGGAGATCCCGAGGATGGGTTCTTCTCTTTCTTCCCCCTCTTTCCTTCTGTCTCTCCCGGTTTCCCTCTCCTCGGCCGAAGTGAAAACGATGACAAAAGTTTGGCTCCTTCTCTTTTCCTCAACCCCTAACCCCTTCTCAACCTTGCCTCGCTCCTCCAAAGAACTTACTCATCCTCGCTCTCTCCACTATGGCGAGAAAAAATTTACATTCCCCCCTTCAACACATGGGCGCGGTTTTTTTTTTGCGTTTCCCAGAAGAACAAGGTGGCAAAGTGGAAACAGGGTAGCATTTTCATGGGATATACGGTATACCGTAAAAGATCAGAGTTGTTTTAAATCGACCAGAGAATTCCCCCTGTTCTCCCACTTGCCCATCTGTGCTCCCTTCATGTTTCGAATTTTAGTGCTTGCCCAAGGCCCTCCTCTTTCTTTTTCTGTTCCCCCCGCTTTTCCCTCATGTACTATAGATCGTACGTACAGTTACGTGTTTCAACGCCAAGATACCTTAGTCTGCAAGATGCTTCTGATATCTCTGTTTAGCTTCATTGTTTTGCAAGTATTTCTATAAAATGTTGCTTCGGGAACGCTGAGTCAAGTAGACCGCATGTATTGTGGGAAAGTTGGAGATTTTTCTCTTTTGGAGAGCCTGTAGAGTACCTCGTCGGCGTTAAGGGCCCGTTCTGTCATGCGATTTTCTCAGTCCGCCCCTTTTAAAACCCGTTCCGTCACCTTACCGGCGCAATCCGGCAAAGTTTGACGCTAATAGTGCTTCCGAATTTACTACAGTGGGAGAAAGGTCCGCGGAGGCCCTTCCCACTTTCACCCTTTTCTTCCCTTCTCCTACGCGGTTTTTTCTCTCTTCGCGCGCGTCCAACACCTTCATTAGAAAGCCTAAAGTTTTTTGAGAGCCCTTGAACTTTATTTTTTCAGCGGCCAACCTTTCCCCCCGCAAAGAACAGGACAATTTCATTTAACTATTCGCGGAAAAAAACTTTAGAGTAAAAAACTCTTTTTAACGTCAACTAGAGTACTATAGTTTGCTCTGGGAAATGATTTTTTTGCTTTACTGCATGAAACTCATCCCTCGAGGTTGGAAGAAGGGGGGAGGAGAGGGCAACTTGGCGGGGAGTTGACGGGGGAGGCCTTCGTACGCGCTGTAGTTGGGAGAGAGCCCACGCACCCAACCACCCTTTTTTTCTCACTGCCAGTTTCCCTTGGCCTTCCGCTCCCTCCTTTTCCTCCTTTTCCAGCGGCGGAGAGAAAAGTTTTGTATCAGTTAAACGAGCCAAAAATGGTAATTTCTCGCCGCACGAGCCCTCCCCTCTCCCTCCCCCTCTTTGCCCCCTCTTTTGCCAAGAGCTAGGAGGGAGAAAAGCAGCACGCAAGTCATCATCATGTGGCGAAACAAAAAAATGCAACAGCGAAATAAATATACGTAATGTTGGGTTTCTGCCTCTGCATGCTGAGCCCACCTCGACTGTTCGTTGAAGCCTACGGCTCCTCCCCCGGCCATTGGCGGCGACAGGAGCCTCCTCGGGTCGTCGTCGAGCGGCCCGCCGTTGGCGCCGGTGCCGCCAGACGGGGACGCTGGGTGGATGGGCACAGTCAGGTTGAACTCGGCCTTGTAGCTGGAGCGGCCGGGGCAGGACGTCAGGCGGTCGCGACCCTGCGTTTCGTGGGGAGGGATAGGGAAATTATGCTCCTTTTCTCGTAGTTATGTTATTCATGAACTGATATAATAGCATAATATAATTATTTTTTGTGCTCGGTTGGTTATTTCTTCTACCACAATGAGAGAGGTCCCAACTTTTCTTGGTAGATTGGAAAAAAGGGCAAAAGGCCTTCAGATCCTCCTCCTTCTACAATACTACCACACTTTCTTTTGTCAAGTCAGAGTGAGGCCCAATCTCAATTCAAGGCAGTTTTCGCTTTACCCGCGGCCCCTTTATCCCCCTCAAGGCTCATTTAAATTCAGCCAACTCCCCCTCCTATCCCCTTTTCCTCTTCTTTTTCTTTGTGCGATCTTGTGCATCTGAGCACTCTTTCGGCCTGTGACGTGACGGCGGTGGTGATGGTGGGTGTTACTCAAACCCACTTCCTTCCTTTTCTTTGGCAGCTATACGGCAGAGGTTTGAGGAGACTCCTCCTCCGCCTCTGTCTTCCAGTTTTGCGCATTGCAGCAAAGTGAGTCAATTCCGACGTCGGTAGACCCATCCACCGACACACCCAAACCACCGCCACCATCTGGGTTTCTTCCTCTTCCGACTCTTCCTGTCTGCGTTTGTGTCTTAACCGCATCTGGTGTGGCTCAGAAACCGATCGCGCTATTATACCGAACATCGACAAGACAGGAGGTGTCTACCTCTAACTCGATCACAGGAAAGGTTTTTTTTGGCGTACCCTCTCTCCCTTGAACAAGAACACTTGGGAGTTGGGACAGAAATCTCTTCAACAATTACGACATCATGAACAAACACCCACCATTCCAGGGCTTCCATATCACCTTTATGAACGCGGGCTGCCCTCCATGGTGCGCCGCCCCCGGCCCCATCATGGCAGCCATCTCGTCACCTCTGCTGTCGCTGTGGACGGCGCGGATCTCCCCTCCCACCTGGCGAGCCTTTATCACCACGTACGACGGGGAAGCGTCTTTGCCCACTGTTAATTACCAAATAGCATAAATCCATTGGAAATAACGTACATAATAATTTTGTTGTGTAGAAACTTACACGCTCCCCGTGTTTGGTCCGACCCGTTTCCTATGCCAGAGGGCCCCGGTATCTCCGGTGGCACCCCTCCGCCCACCGGGTCCGCCCCGGGCGCGATCCGGTCCACCGCTCTCGCTCCCCCTTCCGCCCCCGCCACGGCCCCCGCCACCGCCGCCCCTCCCAGCCCCGCTGCTATGGAGGTGGAGTGGGGCGGGGCGACCTTGTTCAGGGCCTCCAGCGAGCTGGCCTTCTCTTGGCAGCGGCCGCACATGTCCCCGTCGGAGGAGGCCGCAGGCATCTCCCCTCCTCCTTCTCCCCCCGGGGGTCCAGGGTTGGTCTTGATTGTGCACTCCTCCTCCGTCGCGTAGATGCGCTTGGCCTGCGCCGCCTCGTCAGCTTCTTTGGCACGTTCCTGCCGTTGGAAGGACAAAAAGTAATAAAGGCCGATTTCACATTGTCGTTAAAGGTGGCAGGAAATTGCTCCTTCGTGGTCCATTGGGCACATTCTCATTTCGCTTCTTTTTGTCCAAAACGTAACGGGTCAAATTTCCTGCTGAAGAAAAAATGTCTGGCCCTCATTGCCGTTCTCGCACTTTGTTTGTTGTGGATGGGCGAGGCCTCAAAATGACCGGAAACGAGCCACCCCCTCCCCTTCTCTCCTTTACCAAAGACGGCGACGGAAGCGGAAAGGAGGCTCCCATTTAAACTTCCGCCATTTCCCCTCCCGCTGCCTTCCCAGAAGGGGAGAGAGACACAAAACGAGATTTGGGATCCAAACTTTGCTCCCTCCCGCAAATAAACGGCTAGGCATTAAGAGAGACTTCCCCCCTTGCTTGCTTGCAATTTTCGTGTCTCTTTTTCGTTTTCTATCATACGTAGGAAAAACTCACGGCGTTGTTTGCCTCCGCCTCCTCCTCGTAGCTCATGGCGACGACGGCCAGCATCAGGTTGATCAGGTAGAAGGAGCCGAAGAAGACCACGATCGTAAAAAATATCACATGGATTGGACCCCCGGTGGCGACAATCTGTGTAATGGGAGGGGTGTAACCAAAAAAATCTGGGATTTTATGTGCTTAGCAGGTCCCTCCCTCACCATATTGTAAACGTTTTCCCAGTAGTCCAGGGTGATGAGTTGGAAGGTGGTGAGCATGGACCATAGAAGATTATCAAAACTCGTGTACCCGAAGTTGGGGTTATCTCCGACGTTAGGAAGACATACGTAGCCGTGGGGGCAACTCCTGGAAAACAAGGCGTGTTTATTTTTCACTTTTAATTGTATTGCAAAATAATCTTCCCCCTCTCACCTGGCTCCGCTGGAGTTCCCACAGAGCTCCGGCCCCTTGTCTGTATAGAACCAGTTGTCGGGATCCAGGACCCACCTGACAAACACACACGAAAAAAGGTCAGTTTCCGAAAGAGAAGGGGTTGGGGGGGGGAGTAATGCGTGAATTATGGACGCCTGGCTGGCTGTAAGTGTACTGTGCAGTGTACTCACTCTGTCCAGTTTCCCCCTTTGGAAGTATCCATTTCCAGAACACATTTATTTCGTAGCTGACCCATGTAGACCTGGAAAGGGAAAGAAAACAGGATAGTGTTGGTGGGACAGATAGTTCTATTTCGGGAAAGGTGTTTACTTTTTCTCACGAAAGTTTTGCGTCGAGCGCGCGAGAAACACGGGGATTAATCGCTGGGAAACTTCTGCGACAGAAATAGGGCATTTCTCAGTTTTTCATTTTTAGGTTGATGGGTCTTTTCAGATACGAAGGCTACAAAATGAAGCCATTCTATTCTAGCGTCATAGAGCGAGAGGATGAAAGGAAGTCCAATTTTGTATCGATTTTTCTTCTCCGTGCGTTTCTCAAGGGGCGCTATTAGCCATTGGCATTTCGCTTTCGAGACCTTACTGCCCCTTCACTCCAGTTTAGTGCCGAGGTAATTTCGTCGGGCCTTTTTTTGCGCAAATCCGACATTCGCCGGACACTTAGGGAAGAACTCACACAAGGCCGCGGTGGCTACAAAAAGGCCATTTCCTTCCCTCGATCCGCCATCATAACTCCTCACTATTTTCTCCCACTGCCGCATTACGGGGCAGCCTCGAGGCCGCTCCGTGAGGCCGCCGAGGCCGCCCGAGCGGAGAATAATTTCCCATCCCTCTTCTTCTTACTCTTCCTCCGCCGAGGAGAGGCTCGATAATGGCACCCGGACCCACACTGCATCACCATCAGAGCAGCGGGGAGGGGGAATGAAAATAGAAACTCATCCTCATACAGCGACCGTACGGAGAGGGGAAAGCTTCATGTAGCAGTAGCAGTACATCTTCTAGATTTTATTTAACGGGCTTTGCGATAGCCTTTCGTTGAGTATAGGACACATGGTCTGTAAAATTTTGGCAAAACTGGTACAGCATTATGAAACCCGCTTCCAGAAGAAAAGCTTGTATGGGACAGGCGGAGCAAGCATCTTCTCCTACTGTTGTTTCATGCTTGTGCTTGATGTTCCTCCTTTTGCTCCATCCATCCTACCTACTCGGCCTACTTTACTCTCTCGCAACTGTTGCCCTCAAATAGCGGCATGACTAAATATTCAATTAAGGGGCAGCAGGGGGGAAAGAGAGAATTTCATATGAGGAGAAGATAGTCTTCCACCCACGCTCTCTGGCCCCAGGGGATTGGCGAGAACAGGTGGCAACTTTTCGTCTTTCACCTATTGCATAGATACACAGTACTGCATTACAACACATCAGTACAGTAAATCCACAAACTTTATCGTGACTCACTTGTAATGCGAAGAGCGCGAAGACCATTAGGCAGAATATGGTGAGTGTCATGACCTCAGCCAGTTGTTTCACAGCATTGAGCAGGGCGTTGATGATCGTCTTCAGACCTGGAAAAAGGGCGAACAGAGGTGAATTATTTTACGAAACAATTTATATTTCTACCAAATCTGTAAGATACAATTTGGGTGGCTTCCTTTCTAGGTTTTAGCTACACCCCTAAGCAGCAAGCAGCCACCCGCCCCCGCCCGCCCCGAAAACCGATGCCAATGGAGCGTGCAGGAAAGGAGGACCAATTTTATCCTTCCAGGCGTGGCATCTCCGTCTTCCATCCAGTTTTACCGTGGGCGGGGGAGGGAAGGAAAGAAGGCCTTTGAGTGGCTCGAATCGGGGGAGAAGAGGAAGAAGAGGTAAAGGATGGAAGATAAAGGAATCCCCCTCACTCTCTCCGCCCAACCATGCAAGAAAAGGGGGATTCAAAGCGGCGGAGGAGGAGGAGGGCATCACAGGAAAAAAGGGAGAAAGAAAGAGACACCACCTACTTTCCTTCTTCTTCCCCTTCTCTCCTCTTTCCACTTGTGCACCATCCACCTCTTTTCTCTCCCCCTCTTGTCCCAACTTCCAACAGATCTATCCCAGGTCTTCCTCCTCCGCCCTCCCTTTGCCAATCCAACAACTGCTGATACGAAAATGGAATCCCTACTCCTCCCCCTCCCTGTCCTTCCCAGTCCGAGTGAGTGGGCACAGAACCACTCCTGTCTTGCGGCCGACCGCGGAGCGATGGAATGGCGGCGGCACTTTTTGGCAGGTCGCTGGCGCCGCGGTAATTTTTCACTTTCCCTCTCCTCCTCAACGCTTCCCACAAAGTTGGGGATGGAAATAATGCTGGAGTGTTTTTGCGGCTTGTCTTTCTTTTAGGGCAAGTCAGAAATATATGGCTTTCTATGACGAAAGGCTAATGCAAACTATCCCTTTCTGCCCCAAAAATAGCGTCCCCTTCTCTCATTTCTTTCCTTTCCCCGCCCCTTTCGCGTCGCCCCCCCCAGTTCGCGGATTTTTGCGAGAGACGCAAACGACTTCAGACGGGAGGGGGGGGGGGGAGAAAGACGAAAGTTATTGTCGGAGGTGAACGGGCGGCGGGTTCAAGGTTTCCTCCCTTTTTTTCTCCCCCCCTGCCGCCTTTTTTATTGTCCCCACTTTTTCATCCCTTCGCGGCGGCGGAGCGGGAAAAGGAGGGAGGAGGATGCGGACGGTCGGAGCCGAGCGGAGGGCTACGTGCGTACATACAATGGAAATTGGCCCCTGAAAATGGCAATTTTCTCCACGCACAGGCGGTGAAAGCAGGAACGTCTCATTTTTTGGAATGCGAAGCGCTTTCTAGGGATACGTTTTCAAGCAAAACCAACCACTCGGATATCCAACTGTATTTCCATGGCTTGTTTCCTCTTCTTTTCGTCCTAACTGAGCCGCGGTGGGCTTTTCCACCATATTTATGGCTGCGTCCCACGTCGTCCCTTCCCGTTTCCCCCGAAAGGGATTTTGCGAAAACTTTTCGCTCGTCGGAAATAAAAACATAATCTGTCCGCTTTCCCTCCCCCGCAGAAAAGGAGGAGAGAGAGGAGAAAACTTTCCCCCTTTTTTTAATTCCACCACTGACATGCCAGCCTCCCTCCCTCCCTCCCTCTCCCTCTCGGTCCTCCCGCCCGTTTTCCGAGGCTGCGGCGGAAGGGGGATTCATCTTTCCTCCTCCTCTCTTGGCGCGGGCGGGGGCGAGGTTGGGGCCTGAGGCGAACAAGGAGGAGGAGGAGGAGGAGGAGGCGGTTGTTGTCGGTTTGATTGCATGCACCCTTAATGGGTGGAGGAGATGGGGAGAGCGATCCCGTACGTACGTACGTAGTAGACGACTCCTCTCTTCTTCCTCCTCCTCCCCCGCAGTCGGCGGCGTCACAAGCGCATGCTACGCTAATGAGAGGAGCGCCTAAAGATTCAACCATTTCGGCAAAGTTCTAAATAGTTTTTTTTAATTTTGGGGATGTTTATATATCCTTGGCGTCTCTACGGTGCACTACAAAGAGATTCTCTTTGGTGAAACAGGTACTTTTAGGTTGAAAAAAGTTGGTCGCTAGCGCGGGAGAGAAACGTACATGTAGACGGAGAGGCAAAAAGAGAAAAAAATAATGGTTTTTGCGGCCAAGGGTAAGAGATCGACGGTAGTGAAGACATGAAGAAGAAGAACGGCTTCTTTTGTGTGGTCAGGAGATGTTGGAGGGGAATTTCGATGGAACTGAAAAAGGAGAAAAGTTGTGTAGCAAAGCCTCAGACCAAACATATAGGAAGTTGGAGTGCACACACATTATTTCCTCTCTTCTCCCCCTCGCCGCCTCCAGCATCGTAGCCGCCCTCTCCCTCATTGCCTCGGGATCTAATTCGCTCGCCTAGGAGAGCTGAGAGGGAAGGAGGAGAGGCAGGCGTGCCAGAAATATCAAGCAAAGGACACCTTTTCCCCTCTCACTCTTTGCCCCGAATTATTGGACTTGTTAGCCTGCGTACCGTAGGCGAGTGGGCAGCAATAGGGCTAAACAAGCACTGGACAAGCACTGGAACACAAATACAAATAATTTGAGTGCAGACGTAGCAGACAGTGTGAGGTCACGCCGCAAACTCTGGGGTCTTTCCTTCTCCGAAAAATTGTGTTTTATCGAATAATGCTTATTCAATAATCATAAAATTAAACTTCCAAAGGAAGCTCTTGAGTTCTACTTTGACGGTGGCTAGGCCCCGTTCATCTCTCGGACTTACTAAAACAGTGTGGTGAAGCACAAAAGTGTTTGAGTATATCTACTGTAGAGTGCCTGATTGCTTGTGGCCCACTATCATATGGGATACCAAATAAGTCCTGAAAAGGAAAGCTTTTCGTCGCTTCCTTGTCCGGACAGTGCTAATAGCTAGCTCCCCCCTCTTCCCTTCTTTGTCTCTGCTATGTGGTTTGAGGCTTTTTGTCCGCGGCGGCGGCGGCGGCGGCGGCCATGGGGGAAAAGGGAAAGCGCGGAAGGGCGATCAATCTTGATTCTCCTCCTCCGCGGAGAAAGAAGAGGAAGCGGGGAGATGGGGGAGGGCGTATGTAGTGCATGGGCTCTCCCTCTCCTACTCTTCTGGCTCCCCTGACGATCCAGTTGCACACATCTTCCCCCCCTGGTTTTGTTGTGACGGCGGCGGCGATGTGTACGTACGTACAACGGCGGGCGGGACGGGAATATGTCATGGGCAAAGATGAGAGGAACCCGGCCAGGCAAACAAGGGGACGGAGAGAAAGGGGACACAATTTAGGACTTTTAACTTGTACCGGGAGGAGAACCCGGGCTTCATGCAAACTTTTTCGAGGGAGAGGGCCTTCTCCCCCCCCCCTCTTTTTTATTTGCAACCATGAGAAGTGGCTCGTTTTCTTTCTCTTCCTTTTCGCGTGCGACTCTTGTTTCGGGTTCGGGGACAACAGGAGGGAGGAGGAGGAAAAATGGGAAGAGCGGCCGCAGCCACGACCAACAACGACCTTTCGTTTGTTTGCGTGGAAAAGAAGGTTTCTCTTCTTTCTTCCTCTCCCACTCTTGTTCCCTGTTTCCCATAGCTCGAAGGTTTTGCGCAGAGGACGAAAAGGAAGAAGAGAGGAAAGAGACTTTTTTGCTTTGACAAATCGCTGTCGCGGCGGTTTCATTTTCCCCCTTCTGCGCTGCTGCTGCTGCAGAGGTGGAAAAAATTGTCAAGACGGCGGAGAAGAAGAGGGAGGGGAAAGATGGGTGCAAAACATGCTTTAGTCCTTGTTTCCCTGTCCCCTCTCTTCCTTCCGGTGGCGGGGAAGAAGGGGATTCTCCGAAACTGTTCCAATGATAGTCAAGACTGAAAGAAAGCTTGGGGTATTGTCGAAAATGCTTCTGCGGCATCGTCCTTCCCCCATCCCCCCTTTTTCCGCCACCCTGAGCAATCTCGGGCACGAAATTCCTTCTCAGACGCCTCCCTCTCGCCTTCCCCCTCTCTCCGCTCCTCCCAAAATACCGCTTTCTTCCCTTCTCTCCGCCCTTTCCAAAAGTGTGGAGGAGAGGAAGGAAGAGAAAGGAGGGGGAAAGAGAGGGACGATGCTTGTAAACATCAACGCTTTTATTCACGATCGCCCGAGCGCTAAATTGGACACTAAAAAGGAGGGAGGGAAGGAGGAAGGAAGAAAGAGGGGAAATACGGCAAGGCCTAAAAATGCCACAGCAGCACAGCATGCAGCGAAGATATGAGAAGGCCGGAGACGCGCTTTTTTTTTGCTTCCCTCTTTTTGGAATTCCCCCCATCGGCCACCAGAGATCTACTACGATGCACTTTCCCCTCTGCCGTCGACAGAGAATTTGCCCGCTTATCCTCAAGGGGAGGGGGAAATACAAAGAATGAATGTTGCATTTTGGTGCGGGGGGGTCGCGGCGGCTGAGGCCCAGGAAGGAAAGTATAGGAGTAAGAGGATCATGGAGGGGGAGGGATGGTGGGGCGAAAGGTGGGGATGAAATACAGTAGTGGCTCGCAGGAGGAGGAGGGAGGAAATTGCTCTGAGGCACGCCGAGACAACGCCGCCGGCTCCTCCTCCTCCCTTTTCTCCTCTCTTTTCTCCCTGCAGGTGGTAAATCCAATTACTGCAGGAGGAAGAAGAGAAGGACGGGAAAAGAAAGTCCTACTACCCACTCGGTCAGGAATGGTAAATTAGGGAAGGCGGAGGACCGCGGAGGAATTGTCTCCCGAAGAGAGAATAGAAAGGATTTTCATCCCGGTGATGTACTAGCGAGTCACATATGCGCGAGCCTTGCTTCATTAGAGTTCCTCGTCATGTGACTAGCTCATGCATGCCTGTCGTTGCCGATTCACGATGGCTGTTGCAAGTATCCCCCTACAGTCTCATTTTCGTGCTCATATTTCCTCCTCCGCTCGGGGTCTTCGTCGCCGTTCGGACTCTTGTTTGATCGCTCCCCTGGGATCGTCTCCCCCCCTCCTTCCTCTCTCGCTGCAAAAGCTACTCCTTCCCTCTCCCTCTCCACATGAGGCACTACGTACGGTACTACGCTCAGAAAGAGAGAGAGACTTAATCAAGTCGCGGTGGGCATCGAGGGAGGGGGGGCGAAAGATGGATATCCACCAGGTATACGGAGGCAAACAAAAACAACATGGAGGGAGGGAGGGAGACCAACGCACGGACTGGTTCTAGGCAAACTAGGCAAAGGAAGGGGCATTCCATTCTTTGCGTACAAACACGAGGGGAAAGGGGAGCAGTCCAAAGAAAAAGGTCACACCAAGCTATCTACATGTACCAGTACAATGGAGGAAGACCCCCTCAAGAATGGGTGCTGTGATTGGTGGGGAGGCAGGAGTGTGACAAGTCGTCCTTGATGTGGCTTTCCCCCCATTGTTTCTCGTGTGGCGGTCAAAGCCACCTGTCTCCCCCCCCCCCTCTCCTCCTCCTCGCCCCCGGGCCAATGCCGGCTCGAATTGGCACCCAACATGATTTGTCTCTCTATTTCCCCTCCTCCCATATATCCGTCCGCCATTCTGGCCCCACCGTCACCCAAAGGCGGCGGCGGCGGAGGACGAGATCGAATGGACAGTTTGATCTAGTGCCCCTTTGTCGCTTCGGGCCGGGGGTCGAAGGGAGAATACGAAATTGCACCAGACCCGATCCACCCTCCCGCTGCAGGAACATTTTTCTTCTCCTGCAATCGTGAGGCCCTCCTCCGGCTGAGGCGGTTCCGGTGGGGCAACGTTGAAGCCGGATGCTGTGGCGGCGGCGGAAGAGGAGACATAAAAGCAACTCAGGTGCACTCCTTCTCCCCTTACCCCTTTGAAGGGTAAAACCTCTACGTATTTTTGGCTTTGGAAGAAGGAAGGGAGGCCCTGCTAGGAATGCCAAAATTGTGTGGTGTCGTCCCGGAGGTTTGTGCGTTGTTGGAGGAAGAGGGATGCCACCACGTGTCCGTGAGTGGCCTTCCCGACCTTCCTTCCTTCTTCCCTCCCATCCAAGTGGGGCCGGATCAAACCCAAGATGGCCCACTACCTCCCTCCGTCTCTTCGCCCTTTCCTCCAAAAAAATCGAGAGTGAGTGGAGGTGACGGCGACGGCCTTCCTCCTTCAACCTTTCCTACGGACGGATATCCTCGGATCCCCTCCTTTTTTTACTCCGCTTCCTTCCGAAAAGCTTTTGTAGCCCGCTCCTCCTCCCCCTTTCCTCCTCCCGTTTGTAATTCAACTCACGCCTACGCCCGCCTGCCTGCCCGCCCGGCGACCCTCCCCTAGCTGCTTCAAACCCTTCACCGTTTCTCTTTTCCTCCGTCATATTTCCCCGCGCCCCTCCCTCGGCCTCGAAAAACAAAGTATAGAATTTCTGTTGAAGCGTAGAAGCGCTACAGCGCGTACGTTAAATCGCAAAGAAAGGGGGAATGAGGCCGCCGACTTCTTTCCTTTGCACACACGTGTCGCACTGTCGAAAGTAGTGCGTCGAAAGCAAGCAAGCAAACACGATTATTCCTATGATTTTGGTGTTTAATACGGACATGAAAATGAATGCAATAAATGAGAAAATCCCTCAGGAGTATTTCTCCCAATTTCATAATCTCTATTCACAATGCGTCAGGGCACTCCGCTTGCTTCCCCTACCTACCATACCGGCATAGCATTGCTACTTCACTACTACTACCTGCCTAGTGAGAAAGTCGTTTGTCCCCCCCCTTTCCTCCCTTCTTCTCCGTGCCCAATTACCATATGGGCCGTGGGAACTTTTTCCTGCGGAATGGGGAAGAGAAAGGGGGAGGGAGTGTGTCGGCCAACGGACGCGATCCTCCTCCTCCCATTCTTTCTCACTTAGCACACGCTCGCTCGGTTGCTCCCCCATCCAGAAATAGCGTACGCGGCCGGGAGAAAAAGGAGAGAGACGGGAAGGGAAACTTCTCTCGCCCGAACCGCCCATTCTGGCGGCCACTTTTGGGTCGCCCAACTGCCCTCGACTGAGTGAACTTACTTGGCATGATGGAGACGGTCTTGAGCGCCCTGAGCACCCTGAAGGTGCGCAGCCCGGCCAGGTTGCCCATCTCGATGAAGGAGGTGAGGTAGCCGGAGAAGATGACGGTGAAGTCGAGCCAGTTCCACGGGTTGCGCAGGTACGTGTAATTGTTAAGGATGAAGCCGCGGGCCACGCACTTGATCACCATCTCCAGCGTGTAGATGGCCAGGAACATGTACCTGTAGGAAGTGTAAAGGGGAATGGGAAATTGCAATTTACGAGACGATACGTGCAATTCCGTTAATAATACGTATGGTATTATTGATATGAATAGTAGGGCAAGTCGTCATCATTGTGAATGCTGCTGGCCGCGGCACAGTGCAAACGCAACGTTGCTGACTTCTCCTTTGTTCTTCCCTCTCCTGTGCGTAGCTAGTACAGTACACTATTGCAGAACTGCAGTTGACAGGTGGAAAGAGGAAGAGAAAAAGAAAAGTAATCCTCCCGAAAATGGAGGGAATGTAACAGTTTTTGCTCCACTCACTCGGCCTCGTCTATAGGCTTCGTCATGGCCAGGAAGATACAGTTGACCAAGATGGTGAGCATCACAATGTAGTCGAAGTACTGGTTCGTGCAGAGGTAGACGGCGAAGCTGCGGATCTGCAACACAAGACAAGAACACAAAGATGTATACAGCAATGGCTTTCTCGTTTTCGGTATAGAATAGCGTTTCGTGATAGATGCCTTACCACATTCCACGGCGCGAAGAGCCACATTGCCCTCGTGGCCGAAAACCTCTGCACGTAGTGCTTCTGAAAGCGGCGGGAGACCACGCAGAAGGTCTGAAATAGAAAGAAATAATAGATTGGTTATGAAAGGGACTTTCGCAACTCGAGAGAAAATTGGGACCAGCTCGGTTCAACCACGAGGGGGGTTGGGATTGGACGGGAGGAGGAGAAGCAGGAGGGAGGGAAAGGTGGGGAAAAACTTTTTTTTGCGTCGCCCGACCCGGCAGTCCTTGCCAGGAAACGGAGGAAAGACAGGCCACTCCCCTTACTCTCCCCCTGGCATTACTGCCACCGAGAGAGGCGCAACGGCTGCCAATAATTATATTTTCCTCCCTAGCAAGGTTTTCTACTAACTTTTTCGTCCCTTTTGGGTTTTGCAAGGTCAATGCTTGCCCGCTTGGTCTTCATATGGGAGCCGCTTCAAAATACAATGTGCTGCTCCATGCAGTAGATGGGTTCCGAAATTTAACGTATTTTTTTTTGTCAGCGAGATTGAGTTTAGACTGCTGGGACAGAAAAGCAGAAGAAGCGTTTCCTCTTTTCGAATAATCTCTCTTATCTTCCTCTCTATTTTCCTTCCATCGGAGAAAGTAGGAATCCCCCGTGGAATCCCGTACTCTCCCTCCCCCTCCATTAACCACTACCTTCACCCCATATTTTCCCTTCCATCTCGCCAAGGGATTTGCAGAAATTTCTTTTATACCCGTTCCTTTACCTTCCTTTTCCCTTTTCCGATGTGACAACTACAAAGTGACATTCTATCATGGAAGAGGGAAAGGAGTCCGTCAGTTCATATGCGGAAAATAATACTTTCCATTCCGGCTCGGTTGACTCTCCCCGTGGGCTCGTCGGCAAATCAGCAAAAGCAATACAGTTTAGTTTCAGTCTTCGCTCCTTGCGCACACAAGACCCTTTTTGGTCCTTTTTGGGTCGAGCGGGCGCTCCCTCGATCACGGCAAATTAGACAGCTAATCTGGACAGTTAAAACGGCGCGCTGGGAAACGGAGAGAAGTGGAGCTTTTGAGGGTCTACTTTGATGCAATTTTCCGCAGGGCAACCCCCTCCTTCCCTCCTCCTCCTTCAGTCCCCCGCGACACCGCAAAAAAGTGTGCGAATGGAAAGAGTGGGCGAAAAGAAGGGAGGGATAAAAAGTCGGCTCTTTCTTCCCTTCTTCCCTTCATAGCCTCATTTTTTCTTTTCTTCATCATATCTCTTCTTCTTTTCTCTCCTCTCTCCACTCCGTCTCGCACCGCCACTTCTGCCGCCGCGAAAGCGAAGGCCGCCGCCGCCAGACCATTAAAAAACTCTCCTCATATAATGGTCGGCCGGGGAAGGAAGAATAGAAGGCCAAGGAAGAGAGAGGAGCTTCGAAAGGAGAGACTATTGCAGCGAGAAGGCCGGGAGGGGAAGGAGAAGGAAAACTTTTTCGCCCGACTGTGCGAAACAAGAGTAGGGGAGACTAGGAGGAAGAGGATCGTCTGCCCTTGCAAGCCGAGAGCTAAGAGGGCCAGAAAGAGAAACGGTTTATTTCTGGAAGGCCTCTGTGCAACCTAGTACACAAATTTCTAAAGTCTTTTTTGTTGCCATCTGCTAAAAAATATTCAGGAATTCTCTTCCTCCTGAAGGGCAGCCTTCTCTATCCCAAAAAATAGCGCCTTTTGCGGTCACTCTTCCAATCGATATCGAGAAGGTCACGCCTCACGCGTGTAGTAGTTTCCCCTCTTTCTCTTCATTGCTTTTTTGCAATTCCCAAAAGTCGGAAATAAGTCCAGTTCTTGACTAGTTTAGCTTAGTAGGCCCAAATCTAGATCGTGGCTGGCGTAAAGATAGACACCCTTTTCCACAGGCCACCACAGGCGTCTCGCTATCTGAAACGGCGCCGGGGGAGAAGAGGGGAAGACTAGGGAGGCAGCTACAGAGATAGGCGCCATATCGTCGCCGAGGAATCTCCTTTCTCCTCCACTTTTCCCTTTTCCCCTTTCCTTCCCCCTCTTGTCGTCGTTACATTTCTTTCCTTCTCCTGCGAATGGAAATGCGAGAGGGAGGGAAAGGGAAAGGGAGGCCGAGGAGCCCCCACTCGAAATGTATGATAATCTTATTCAAAATAATCCCCCATCCTCCTCCTCACTATCCTACACTGGAGCGGCGGCGGCGGAAAGGAAGAAGGGCCGAAGGACGAACGGAGAAAAATTCGTCCCCTGCCACACATCCACGCTACAGGGTGTCTCATGTACCGACATGCGGCGTGCTTGCAAAGATGATATTGGACAAAATTCGGAGCATCTTTCCCTTTTCCACATCCAATGCAATTGGGGGCCGGAGTGCGGCCTTCAAGTCTCTTTCGAATGGCGGGCAATCAGGATGCGATTCCGAGCTGTCTGCGCCGGTTCCTCTCCAAGGGGGAGGGGAGAGAGAAAGCAGTCTTTCCTCCCTCCCCCCAATTTGTAAGCAGCGGCGGGACAGTCAACATTCATTGGCCGACTATGCGGTACACTGTGGGCCAAGCCCGGCACGCGTATGATAGCGCAGGTACTCGGGGTATAAAGGATAGTACTAGTAGCATTACCGCGAAACATGAGGATGCAAAATATCACTGCCTTTCCTTCCTCTTCGTTCGATATTGAGTCGCTTGGCAAAGAGTACTTTATAGGCTGTGCGGATTGAAGAGCGGGCACTGGACGTTTTCCTCCGCTCTGCCGGAGAAAAGTTACATCTTTGAGTCAAAGTTTGCGAAAAAGAACCACTTCAAAGAAAGCGGAGGTAGCTTAATTGAATAATTGTATGGTGCAAAGGGAGAAATTATCCCACGTGTAAATATTCCATCCTTGGCTCCCTTTCTGGCAAAAAAGTTCTCCCAGCTCCCTTCGTCCTCCTTCTTTCGATTCCTTGGCAGCCCCACCGAACGAACGACTGTCGAGGAGGGGGAGGGGACCGAACGGTTTTGCCAAGTCAGAAAGAGAGCGGGGAGCGGGGAGTGAAATATTCCTGGAGTCAGCAACAAGGGTTGGAGGGGGGGAAGGGGGGAGCACCGTGCGACGT
>JAAUXU010080541.1_pt1 | contig 21763 bp, 17 predicted proteins | sample 7278151 | NCBI WGS metagenome assembly JAAUXU01 (sample SAMN14350113, study PRJNA611818) | marine sediment metagenome | isolation source: surface marine sediment (1.8m) | place: French Polynesia: Moorea | collected 2018-08 | reverse complement strand
TTTTTTTTGTTTTTTGGGGTTTTTTGTTTTTGTTTTTGTGTCTTATTTTTTTGTTTTTTTTTTTTGGGGTTGTGTGTTTTGGGTGTTGTTTTTTTTTGTTTTCTTTTTTTTTATTTTTTTTTTGGTTTTTTTTTTTTTTATTTGTTTTGTGGGGGGTTCATATATTTCCTCCTAACCTTTTTTTCCCCCCCCCCCCCCCCCCCCCAATATGTCGTTCTCGTCACACTTTATTGTCATTAGCTTGGCAGCTTCTGTTCCACCCTGTACGCCCACACTTTACTCGTACCTTGGCTCTTATGTCCAAGAGCAACAGACTGGTCGAAAGACTCAGCACTATACTGTGCGTGAGAGAAAGCTCAACATTATGGCGCTTGAATAAACCGTCCACGATATCACGTAGCTGGGAGGTGTTGTCTCGTCATTGCGGTTCAGTTTTCTTGTACGCATGTATCATTTCTCCCACTCATCACGTGTCTTCTTAAACTCACCCATAGAGTGCGTTCAATGCGTGCTTGGGGGGGGGGGGAGTGACAATGGAGCTCGCCGTTGATCGATGACGTCGACCTTGGACGTTGCCTTACGACTAGGAGCATGTTTGTACACCCATAAACGTAAGGCTTACCGTTTAGTATGTATGGTCGTAGTCTACGTATGAGCTATCATCCTTCTCCTACTACTTCCGGTCGTGTGTACTTAGAGCACACACACAGCAGCAGTAGCTGCAGGTGCGTTGTTAGGGTCCTGTAAGCATTGAAGCTATTTCTGCAAACAACATATCGACAGGCAGAGGCTAGAGGTCGACCGGCGAGAACTTGTAAGAGCAGCACTTAGCAGATTGGTCACGGCAGATGCATCCTGTGTGCAGTCAGGATGGACGGACAGAGCGACGACTTCCATGAAGCTGCCACGAATTTCTGTCCTGCCGCATTCGCGGCAGAGCAAGAGCTGCCAAGACCAAGTATAGAGGATACAGCGTTATGTGACATCATCAGGACCGGAGGAAATTGCCATATTGAGGCGTTGGGGCACAACAAGCGATTTATTGGAGAGAGAACGGATCAGGATTATCTTTAGGCCAAATGAGCTGCAAATGAACCCAAATAGGATCAGGGAGCATAGTCGAACCCAAATGAGCCAGACACCCCGAGAGCCAGTTTTTTTCTTCCGCCTATCCGAATTGCCTGCTTCTCCGAAGGAATTGAGTTCATAAGCCCACACTTGTTCTTTGTAGCCTCTCCAGCAGAACCAAAATTCTCGCTTATCCTGACTTTACTGTTCTTTGGTCCTGGAAGTACAGTACGCTGTAGCCAGGGGAGGCTTCACTTGAAGAGAAGGCTAATTTCTCTTCGATCATTATTCCTCTTTCGTCGAGTCTCGTTAACATTGCTGTAAATGGAGAGAAATGACTATATTTTCTTATTGGACGAAACCCAGCCTCTTGTTGATAGCAAGAACCAAAACTAGGGAAAAAAAAGTATCGTACCGCACTCCAAAATAGCGACGGTTGGAACTTGAGTCATTTCTTGCGGGAATGGATCACAATATCCGGTTTCCTCTGCTCCAGACCAATCTCCAAGTAGTGGTGAAGATGTTACAGACGATTTGGCCAATTCTGCTCCACCCTGTGCTGCTCCCTTATCCAGCGTCTGCTCAGACATACCTGGCATGAAACCCTTTATCTTGGTTTGTCAACACCGTGACTCCTTTCTTTTGCTGCTGTTGCTGCTGGAGTGCGTGTGGGCTTCTCCGAATTTTTGCAACACTTCTTCGTCCAACTTAGTCTGTCCCGCGGCCATCCCGAGCGGCAGCTTCTCCAGCTCCCCTCTGAAAACATAATCTTTTAATCCCGGCTCTAACCTGATATCTCGGAAACAGACGCAAGTGAAACCTGAGACATATGGACGAGTATATATAGACTTCTTGTCTCTCTTCCTCCTCGGCACAGTCTACAATGCAATAATGACATGAGCAGTCTCTGTTTTTATCATCATCATAAGAATCTGAGCACTTTCCAATGTGAAAGCTTCTTTAAGAAGCGCTGTCTATGGCCCCATCTGGCAAAACTTTCTTCAGCAAAGACAAAGGATAGTTCGTGCCAGCGCCAGCCTATTCATAAGCTGCGTGTTGACACGGACAAACACGTCCTTTTCCCCTAAGCAAAAAAAAGTCGGCGTTCTCCCCGTCCTTGGGCCCAGAGCATGAGGGGACTAATGAAGTCTCTTTCATCCTGCTGCAGCCGCCCTCGGATCGCACGTAGGGAGTGAGGCGAACAACACGCATGTGGGCCAGATAGAACGGATCGGCTGGCACGCACGCGCGCGCGCCCGCACGTACGCACTCACTCCCCCACGCACGCACACACCTCCCAGTCAGCCCGGGAGTGCAATTTTCGATATGTCACGTTCGTAAGCACCACGAAAAATGTCCTATTTGTACAAGGACTGCGTAAAAGGATAACATATTTTTCTCTCTGTTCCCTCACTCCCCCACAGAGAAGATTGAAAAATATTAGGGCCATTCCTAGGGAAGGACGGAAAAATGGGTAGGAAAGTGGCTTTTCTCGAACAGGTGGTTTATATTGCATAACATTCATCCTCGAGGCTGGGCAATCCAGTGTGTCTGGCCCCAAAGTAGGAATAAATTGGGCGCTGGCGCCCAAATCATCGCCCAATTGACGGAAGAGTCGATTGGAATCTCGGTGAGCCTTTTCGCTCATTCAATTATCGCCGCACGCCTCGATCCAGACAAGTGTGAGGCCCCCGGGGGAGAAGGAGGAGAAGACATAAAAGATCTTGCTGTGGCTGCTCTTGTTGTTGCCGCCGCTGCAGCTGTTGCCACATGTGGACCTGACATCAAGAGAAGAACGGCTACAACTTTAGTGACATGCTAGGCCCGACAATATTGATCGCTGATCTATATTGATTTCTTGTGTCCAGCACGAAAAGTGCTCGAAGACACTTCTCTAGGAGGAAAAACAAAACAACACAAAAGGAAAGCAGCATCCCTATTGTGAGAGCCGCAAAAAATGATTCAGAGGACTCCGTTTATCAGAGCAGAACTCAACATGTTGCCAATGGCCAGGGTGTGTCACAATTAGCGTCACTGGGAATGCAGCACTTTTTTTGTCTCAATGACAGGTTTTTCTGCTGCAGCATGAAATGTTACACATGTCTGAGGACGCAACTAACATCTTTTGTGTATTTAGCTACTGTCAAATCGCCTGCAAAAAGAGAAAAACAGCGCCCTGGCCAGAATCACCAGACGCGGGGGAATCTGTTTGACCAGCTGACCAAGACCGCATTGAATAGTACGACTTTCTGGGACAATAACATGTCGTCATCTCAGTCTGTGCTAATCTGCCAGATGCGTAACATTTCTGTGCACATGGCTGAGGTTCTTCGATCATTCATTTTTTGCATGAGTGGCACTAATTCTGATGCACTCTGTTCTGCGTCAGTGTTCCGCAGGACACGCACAGGGTGGCTCAGATAGTTCTGACTCCAGTTTAATAACAGACTCGAGTGGGGACCAAATCTGGGCAGGAATGAGAGTAACCTGTCTGATAGCAGCAAAATAAGGAGATGGAGCAGGTGAGATGGTCATTTGTCGAGACACTCCCCATGTCCCAAATGTACGAGTTGCCCGAGAAGGTGTCCAAGACGAAACTCCACAAGTCCAGGGATGACTAGAAGAGAAATGGCCGGCTCTAAAGCGAAAATTCCGGATTTATCTAAACGACGCTATACGTGCAGTGTGCACACAAATGGCTGAAGAAAATGCTTCTTGCGGGGTTTATCTCAGTGCCAATTTTTTGGTCCACTTTTGAGAATGCTGAGCTGTTCAGCATCGGCATGATCACATCAAGAATTTGGCATTGCAGGACCGTGAACTGATGCAGACTCTTGGAACCATTCAGGAACTGACCCAATCACTGCCAAGGCACGACTGCATTGGGTCGAGACAGACAGAGAGACAAATTTTCTGCTGTTGCTGCACAGGAGGTGCAAAATTTGGCCTCCGAATTGTCGACCGTTGGACAAGGAGAGCCAGAGGCTTGATGTTTTGCCTGCTCTGTGTCAGGGAGCTCTGGGCTCAGTCCCATGCTGGTCCAGGCACGTTTTTGCTCTGATAAACAAAAGTGCTGCTCTATTTGGCACTCCTATAAGCAGAGGTGACTGTGCAGACAGAGACAGAGAAGTGTAAACTTTTACCTCTCATACCTGAGATGTACAGGGTGACTCAGTCATTCCGCAACTTCTGATACTGACTCTCCTCACTCAACTGAAATTTCTTAAAGTACTTTTTCCGTGCTTGGCAAGACATTGACGATTGGCAACACTTTTCGCAACGTTTTCAACAAGAAGCCTGAAGTGAACAATCAAGAAGCACAGGATAGATTAGATGAAGATGTGTGTGCCCAACTTCCTTAGTGTGCACTGTGTGGGACGTGAAGAATGTTCAATTCCTCTTGGTTCTGCGGTCCTCCTGTGGTGACTGTCAACTTTTTTTCTAAGCAGGAAGCTAGAAAACAATTTAGAGTCTAGAGTACTGGAAACACCTACCGTACTTTTCGTGTACTAATAGCATTCCGTAAGTATACCTCTCATGGATGAGACTTTTCAGAAGTGACTATGGCTCGTCACAAATTTTAAAGGTAGTGCCTCACAGTACATCTGCCTGTATCTGCTTTGTAAAGACCACAGAGTGTACGTGTATCAGGGTCTTTTACTGCCTCAGTCTTGAGACTCATATCCGAATATTCTGAATCAGCATCATCTGGCGATGGTTTTAGGCACCTGACATATTCGGTACAGGGTGCTCAATAAAGGGGTGCAGCCAGCCCGTTGGTCCCAGCAGAAGGGGCGGAGGGGCACTCGTCATTTGGTTCCGGGAAAGCATTTGCTGGAAAAATATACCCAACTTTCCTTGAACATAGCTCCATTTAAGCTGAACCAACTCAAGCAGAGCTAGTAGCTAAAACAGCTTAGAGAAACTGAGAGGCAACCTGGATGAGACAACCTGTACGTACCTGTGGATCTGTCCGTTCACCACCCATCTCCTCTTCCAGAAAGCTTTTACTTGTGTAGGGAAAACAGCTCCTCTCCATTCATTCATTGCTTAAGGACAATTTGGTTGACGAAGCTTTGCATCCGAAGTGGAGGGAGTTTCTTAACAATAGCACGATGTCAGATTCCTGGCACCACTTGTTAACAATAAGCATTTCATTAGTAGCATACCTATGTAAATGTTTTTTTTTTTTACAAAAAAGTTACCTAGCACAACTGTTTCTTGGAATCTCGGTGGCTACGCATGAAGCCGAACGCTCAGAGATCGGAACAGAAATCAGACCAAGTTGATGTGGACCCCCAGTACTTGCAATGGGGGTCCTTCGTCCTAGGGTTTTAAAAAAATTGGCCAAGGCGTTAACCCAGGGGGGTTGACCCTGAAGGGGTTTTCCATGGGCACAAAATGTGTAAAAGACCAACAAAATGTTGCCAATAGAACATTTCAGCTTTGATTGTCACTGTGCTATGCCTGATTGAAAACATTTTTTGCCTCGTACGTGAAACTACTTTCCTTCTCTCTCCTTTCTTTTGCTGTCTCCAGTAGATTATGGAGAGAGAGGAAGTTCGATTTTGACGACTGATTACTTTCCTTGTTCGTGTTTCTTCTGCCAACAGATCTCACGAGGCTCTTCTGACCCCCGAGAATCATCCACAAGCTGACGGTGAAGCCTCCGGTGCAGCAGTTGCCACAACAGCGGCAGGAGGTTCCACGTCTGACGCCACCGCTGCGCCGGAGGCTGCGACTGCCGTGGCGGGAGTGGCGGCAGAAACAATCACCAGCATCCTGGACAGCATGGACATCGAGTCCCTGAGCGAGAAGTACTGCGTGGCTCTAAAGCAGACGCTCTTCATGGGCTTCCTCTACCTCGTGGTCGTCATCGCCACCGTCCTCGTCGCCCTTATACTCCTCTTCTCTAAGGTGAGCACCAGCAAGCGGCAACTTTATCCCCTTATGCAATAAATATGAGAAAAAGAATGACTTGATTTTTTTCTCCAAAAATTCTTCTCCCTTCTTTGGCATCCCCCAGAAGGTTCAGGCTTTTCTCTCGGAGGAACGGCGAATTTTGAATATTTGTTTTCATTCCAAAGGCGGGAAGAGCTCAAGAGAAATGTGAGAGGTGGAGAGTGAGACTGTTCATTCTCTTGTATCAACCTCCTTCCTTTCTCTAGGAGGAAAAAAAGCAATCGGTTGATTGAGGCAAAAAGTTTCCAGCAGGTGGCTGCAAGCCGTGTATATTAGAAGAGCGCATTCTAAGAAAAACACCTAAAATGAAGTTTGTAGGTGTTTTGCCACTGCGGAGGAAGGCTAATCTAAAGCTCAGTTCAACTGATACGATCTGAAAAAGTTTCAAGGTTTTCACAAATGTCAAATGCTTCTCAGTTCAAACATTTTTTTTGGCAATTTGACACTTAGCAAACACTGAATCGCGGTAGTTCTGTCTATGTATACTGCGTGCGTCAGCCAAATCAATCATTTCAAAAAAAATTTGTACCATTGCCCTGAGGGGCCTGAAAATTCAATGACGTTTGGGAAAAAAGAAGCGTATAAATAACCCCCTTCCACAGCACACCGAAAGCTTAGCCCACAAAGTGTTACTGTCCATGCCAGAGTGCATCCAAAGAGAGGGCATCTTCCACCTGCTGTGCCAGGACCACCTAGATTCAAAGGGTCACCACAATGGACTGGATTGACGAAACCGTTCTCCAAGCACAGCAAGATAGGTGCACTTGTACCCGGGACTCCTTGGGTCAGAAAGGGCTGGATTGGGGGCCCAAAAGACTTTGGACCATCTTCCAGCCCTGCTTCATCCACTCTGGACCAAAGTAGCTGGGACAAAGTGGCTGGGATGGCGTGCTGAGAGGCTGCTCCTCTCAAATAATCCGGCTTTGCACTGGTGCAAAGCCGTGAGTCATGTGCATCAGTCTGGATGCTGAGAGTGAGTGGCTGCTTTGGGCATGGCATGGTCACACTTTTTGCGTTGAACATTCCATAAAAGACTCATTTGTATGTTTCTCTTTTACGGTATGTCATTGAAATGTCCGGCACAATGACGCACTTTTTGAACGGATTGATCTGGCCGTCGCATAACTGTCAGGGTGTGGCAGCGAGGACACTTTTTTCCATACAAAAACACGTGTCCTCAAGAGCTATAAGGAGTAGACAATTGAGGTCAGTGCCACAGCCTCGTACATGGTCCCAGCTTGCCGTTTCTCGGAATGGCCGCTATCTGCCTCAATCATTCTCTCATGGTCGAAATGCAGCTTTAAAAGAGTCCTCGATTTTGCTGCCGCACCCTGTGTGTCGGCAATGCTCTCTAAAGTTTTATACTGTTCCTCGCTTATGCCTGAGGGGTCTACATCAGACTATGCATAGCAGTGGTACTTTTGTCCACGTAGCTCGGTTGTGAGGAGGCATTGTATCGCTGTAAGTGTTGCCATGGACAGTTAAAACCTTGGGTCTTTTCAGTGTTTCTTTCGGCATCAACCTAGTCTGATTTCTGTTCTGATTCCTGGTCTGAGTGTGTGACACGATGTGAAACCTCTACCAGTATAATTCTACTACTTGGAATAGCTGACAACTCTCGGCCTGAGGCTGCTATTGCTACCTCTGGGCTGCCGAGGCTGCGAGGCTGCTAGCCAAGTTTGCTGTAGAGTTGTGGCTAGTAAAAATCGCGGTTTGATATTTTGCGACTGTAGCGAGTTGTAAGGCCGAATAGTTCTTACACCGCCATAATCAGTGACAGCAGCAGCTGCAGCAGCAGCTGCAGCAGCAGCTGCAGCAGCAGCAGCAACAACAACAACAGTAGCAGCGGGCTCACCCAGGAGCAACCACAGCACCTTTACACTCTGCCACTTTTTGTATCTTCCTGTGTAAACTCACTGTGCACGTAACCATTACGTGACGTGCCATGATACAAAGAAATCTAAGACCCTCCCTATACTCACCGTAAAAGCCCCATCTCATTTGTCCTCATATTTAATAAGTTACTTGCCCCAAACATTATATCGAAACTAGCACTTACGCCCTCTCCACTTCGTTGGGTGGGAAAAAATATAAAGCGTGGGCTTGTGTAACAGACATACACGCAGCCCTCGCTCATCCCGCGCTCCGCGGTCAACACCCGCTCCGTGCTGAACTGGACCGCGCAGAAGTTGGTGAAGCGGGAAATCGGCCGCGGACACACACGAAAAAACTGCAGTTGCGCTTTTGAATTGATCATTACTGGACCACTCTGTACATGTGTTGGTCCCTCTGTTGTCGAGGTAATTGAGTAAGTGGGAGGATCGAACGTCTCAAGAGGCCAAAAGTCAGTTCTCAGTGATCCTTACTTGAATGGACGTGCGTGGATTTTGCAGTCTCTTACGACTCGATCACTTGTACTTAGCTTGATTGACACAGACAGCCTCGATCAATAATTTGCAGCTGAAGTGTAAACCTCACGAATCTGACGAGTTCGTCCACTAATATTAGTCGAGAACTTTGCCATTTCACTTGCCGCGTCCTGCACAGTTACGTAGATGTCAGCTGGCATTTCTCATTGCCAGTTTTCGCAAAACTGGCATTTTTAGAAACTCTTCAACATATTGTTTTAGGACTCAAGTGCCGTATGTAATGTATGGCATATTTTAACGTCGCGGCCTGATTTATGGGGTGGTTCACTTTGAAAGCAGCGTATTTAGTAAAATTGTGAACTTAGTAAAATTGCATATTTCCAAGCACAGTCTGGCGCATTTTTCTGGTCCGCTGGGGATAAACGTTGGCTCCTTCAGTTAGAATTTACTGCACTAACAAATGCCATGGTTGCAAAACGGCGAGACATGGTTCTCCTTTTCCGAGGCCCTCTTGCGAGTACGGGAACCTCGTCAGCGCCTCCCTGGCCGCGGCCTTCTGCATCAAGATGAGAATGGCAGAGGACGAGGACTTCAGGAGCAGGAGCATGGGCCAGTTCAAGATAATGCCCCAGTGGGTCAAGGAGGCCATCAACGCTGGAGTGTAGGCTCCCTGAAGCATGCCAAACATGATGGAGTGGATGGCGCCGCGAGGAAGAGGACCTGAGGACTGCAGGTTCGGCCTGTCGGACAAGGTTGGCCGCCGTGATCAAGGCCAGGGCGGCAGCATCGAGTGAGAAGTAATCTTCGGAAACAGAGCTAACGTTTTCTATGACGGAACTCTTCTTCTCGGAGAAGAAGTCAGTCTATAAAGCCTCGTTGAATTTTTCGTTTTTTGGGGAATGATGACGCAAGACCGCATACGTCAATCCTTTCGTTAATTGCAGAATTCTTCGCCTCAACTTTAGATAATTGTGTTTTTTTGTGCACTGAAGCACGGCAAGAGGGCTCTGGAGGGACCAAGAATCAATATTTTTGTAACAGCTCAAGAGCAACAAGACTGTGTGCAATCTGACAATCAGCAACTGAAGAAATGCCGCTTAAATGGCAGAATCTCCATTCTGCAAAAAGGAAGTCCAACTTTTTAATGCTCCGAAGTTTCAAGGGGAGAATGCAATTAAAAAGTTCAAAACATCGTTTCTTGCTCTTTTGCTGATGCTCTTCTTATATCCATGCATATCAAAGCAAGGTGGTGTTGCCTTGTCACAAGTTGGGGTCATAATGACTGGTCCGACGAAACTCTAACTCGCTATGATGATTGTCTGTGACACAGAATGTGCTCAAAAGAAAAAAAACGAGATTTAGTGTTGAATTGGAACATTTCGGCCCTTTCGGCCAATTTTTCCCTTGCCCACCCAGCCTGGCAGTCACCTTTTTGGCCCTTCAGCAGGCAGTTGGGACAGAGGCCAGATTTGGCTCAGAGTGAAAGTGGGCGGAGGGAGGAGTGGGCAGTGAGGCCTGGCTGAGCTTGGACTGGCGCAAACTCATCGAGCCAAACTGCGGCTCTGCTTGACCCAACCTGTGGACAGAGGGCCTGCGGACATCACCACATTGAGAGGCCGGTGAGGAGCTCCTGAAAAGAATGCTCCACTGTTGGGCGGCGAAACATCCATTTTTTTGTAGTTTGAACAACAGCATTGCTGGGGACACCTGCTAGTGTCTGTATATTATGCTGGACTAAAAGAAAGAAAGTTTTGAAATTGAACTGAGTTCATCTTAGATTTGTGACCTCATGGCAAATCGTGAAGATTTGGAAAGCTGTGGGGCAAAGTTAAACACACCTTCTGTTTAATTTCATTTAACTGCAATGCAGCAGTTTAGCACCTATAAAGTTACTAAGCAGGTCCACATCACATTTGAAATATTGACCCACCATCCTTGTGCACTGTGTCCATAAAACTTGAAGGCATAGAAGGTACCCAAAAACTGGATGGTTCTTCACTCCATTGGTATCCATTGTCTTCAAATGGAGTCTTGCAACAAATATAGCATGTAGAAGGAGATGATAAAAGTTGGTCCAGCCTGAATAGATCTGCATGTAATTGAGAAGTACAGTATGGATGGGTATATTTGTTCTGAACTTTGAGCTGAAATGACATGATGTCTGCCGGGCCAAGTTCCTCAGTCGTCGTCAAGCTGAGAGTTTATGGTCAGGTCGACCCATGTTGTGAAAATTCAGTCGAATTGCTCGCGCCTGAATGACGTTAGCTACAAAGAAAGAATGTGCGGCAGAGTTACTTTGTGCTGGTGCCAAGATTGAGGCCGTCCAGTCTCTCACTTGCATCTTCAGGTGCATAACTGTCAATGCCACGAAAGGCGTGCTTGGACTCACTGGAACGGGAAGCTCTACGTTCCAGGCGGCAATTTTTAGTAGTGGAGTGCATGCACTGCATGACGGACATGGACTGCACAAAGCGCAAGATTTAGCTTTATAACATACCCAAGCAATGGTGGGTACCCGAGGTAGGGAGGAGGCTGATTCGTTGGCTAAGAATTCACTTGGCATCAGGCCAATAACCGTAATTTTACAGGAAAGACAAAAACCGGTAGCCGAATCCTTTCCTTTTTTACTCCAAAGCCAAATGCTTTTTGTCCTCATGGCGGCTTCTTCAGGCTTAAACAGAAAAACGCCCCCAGCCAAATTGCTCCTCACTGGCACCCTCTAAAGGCTGGCAATGACAACTCAGTTTCGACCTCAACAACTCTCTAGCCCAGTGAAATCGTATGTTGGCTTCCTTGCTCAGATCTTTGCAGATTTGGTACCAGGACATTTTCAAGTTTCATACGAGGTAGTGATGAGCTGGAGTCGGAAAGATGTGATTCATGTCACAGACTGTTGATGCGACCACTGTGAATAACACCAACTTGTGTTATAAGGGACAGTGCGTTGTCACAAGCAGGGCTGTGATAAAATCGCACTTTCTAGGAGGCCCAATGCAAATGATATTGATGGGATAAGAACAGCAGTGTCACGAACAGTCTAAATTTCAAGACTTTATTCGTTCCTTTCCAAAAGTCAAGACTATTTATTCCTTTACACTGCCAGGCCCAGCGCCAATTTCGACTGCGTAGCCACTTTCAGACGGTAATAAAACTTGGAGGGGACAGATTCCAAATCTGCGAAGATCTGGACGAGTCGGGCACTTGAAGTTGAGATATAGCCCGTTTAAATCTCATCGGGACTTCAAGGACGCACTGTTGATAATGGTTCATTTCATAGAAGTTATTACATACGCAGTATAAAAAGTATAGTTTCTGAGCCACATTCTCTAGCGCCATTGCAGGCAAACTCAGCTTCAGCCTTAACTTACACATGTCTGACGTACTTAAATGCTTAGTTTAATATTGCATTAAGTCTTTATCATATGTCCACTTAACCAACAAATCCTAGGTGCACTACGTGCCAGTCTACAGGGTGCGACAGCGATATTTAGAAAAGAGAAATATTCGTACGTATGACCATTTTTGGTAAACAAAACAAAAAGCTGAAGGCAGCTGAATGGTGCTGTTTTCCTCCTGCAAGTAATTCACTTCAATAGTTTTATACCATCATCAACCATGGACTCACAATCTGCAAGGAGGCAACATGTGTCAGATCAGTTCCTGCAAAAAAATCTTTGCTGAATTCTGGAACAAGTAATTCTGGCCAGCATGAAGTCCAGATCTTAACCTCGTGGACTATCCTGTGTGGGGCATCCTTGAGCATGAAGCCTGCAACGTCTCTCATGCCAATCTTGAGTCTTTGCGTGGCGCAATCTCCACAGCATGGGACAATTTGTCCAAAGACTACATAGTCAAGACGTGCAGGTCTTTCCACTCTGGTGTTCAAGCTATCATTGACAATGCCGGGGGACACATTGAATAAAAAATATTCATTAGGCGTATGGTGTTGTTCTGTTACAGAAACTTCTTTAGTTTAAGCACCCATAAGTTGCTGGGAGAAATGTGGCATTACCCTCTCGGATATTCAAATATTGCTGTCGCACCCGGTACTTCTAAAGTTGATCCATTCTCCACCTACAGGGTGACCAGTATGTCTTAGAACGTGGCATTTCATTAATAACTCCTAAAATATTAGTTGTACAAGAAAAATATTTAGCAAGAAAAGATTGAGCGACCTCAAATTCATAAAGTTACATGGCTTTTATTCAATGTAGCCTCCTTTGGCCTTCGCCACTGCTTGCAAACACCCACAAACTGTAGGTGGATTTTCGGTATGATGTGAGCAAAGTGTTCATCATCGATGCTGAGTAAAGTAGGATTGGCATTTGCTCTAACTTAAAACATTAAATAAGTCGGGTCAAGAGGCGGTCGACATTACAAAAATTCTGGAAGCGTTGGAGCCTTCAGACCCCCTATGGGGATCATCCCCTTTCACCCTCCCCATGCAATACTCTTTATGACGAGGGGGAAGTAACAAAGTGTCAAAAACATGGTTAGAAGAATAAAATTGAGCATTCAGCATGAAGTGAAATGGTTCCTACATGCCTTCTGTTATTTTAGTCCTTTCTTTGATGCGAATCAATGTTTACAGATGCCATAAATATTTATGCTGCCTTTTCCAGTATCAGTGGTGAACACTTCGCTAACACTATGCCTATAATCAATTAAAAATCTCTATGCAAGCTGACTGAAAATATCTTTTCACAGTTACTATGAATCACCTTGCACATACACGCATGTACAGTATAAGGAAAAGTGTTGAGTCACTCAAATTTGCATTCGTCAGGGAGGATTAGACCACTTTTGTTCTGTTTCCATCTCGGCGCCAAGGGGCTGATTAAAGGTGACTTTACGACCTTTCTTCACCTAAGACATAGTGATTCCTCTAATGTGCACTCAGACTTGCATTCAGCATGGGAGACTAGACCACTTTTGCGTTATTTCCATCTGTTTTGGTGCTAAGGAGCTGATTTGAAGTGAGTTTATAACTTTACTAATGATATTTCACTAAGGAAAAAGGGGATTTTGTAACCCCCTATGCTCATGTCTGACCCTGTCCCATACACACGGCAGTATCATGCTGCATGATACGACCGTGTGTATGCATGTCTCATAAAGAAGAAAGAGAGAAAGAGAGGCCATATCCAATCGAGCCACCCCTCCAGTGTAGATACCATAGGATCCCTGTAGGATCTGCACTGCAGAATGTAGAACCCTCGGGTAAAAAAAATCTTGAAGCATCCTTTTTAGACTCTATAGAAATCTTCCGATGCTGACAATTAGGTAGTGACAGTGAGCCATTATGGTGATTACCACAACCGAAGTCCACTATTGCACACCAACTTCGCGTTACTGGGAAGGCCTGTGGCATTTGTGGGCACTCAAATATTTTGCCACTGATACCAAGCAACCTTCTTTGGTTGCTGAGATAGAAAAGCTCTCATATTGTCAAAAAAAGTATTCATTCAGGATGGTCTTTATTAAACGAACATTCCTCGCATGAAGCTTAATCAAGGCTGGCAGCTGACAGCACGACGCAAGACTAAGGAATTCCTCATCATGCAGTTTACAGGGCTGCACTGTACAAAACTGGTGCTAGTCTCTTGCGTGTAACATACAGCCTGCTCAGCTCTAAGGACGTGCGTGCAACGCACTGTATGCGTTCAGAACGTACGTTCCATTGTTCCTCTCAGCCCTCCCACCTCATTACCTTCCTCTCCACGTACGGACTTTCATGCCCTAGAAAAAGGGCATTTAGAACACTTGCTGAAAGTACTGAGATTGTGCCTTAAGCCCCTGTAAAGGGAATAAAACTATTGCTACAAAACCTGGGAAGTTACAGATAGTCTGCCTGCCCTCGACGTTCGCGCCAAGCAATATAGGAGAGGACAATGGGGTCAGTGGCCGGTTTTATGTATTTTGTTCCTACATGTGTGGTACCAACATATTGAGAGATAGTGAGAAAATGATACTTTTTCCCTCCTACTAAACGGTGCTTAAAGAGTCCCCTGGCACAAGCACTCAACGAGCTTATGTATCAAGGTAAATGCGCGCTGTACAGGGTGGAACAGAAGCCAGCGATGAACGTGCACCCGATCAGAGGAAGTGGTAGGCCGAGCGCGTTACGTGGCTGTGAGATAAAACGAAAGGAAGCTGGCGAAGAGACTCACGGCTTCTGCTGCACCCTGTCCCAGCAGGCTCCACATGAGTAAGTGATGTGTGGCAGCCAAGTTGATAGAGGAAACGGTGCAGTCACACTGCGCTGTGCTCAGTGAACGTACAAGTACCACTCACCTCATGCAGTCAACCTCATTTAAATACGTCAGCTTGGGAGAATTGGAAAACAGTCGCACCATGGAGGTGATATGATAGACGTGGCTAGAGTCACACCGCAACCAGGACGAGCTGGCCAAGCGTTTGGGAGACCAAAGCTATCACACAATTTTTGACCCTCTGTCAAGATCAGCCTAAGGAAACTGTATCCACAATATTTTTAGTCGGCCTTTTTTTAGGCACTGCATCAAAATGGTCAGTGTTGGAGCCCGACACGACCTTAGCACTGTGGTGGCATTGGTCCTCCTCTCCACGGCTCCCATATCAAGCTTCAGCACTTCGTGCACACACTTTAATGTAAATGTTTTTAAGCCCCCTGTACTAGGTCTTGAAATAAAGGTCGCTGTTTGCATCCGTCGTGGTCTTGACACTGAGATGGTCCTTGACCTCCGACGGCACAGGACCACCTTCCCCACTTGAAGATTTTGGTCACGCTGAGGTCCTTTTGCCCTTGTTTAACACCTCCGAAGGAGAGCGACAACTGAGGTCCACTAAAAGTGGTCAGCCGGAAGGAAAACTTAGGAAATCCAACTGTGCAACCGGAATTGCTTCAAGTGCACTCTAAGAAGTGCCATCTGTTTAGGTCCCCACCCTGTAAGTGCCGCAGTTGACAATTGGCGAATCCCTAAAAGAATCAGGCTCCTAAGATGGAGATAAACTATATGCATAACCGTAAATCTCTGCCAAATATAGACTCCTTTGGGGGGGGGGGGGGGGGAGGGTGGCATTATTTATTTCGAACGGAACCTCTGCGATCCTCTTGCTTCCTTCAATAAGCTCTTGGGGAACGACGTGAGTGACATTAGAGGTAGAGAAAACGCAGGCACTTGAAAAGAAACGGTTATTACTCTTCCTTTTCTTAGCTTCTACGTCGTGAGGTGGGTGCGTAGGGAGGTACTTGTCTTCTCGTCAAGCTCGAAAGTTTCTCTCCTTTCCTCAGCTCTTTCCATCACAATAGCTGATCATACGTGAGAGAAAGTGAGGGAGCGAGTAGGTAAAAGATTCTTGCCCCTCCCCCCTCCAAATCAGTCCATGACAGCTATGTCGGGAATGACGTGAATCTGTGGTAGCTGGACGAAGATACCATGGACGGTCCTGTTGGCCGTGCACACGTCCTCACATCACATGTCAAATCTATTGGGCTCGTGGAGACTGGTGAAAAAATTGGTGATCTCGATAATCAATTAATTTGGCACCTTGTAACTGTGATTATGGTCTGATTATCCATTAATTTGGCACCTTGTGACTGTGATTACGGTCTGATTATTAATTAATTTGGAGCCTAGTGACGGTGATTACGGTCTAATCATCAATCAGTTGTTGACTTGGATTAATTGGTTCATTAGTTGACTAGGTGATTATTTGACATCAATTAGTACCTTTTCAACTCATTTGAACCTAGGTCAGGATCTTTAAGATCTGGTACGATAGAACTGCCTCGTTCTCTGTGTCCAGCAAGATTCTGGTGGTTGCCACGGTGCTGCCGCTGGTGCTGAACAAGTGCTAAGAGATGGCGCTGCCGTTAGGTGAGGCTAGTTGAGAAGAAAACAAGAAGAACAAGAAGAGTTTTCTCTTCTTCTCAATCGGCTTCTGAAGAGCAGACAGGCAGACTGGTGTTGTGGGTATCGCTAGAAGCTGGTGGCCAACTTGTCATGAATCATTGACGGTAATTGTCATTTATTCCTGGCCTTCATTTGGTTCTCAGTTATGAAACTAATCTCGACTATCGATTCGATTACAATTAGTCGCACAAGCCTATGTTCTATTGACACTTGGGCAGCTTCTTTTTGGTGCGCTATGGCGATCGCCAACGGTTGGGACTGATGAGGAGAGATCTAACGAACGGGTACGTACGAAGAAAGGCTGTGGAGTTGCCACTGAGCTGAAAAGAGTTCAGTGATGAGAAAGAAACGTTGCCAATTTTGGGTAACTTTTACCACCTGCACGGGTAACAGAAAGAAAAAGTTCAATTTTCAAAAGTGTCCCCCCCCCACTCCCCAAAAATGTCCTGTCAGGGTTCGCTTTGGGTGAACATGAGTTTTATTTCAACAGGTTGTGTGCGTATGACTAAGCAGACATCTCAACACCAGTGGAGACGTTGTTCATAACGAGATGTTATCTCCGACAAGAGGCCGGAGAAGCTTTCTGCGAGGAAAGGGGCCGAGGAAAAAGTTGCACTTGCCGCAAAAAAGGTTGCAAGATCAGCAGTCTTGACTCTAACGCATATTGACGCTATTATGTCTGGGGCAAACGTTCGAAGGACACGATTCAGTGGCTTTCTTTATCTTTTTTTCAGATAAAGTGATACGAACGTACTCTACGCGCCTTAAGTTTTGTCATTCTTTCCTACACACTGGTGTTTTGGTATGTCATGTACTAAAGCTAAAACTTTTTTCCCTTTGACTGACTTCTTGTCAAAAATTGGACACTTGCTGTGTTTGACATTGGCGCTGTCTTGGAGCATTGAGCAGATCCCACAGCAAGTAGGGTTGAAAAAAAAAAAGCTCACGAGGCCCTCGAATGAAGGCAACAACTGTTTTCAGTTTGCGAATTGTCGCAGATGCCTTCGAGCACGTACGACGTCATCTGAGCGATTATGCAGACTTGTTCAGGCAAATCAGCTATCTGCATGAGCGAATCTTTTGCTTGATAATGAAACTGCCAGTACAGTCAACCACTTTATGGCTAATATGCCATCCATCACTCTGCTCAATTTTGTGGAGCCCCAATGTTTCTCCGTCCCAACTTTAGCTGAGGCAGTAACTTCGCCTACGTCAGGCTTTGTCCATCAGCAGCGAACTAACAGTACCAGGGACACAGCCTAGTAAAGAGAGCGTTGAGACGGTGCTGACCTTGTCCCTCAAACACTATTGAATGGAGGTCACGGTTCAAGTGCCGGCTGGCGACTCCATACTGGAAGATGCTTCTCAGTTGGGACGACGCTGTACTTGCCTCGACCGGGGAAACGTTCATCCCTCGCTGTGGCAGACTCTGATTGCGCCTCAGAGATTGACAAGCTACTGTCGAGGTAGATATGTTTATCTGCCGTGCGCCTGGGTCGATAAGCACTGTCACGGAACACCTGGTTTGTTCTGGCCACAGGTACAGTGGTGCTTGAGTAGATACGGAAATGTGCTGCTCTCTGGTCTAAAGCATCGGTGCAGTCGAGTCTGGATGATGTGACACAAATGCTCCCTAATCTTGACATCACTGGTGGAGACGCCCGGATGCAGGATGGGGAAATGGGCACCGACTTGTTGTTCAAAGTGTGGTTCATGTTTGACAATGCCGATGACTCCATCGGCACGGAGAAGCCGCCCCAGCTGTTAAGCTTGTCGATGGAGAGATCCTTCAGCTCCTTGACGCAGATATCGGCTGATAAAGACCATTTTTGAAGAAAAACAGCTTTCTGTTCCAGCGAAACCGCAGAAGAATTCATGGTTGCACTTCAGACGTTCTTCAATAATATCGGTGCAATTTCATTCATGGCCTGAAGAATGTGTGTATATGAACAGTCCCAACGCCGCCAATTCCATCAAGTAACGCTCGACTGCCTTAAAATGGACAAGGAGAAGAGCATCATCGTTGTTATGGAGCCATAATGGCAGCATCATAACAGCCTCCATTGTTTAGGACCACACATCGAGGCCCAAACCCACCACTCACTACTCACCCACCTCTTTTCTGACCATCACATACGAGCTATTGACGGAAGCTTTTCATGTCTTTTAAGGAGAATGCTGAAGGAAATAAATGATTGCTCCTGGGGGGGGGGACAATGGATTTTTCTGCTTCTTACTCATATAGTGAATCAAACAACTTAAGCATGCCCATTTTTTGTCCACGTCTCCAGCTGCTTCAAACTTTCTCGTTACTTCTTTCGCTAATCGGCGAGAGCTCTTTGACTTTTCAACCCCAGAGTCAGCGCGCTCTAGATACTTCTTACTCGTCGTGACATTTCTTCTTCCCCATATCAATATTTCATCACGTTCTTGGCGGATAATTCTTAAATGTAAGCAGGAGAAAACAGAGCCGCAATTTAAGCTGTGCGTGGAAAAAAAGAGGAGCAGCAACAAGGCCATTATTGACACGCTTGCCTCGCTTTCTCCTAACGTCGAAGTACATTAACTGCTTGAATACAAGTAGAAGGCGAGTGTGTTCGTGTGTGTAAAGTAACCACTGTTGCTCTCGGAATTTAAAGGCCTTTTTTCCTGTTACATACGTATGAGGACTCGAATATGGCGAGGCAGCGGTGGCCGCGGTGGCGGCCGCGGTGGCAGCTTCATCTGCAAGCAGCAGCCCCATCTAATTAAAGTGGTCCTGCCTTCGAACTGCACATGAGCTGTAATGGGGAGAGGACAGAGAAGAACAGGAAGAACTGAAGTCGCAGCTCAAGCTGAGAAAAGTGAAAAAAAAACTGGGCCCAAAATTAGGATAAGACTTGTGCAGCCCCGAGCACATGAGTGAGGCACGCGAGGAACGTGAGAGAGAAGAGGGCAGACGAAATAATGCCCACCTTTGTAGCTTCGTAAACGAAGAGGACAGCAGCGGCTGCAGCAGCAACAAGAGGAAGCTTAATAATAAATTCTTTATGCTTGCCTGAAAGTCGAGAAGTCAAGAAGAACAAGTTTGTGTCTCAGTCGTCATATCCACTTTCAGTGCTTTTCATTCTTAATGAACTTTCCCCAGCAAAGGAAGCAACTTTCTTAAAAAGAATGATCTCTGAAACCCCTGGCAGATGTTTACGCGGCATAAATTTCGATGGATTTAATGTTGCTTCTCGCCCGAGGAAGCAAGAGACGCGCCCTCGATTAAGAAAACTGTCGGCCTCAGCGCGTGTGAGCGAAAATAGAGGAGACGCTTTCATCGTCCGTTTCTTTTCTTGAAAGGTCCAAACTTTCACGCTCTGCGAGGTTTCGAAAAAACAAGGACAAAAAAGAGTTACTTGTGCGATTGTTGGACACATTTCCTTTCGTCCACACTTTGCTTCTCAATGAAGCGGACTCCAGACTTCTCTTCAGTCTGGTGGCATCACCTCATTGGGTTAAAGAAGTAAATTGATGCTCAGAAAGTTGGCTCGTGGGGAAGCGAAAAGAGTCTCAGTTGTTCTATCTGCATCTGCCTCTATCGTGGCCTCCTCACCTATTGCTGACCTCGAAATAGTCGGCGTGACCTCGAGACTAGCCTTGTATTGCACAATGCGAAGGAAGAACAGACACGTTGGATGTTTGGCGCAATACTTTCGATCGAGCAGAAGTGGCATTATTTATTTGCTGATACTTTTTTTATTATTTAAACACTACCTGTGTTCCTCTTGTCAGGGCCCATGGACCTCCTTCGCCTGTTGGCTCTCCACTCTGTGTGCCAGCGTGTGCCTCCTGCTACCGTGCCTCCTCGTGCTCCACGCGCGGCTCCTGCACACGGCCAAGGGCCTGGCGGCCCTGGCGCTCTGGGCGGCCGTCGTCCTCACGGTCCTGGCCGCCGTGCTCACATGGTAAGTCAAGGCAAAAGTCAACATCGAAACCCCACCTCCCCCATGCATGTGACACGCTACACGTGCACAGTGTGTAGGTGAGCCACATGGTGAAATTTCACCTTGCTCGGCCACACCCTACATCATTTCATTATAAGCTTAACCTCGGTGAGACAAGAAGAAAGAGAAAGCAGCTCCTCCATCAGGCAATGCGTGCGTGTGCACGCGCGCACGCACGCGCAGACCTGCATGTCTATTGAGAGAGCATGCGTAATTGTCATTTAGAGGTACAGTAGCAGTGGCGTGCGACGTCGTCGCACTGCAGAGAAGACGGAGAAAGAGGACGATTCAGCATACTTTCCACTCAATGTTGTACTGATTTAGCCCGACTTCTTCATCTCAGTCACGCCCTCTTGCGACGGAAAGGTCCCGGGAAGTCGTGGCAGGACTTCTCTACAGTGCATAAAGTCGGTGCAGCTGCTTTGCCCCCAAAATGGCAATCCAACGACATTTTCTTTGGCAATATTCACCACCTCTTGCATAGAGAGAGATCTGGTGGTGACTCCTTTGAGGCCCCTCCACTCCCCCTCCCTTCATGTCGTGCTCCTCTGAGAAGATGCTTTTGATGTCAAATCGTGATGCCACCACCCACTCAGCCACCCCCACCTTACGCCTTATCAAGTAGGAGGAAAAAAGCCAGAAAAAGCAGCACGAGGAGGTAAAAAGAAATGCCTTTTTATTCCTGGCAAACACATTGCACTGGAGTCATCACCTAGTTTTGGGTGGGATCGGGTTTCACCGCACAAGGTAGCAAATATGCTTCATGTTTTCAGGGAAAGATAATCTCGTCGGCAAAGAAAAACAATAGCATTTTTATCATAATTTATGCCAAGGTATTCTCCATTATATTGGCCATGTGAGACACAAGGAAAAAATAGATCAAGAAGCGAAAGGACTGACTGATACCATGCTGAGCGTAATAAAGGGTTTAAAGGGAAAATGTAAATACATGTAATTTGCTGATTTTTGCGTAGAATGAAGTACAAAATGACTGGAAAGTACTCGACCGGACAGATCACTCGACTAACTTTGTTTGGTGATCAGCCTACCTCAGTGATTGCCCGGAGCACCTTCTGGATGGACGGTGTCAATCCCTTCATCACGGCTCCCAGTTCGACGGCAGGCAGATCAGCAACGAAGACAACGATTATGGTCGTTTATTCAATAAAGTTTTAGTAATATTTAAGTCATTCTGCTCAATCAAGAGCGATTCAAGTTACTGACACTTTTGCTTTTATGCCCTATAGATTGTCTCTGTGTAGCTCTAGTAAATTCATAATAGATGACCCTCCAGGGAGCGAAAATGGAGCTTTTTGTTCTTGGCTCAAAGTGCACAAAATGCACAGCATAGTAACTTTTGTATGTGCCTGTAGTGGAGCAAACAAGCCTCCATCTAAATTCCCTTCCACGATCCTTGCAGTGCCCCTAAGTCTTGGAGCCGGTCCGTCCGCGCGCGTGGCGCGGGGCCGGGTGGGGGGGGGGTGGGGGGGGGGGGGGG
>JAAUXU010114415.1_pt1 | contig 21765 bp, 24 predicted proteins | sample 7278151 | NCBI WGS metagenome assembly JAAUXU01 (sample SAMN14350113, study PRJNA611818) | marine sediment metagenome | isolation source: surface marine sediment (1.8m) | place: French Polynesia: Moorea | collected 2018-08 | reverse complement strand
GTGTTTTTTTCTTGCATTGCAAATTTTCTCGTAATGTTGTTACCACGACCCTTTTCAGAAATTCTCCAAGTTTCACTGCCTTTGTTTTTGATCTGAAGTTTTCAACTTTTAATATCAACTTTTTGGCCTAAATCGGCAGACGTTGTCAACTCACTTTTCTCTGGTTTTTGTGTAGAATTCCGAGGACCTTAAAAGAAAAACGCTGCGTTACGATTAGCGCTAGTTTTCCCGCACCCTCTGTGACTAAGGCTATGACTAAGGAGTTTTTGCAGAACTCAGGAAATGATTCCTTTGACAGCTCAGCGAGGTTGATGGAGGTCGGACTGCCTTCCCGCGGGCTGGAGCGGCAACCTCACCCAGAAAGGGCTCAGTGGTGTTTTGGTTCAATCTGCTCAACGACGGCACGGAAAACTCCTTCAGCCTGCACGGCGGCTGCCCAGTCCTCTATGGCACCAAATGGGGTGAGTATTATAGAGCTCAAAAAGTACTCATAATGTGTACATTTATGCTCAAAAGTTTGTAATTAACTTTTTGTGTCTCGTGCTTTGCAAGAACTCCGATTGTACAAACCAAGTCCCTATTACCTGTGTCCAAAACCCATTCTATTGCGCAAACTCTTACTGCCTGTAAGAACCAAATACTCTGCTTATAAGAACCATTTTCACTTCAAACGGATGCATTTTTGAGTGTTCAATTTGCACGAAGGGGCTTAAGTGCACGAAATATAAAATTTTTTCACTCTTTGAACTAGATTTGAATGTGGTATAATAGCTGAGGAAGAGATAAAGTAAAGTATGTCAAGCCAGACTACCGGCATTCTGTTGCTGTGATCAATTTCTGATACAGACTGTATTTAGCATTTCGCATGCATTCAGTCAATTTGCGTAGGGTCATTTTCACCTGTCATTGACTGATCCCCTCACCTTGCCCACATCGCTGCTGACACAGCTAAGAATCACCCCTCCTGAGCTCTTCACATGATCATAGCCTTGTGAAGAACTCTCTTGGTAACGAGGGCCAAATAAAGCCTATCTCTAGCTCTCAAACATTGTCCCCAACTTTGATCTACGATCCCATGCCAACTGTGTGGGGCCCAGACTGGGGCCCAGACTGGGACCCAACTGGGCCGCCCAGTACTCCTGCACTAATGGACTATTGTGCCATAGCTCCAACAATGAGAAAGTGTTGCTACAACGTTGGCTCCAACTTTGGAGAGTATCTGACTGTACTCAAGCTCTCCGGATCATGACCAACAAGCTGGGTGGTCCGCTGTTCGTTGGAGCGACTTGTCTATTTGGGTAACTTGGAAGTGTTCTGCTATCTTTCCTGGAACTACAGAGCCGTTCAGAAGTCAGCCCTCCCCCCTCAAGAAAAGTGAATATTTCATATTTGGACAATATATAGCAATGGTGAAACACAAGGGTCAACGCTTCGGCGTCTAGGATTGCCACCACATGTATGTGGTGGCTGAAAGCATAAGAAAATGGAACTAGGAAATATAGATAGAACCATAGAACTCGGATATATAGATGAAAACACAGAACTCGGAAATATAGCTAAAAAGATAGAACTAGGGAGGCAAGAAAAATGTCAAACCGGGAAAAAATCATACAATATGTATTGGAAGTATTTAAGCTGATTAGTTCTACCCATTCGTCTGATTAGTTCTGGTACAGCTGTTGTCAAGAGAGATATCATGAGCATTTCATAATTGAAGGCTCATTTAAGACTCATTTAAAACCACTAATGTTGGACATACAGCCATGAGAAGCAGACAAAAATCCTCCAAGTGTCAACACTGTTCTATCTGGGGCCGCAGTTGGCAGGACACATTTTGTTGGGGAAATATCATGAGTAAAAGTTGTGAACTCACTTTAAACCAGTTCATCAGCAAATAGACAAATGTCCACAAACAAAAGTGTTGTCAGTTCCACTACTGAATGCAAGTCTGACTGCACATTGGACAAACCACCAGTTCTTCGGTTATGAGTTGTTACTAAAGAGTATAATGTCAATGAAAATCAGCTCCTCTGCACCAAGAGAGATGTAAGCCTGTGCTTATAGCCTGTGCTTTGGCACATAGACAGATGCAAACAAATCAAAAGTGGATCAGTTCTACTGCCACCAAGCGCCACATCCCTTACCCTGGCCGTGAGTGGCGCTTCTATGTTATTCCGTGTAGAAAACAATATCAATATTTCTGAACACTTTAATCAAAAAAGTAGAGTGAAATTAGCTTAGATTAGGCTAAAATTTGACAGACTTTCTGACTGGACTGTTCACACAGGCGATACATACCTTAGGGAAAACAATAAATGTGCCTCGCAATCCCAATAACAATACAGGGTGTTCTGCATAACAGCAAAAGTTTCCGCTGCTCGGCACAATTGAGGCTGTATGCGTTTGATGCATTTAGGTGAGAATAGTTCACATGCAGATGTGCACCAAGTTTCAATGGGTTTCTAAATGCATTTTTGGGCGATGAAGCATAGATTCAAATTTCCTGCTGAAGTATGTTGCGATCCTGCAGAGAAGCAGCCAGAACAGTGAGTCGTGACTCGAGGCCACTTGCTTAAGGGTGCTAATGGTAATACATAAAAGTGTGAATATAAGTAATGTATTAAAACAATAAGGTGTGCTGAGCAAACTTTCTTTTTTCAGTTTCAAACAAATGGGTCCGAGAAGCCAGCCAATTTCAGAAGAGACCTTGTTTGCCTAGACACAGCGACTAGAGGACTTTAAGGTACTTGAATGTTAAAGTGCTCGAGCATTTCACATCAACCTCTGATAATTATAGTGGGGAAACAATTAGGGTAAATTTTGTGAACAGAAATAACAGTTGAGCTTTGTCTTCTCCAACCTAGGTCCACAATAAGGAAAAATATTAACTTTGTTCCACAAATACAGTGGTTTCCTGATATACTTACAATTTTCTCCTGTCCCATTTTTCGTTGAACGCATAATGGTACGGATAAACCAACAACTTCTGCCGGTCCCCAAGGTGTTGGTGCAGACAACATAAGCAACATCATAATTGATTTACCACAGGGCAAAGTGAATACGAATGCTTGATTATGTACTGAATGCAGGAAGTACAAAAACGTCATATTTTCAGCATTCTGGAAATGGTGTGAAATACACAGGACTTAGCAGAAAATATAGAACAGTTGGCTTGAAATATGGCAGGGTTTCAATGAAATATAATGTTCTATTTTGCCCTAATATTGTACTTCAATTAAAAGAGAGAGAGACAGATTCCAGATGAAACCGGACATAGTACAGGGGTGGCCAAGAACGGCGAGACACTCAATCCAGGACTGCATAAAGATCAATAACTCTGGTATAGTGCAATTACTTGACTTCATATTTCTAGTGCCTTTAAGCAAGACCCAGATGGACAATTTTTACTCAATCCAGCCTCCGTTGTTGGCCACAATCTGTTCCAGCTTGCCCCTGAACTTCTTGCAGCTGTTTTGGATGAAGCTCAGGTCCAAGTTGGATCAGGCATCCACCACGGCAGCCTTCAGCTGGTCTTTGCTCTTGAATTGGATGCCACTGAGCATTGACTTCAAATGCCCAAAGACAGTGTAGTCCATGGGGGCGGCATCTGGGGAGTGCAGGGGCCAGGCATGCTTGGGGATGAACCCAGGGGCATGCCCATTCAAGAATTGCTGGGTGGCATTTGCTGTATGCGCCGTGGCACCATCATGCTGGAGCCACCAGCCCTTTCCATACATTGATGTGGCCCAGGGGAAGACAATCTCCTGCAAGTACTTGATGTATGTGTGTGCATTCAGCCTCTCGCCAGCCTCCAGGAAGATGAGTGGGCACTTCTTGCTGTCCGCGCCCACCACAGCAATCACCTGCAGATTGGCGAAGTGGCGTTCTTTGCCAAAGTGGACTGTGGAGTCGGGGGCATTGCCGCATGCCGTGGCCAGGTAGTAGCCCGTCTCTGATGTCACCATCTCGACCAAGGAGAAGGGTGTCTCGTCCAGGTCCAAAAGCACAACTCCACATGGCTTCTTCTTGAGAAGGTTTAAACACTTCTTTGCAGCAGCAACTCTTCTTACGATCAACAGGCTTCAGTGCTTGCCTGGGCATTCTCTTGAAGCTCTTGAGGCCGAGGTTGTCGTTCACCAGCTGCTGCATGGTTGTCCTGGGCTTCCCGAACTCCCGGGCAAGGGCCTTGACCGTTTTCTTGCTGTCTTTCTCTTTGATGGCATTGCTGATGGCCTCCACAGTCTCAGGATCACGGGCTGGTGTTGCATAGACTTTCTTGGGAGCCTCTGCAGTCCCTCTGGCCACTGTCCTTTAGACAGTCTCACGGGACACACCCAAGATGCGCCAGATCTCAGTGGGCGTTTTGCCATGGGCAGGAAGCGTAAGAATTGCCACCCATTCGACTTTTGGGATGTGACATTTCAGTCAGCCATGGTGATGCCATCAGCAAATTTCTTTGTTTGTTACGTTGTCTCGATCTCGAGCTATGCAGGCCGAGCCGATGGGCAGCCAATCAGAATGCAATTGATCTCTAAGCGGCAATTTCAAAAGTGTCTCGCTGTTCTCGGCCACCCCTGTAGAAACAAAGGATAATGCTTAATCAGCATGTACGTTGGAAGAGAGGTTAGAGGTGGATCTAGTGTAGGGATAGATCAGCCTTGTCATCATATTACATACAAAATGTTTTGCATGAAATATAACAAATTTGTGTCACAAGTTAAAAGTGGGATTAAACTCAATTTTTATATGGACAGTTCCTTTACTGTCAGATATGCTTTTTTTATTAGAAATACCATTACTTTTCTTGTCTTCATTACGTGGTGACTCTTGATGTTGAACCTCAACACTTGTTTCTCCTTGTTTTAGAAGTGGTTGTGCCATTTTCTCCATGTTGATAACTGACTCATTGATGTACTGCAGTGCTGCTTCCTGTTTTTTTCCACCCAAAGTGCCGTTGCATATCTGTTGTCAGCATTCTGCTGTCAGCACAATGACATGTCCTGCTATGCCCAAAACAATGACCTGAAAAATTTGATTTTAGAACAAAATACTGTACCAGTACAGTTTACATGCTTACCTGTATACTCTGATGCATTATTCAAATTCAGAAACTGTGCTATGTCCTTCCCAATTGCAGCAAGATAATGTTGACCCATGGGTTGCCTGGCATAACCAGAGCACTCTCGATTGACACCATAAAAGACAGGACCTGATTCAGGCAGCTCTCCAAATGACAGCCTCAGCTTCTCAAAGTAGTGGGAGACCTTTGATGCCATGCAGTTCTGAGGAAGATCCGCAGCCAGAAACATGTTGATCTCCTCCTTGGTAAACAGTTTTGCGACCTGGATTTATAAGTCACACAATTGAAATGTGTGATGTAGCAATGTAGATTACTTCACATATCTTTTGTACATATCCCTGATTGTAGTTTTTAAGAGAGCTCACAGATGACCCCAACCTTTGAAGCTTTGGCCAGTCAACTGCTGGAGCTTTTTTGTTAGCCTTGAATGGATCGCCCACAGACTTGATGCCTTTTTCATGCTTCAGATGATGGAAGCACTTCAGGAAGTCTTCTTCCTTGAGCAAGCCATCCTTGTTGAAGTCCATGAAGGCAGCTCAAGCACATAAGTCTTAGCAGACTTTGATGCAATGTTTGTCTCCTCCATGGTGAGTTGTGACTGGCAAGTGGCTTGGGTTCTTCAGTATTCATATGAACTGATGGAGTCCTTCCTTCAGTGCAATCCACATAGGCGAACTTTGCTCATGCTCATATTTTGTCTCACACCTGGACATCTCAGAGTTCACCAGTATTCACTTTGCCTCATGGTAGAGCAATAATGTCAGGACAGACAGACAGACAAATAGGGAAATTTCAGTACATAATCAAGCATTTGTATTCACTTTGCCTCATGGTAAGTGTAATATCTATCACTGATATGAATGAGCTACGTCACCTTGGCATGGCTGCCTTTCCGGCTGTGCTCTTCTGACCTGGTCAGCTTGTTTATATCAGCGATGAATAACAACCAATACAAGATGATAAACGATTGAAGATATCAATGCCTAAAAATGAACTGTTTCTTGGTAAATGTATCTCTGACTTCAATGAGTACGTGTTTCATTATTTGGATGGATCCTCGGTCTCTGCATCCCTCATTGCTGCCCTTAGTCCTCAGGCAGCAAACATTCAGGCTGCAGAGACCCTGGGTTTTTAAAATGTTACTTTGCCAAATGTACAATTGCAGCTGAATGGATGAGCCCAAACTAAATCTCCAGTAGATGGTAACTACAATGGATATCTCCATTATTTAATGCAGAATATGTGATGAACATGGAAGAACACCAAACCAAGGGATCTATAAATATACTTGAAGTAGGTTTGGATTATCCTTACACATTACAAGTTGAGCATAGTTCATTTCCTCTGGCACCACAGAGAGTTAAAGTTGCAAAGTCCATGCTAATTCACAAAGGGCACCATTTTAGAGATCACCAAGGCAGATACTTCCATCACCAGGGTAAATACGCTGGTTAGAAAAAAACTTCATTCAGTCACCTAACAATTGCTTCCATCACCAAGAAAATATTTCAGGCTAAAAAAAAATATATCAGTCACCAAGGAAATATTTTGGTCACCACAAATTTTTTTTCATCTCCTGAACATATGACTGATTCCCTGCATGGCTCAGCTTGAGCTCAACTCGAGAAGACTGGCATTAAGTTTTTGAAACAATGCAAAGTGACAGCTGTATTAGTGGAGAGCTGGAGACGTGAACAGACCCAACTTAACACTGATGTGACCTTATCATGTCCACTCCTGAGCTGCATTTCTAAGCCACCGCTGCTCCTGATTCTTGGCCACCACCACTGGTTCTCTTTTTCTCTTTTGATTTTTCTGGACTTGTAAGATAGTGAAATACAAGGTTTACTTAAATTAATGTGACTCACATGAATTATTTGGGGTCATTGAATTAGGTGACTCACATCAATTAATTATTTGGTGATCCATTTTTGGGAGAAAAATATTTCCTTCTGTGATGAAAGTGTTAACTTTGGTGAGTGAAGGTTGGTGACTGAAGTATTTGAACTTGGCGACTCAAAAATATTGTCCCATTCACAAAGTCTCAAATCATATGAACACTTCCACTGATCACATCATGGCCACTCTTCTTCCCAAGACAAATTATGGAGTGGACTAGGTCACTTGGAAATCTGAAAATTATCAAGAAACATACTGCTATAGGATGCCACGCAAATTGAAGGGCGCGACAAAGTTCTAAAGTCAGGAATTTTCAGGTCGTCCAATATGTAACCGAACTGTCACACAGCATCACATAAGATCAGCGAACCACCTTATGATGACATTATATGAAGTCATTATATGAATTACGCTCTCTATTTATGACAAAAATAAGTGGCTCCTCCCTTCTGGGATTCACAGCGTATCCTATGGAGGCACTTTCATCAAATTAGGAGAGAGCTATGTTAGACATCCACAGAATGATAAAATAAAGCCAGTGAATGATGTGCAAAATTCTCAGTATGTCATACAGTATTCTTATTGTTCAAAGAATGAAATTCACATGTCATACTTCGTTTTATACACTTTTCTCTTATCAAGCTACGCATCGTCAAAGACAAAAATGCATGTAGTTATTCCTACATAGAGGAATAACTCTCCTGATGATGAGATTGAACCAGCTGATGGTGCAGTGGCTGAGGAGGAAGTGCAGGAGGAAGTCCGTGGTGAAACATTGTAATAGTAGAAAAAAAGGGAGGTAATAGAAGTAGTGGCAGATGAAACAGTAGATGTAGAAGTGGTGGAAGTAGTAGAAGAGGTAAAAGTAGAAGTAGTAGTTGCAATGGAGGTAGTGGTGGTGGAGGTTGCGGTAATAGTAATAGTGGGAGTAGCAGTAGCAGCAGAGTGAGGAGCAATCAAGGAAGTGATAGTTATTGCTGCAGCTGGAGTGGAGGTTGGTGTAGCTGAAGGCAAATAATGGGAGCTACAGGACAAAATAAGACGAAAAACACTGTCCGACGAAATAAGACATGAAAGAAATCATAGTTTACTTAAAAATCTCACCCAGAATCTTGCAACTGTAGCTTCTGCCATTTTTGCACTTCAGGAAGCACCCACCTTAGGAAGTACCTCTCATGGGTGCAATGCAATGTTTGTTTCCCAAACAAAGGGGATGGTGTAAAATTCTTCAGTGCTTGAGTTTTTCTTTTTGAAGGATGGAGGTAATCCCCCCTGCGGAAAATGTGGAGGTAATTTTACCATGACCACAACCAATTGGACGAAGATGATGAAAGAAACCATTGTTCCTGTTCTAATTCAAAGAAGGAACTGTTGAGACTTTTTCCACTCTCCACCCGGATGCTAATTATATGACAAACTTTCACAGGAGATGGGGGAGAAGGAAACAGTACGTAGAACACTTCAAAATTTGTGACAAAACAAATATTCTGGAGTCAACAAAAGATTCTTTACGACAAGGTGAGCAGACGTGCTGGAAACCTCAAAGAATACAAAGTTTTGATATGGCTGCATGAAAGTCATTGTTGTTTCTATGCCTTATCATAGGGCATACGTTGTGATGAAACAGAGTGCAGGAGTAGCACTCCACGCGTACATACAAATTTTGATGCTCCTGCTGTTGCAGCTTCTCCTGCTCTTGCTGATGCCACTGCTGTTCTTCCTCCTCCTCTTATTGGAACAGTTCATCCAAGACGTGGTCCACTGCCTGCTTGTGATGTGGTTGGTGAGGCTCCTGAGGTGAGGTGAGATCAATTATCTCCACCTGGATCCTCTGGTGTACGCCAGAAATTCCTACTCATGAGAGGGCGGAAGAAGTTGTGTCTCAACTAAATGAGGTGGCCAATATGTGGTCCTGCTTTATGGTGGCAAATGGCAGAAGACTTGCTTGTGTTGACTGCTTTTTGACATGATGGGGATACCACTTGAGGGCTACTTGAGGACGTCCGCGGGACATTTTTTTGTTGATGGTGGTCAGCAATTGCCAACATCATAGCAACGGCACAATATAGTCTTCCCACCATTGTCGCCAATCGCCCCTGGCCCAAACAAAGGCCATAACTGCTACAAATGAACTCCGTTTGAGCTGAAATTTCGTGTGTAGACTCAGAAAAAGAAGCGCTGTCAGTTTTATGTGGTAAACCTGGCATGAAATGGACCCAAATTGATGTAAATGAACAAAACTTATTTCTTTACCGTTAGTGAGCGCAAACGGGAGGAAACAAGGCATTGAGGGAAGAAAACTGATCATGAAAAGTGATTTTCCTGATTTTCAGGGAAGAAAAGTGGTGATGGGAAGCATTTACTTCTTGTAAAAGTTAAAGATGAAACTCGTATTTGTACAATTATTGAAATGGAGATCTTTTAGACCACAAGGCACATCTCTTGAATTTTTGTTGGTGTTTGCTGTGACTTGAGTTGAAGATGTGCCTTCCATTGGTTGACTAAACTCTTCTGTCAAGCCACGTATGTCTTCAGGGGTGAAATTACCACATCAATCTTCAGCATTGTTGTTTTTATCCTCTTCTCTGGCCACTGTCATGTAAGAAGTGCTTGGTTGTAAAAATGGCAGCCATCTTGCAAGTAGGGACTTTGCTTTGGTTGACATACTCATTGCACATACTGTCTTTTGTCCAATCATAGTGTGTGCAGAGATCCATTGACGTGACACTATTATTTGCAGTAGCAGTGGCAGAGCTGCATCTCCAGCAATGACCTGTATACTCTTCAGGATCAGATTTTTCCAATATATGAGCCACCTCTTTGCCTCTCTCCATAGAGCATGCTCCTCCCCATTGGACTTGGTATAAAGTTGCCTTCTGCCTTGGTCTGTCCCGTATAAAGGAGTGCAGCTTCAGGTATCTTCTTTGACTTAGCATGATCAGCCTTTAGCTCCTGCAAGTAGCCTTGTACTAGACTGGCCCAGCAAACATCATCAGAAGACTGATTTTCACTACACAGTTTTGGAATTAGGTACTTGGAAAGCTGTAAGCAAAGCAAAATGTCTTGATGCTCAACTTTTTTCCAAAAAAAAATAAAAAAAATCATTACCTTGTTTTATTGGCATTGCTTAGCTCTGGGAAACTCCACTTCTATCCAATCATCACTGTAACGTATTATACAGTTCTTCAAACGTAGTACAGTTCGCGCCGGGCTACGTGTGCGTGAGTGTGAGTGTAACTCAGCCAGAGCGACCAGAGTAACTCAGTTCAAAATGACCCAGAGTAACTCAGGTCGGTGCGGCGACGATCGTAGCGGCGGAGCGGTGGTTGAGGAGGATGTATAAACAGCAAAGTCTGAGTTCAGACTGGGGATGCAATGTATTTTGCACATGCAGTTTATATACAGCAAAATGAGGAAGGGGAAGTTTTGTAACTAGGGTGTGTCTTAGCCTGGACAGCAGTGACCATTACTGAGTCTAGACACTATTACAGTGTCTGCTTCCTTACGTCCATGACCTTACACATGCACACATAGCAACATGCTACAATCACAAATATGAACAGAAGACATATTCAAGGCTTGTAGTTCACAGCATCTGTGTCCACCAAAGTAGGCAAATGCAACAATTGCCTTTCTGACAATCCAGTATTTTGTTTGGAGCCTCATGCTCTTGACAAATGCAACAAGGTGACATTCCCAAGTGACATTCACAAGTGACATTCCCAAGAAAACACAGGTCACTTTTCTGAAGCGATATACCCCCATATAACTAGCTATTTCACGCCAATGAGCGTCCATTGCCCATGGACCGCGCTATTTGCATCTTACGCAAGAGAACTCCATCTCGCACCCAATTTTTCAAAGGCCACAACTCCTGCAAATGTTTGTGCCGAAATTTGGTGTGGAGGCTCAGCAAAAGGAGCTTTACAAGTGAACTTTACATGAAAACTGTCATTTTTTTTCAGCATTTTTTTCAGCTGTCAGCAGCTAGTCGCATTGACATGACGATGTTTACTTTTCCGGGACCACCCAATTTTGGGATTCCAGACTTTGTCTGATTGGGGATGTCACATGTACACTGCTTGTCAAAATGGACATACAGGAGCAAGGGACAGAAGATCACTGGGTAGGTCCTCACTTTTTTAAGCAGAAACACGTGCTATAGCACCAGCAGCTGGTAGGCTGTCCCTGGAGAGAAACAAAAGAATCAGCTTCTCTGTGGACAGTCAGGCCGCCCTATTACTCATAGACAGTAAGGTGATACACCCCAGAACCACAAAAAGTGCATAGCATCATGGGAGGGACGGGGTACAATGACAAGGTTACACCGAGCTTTGTGAAAGCCCTCATAGGACGTGGACTAAACGAAGTAGCAGACAGGACGGTGCGCTGAGTGGAGGAGACAACCCTCTCCCTACGAATAGCATCATACACCCTTGCAATGGGTATACCAATTTTGGTATTTTGGTATGGTGCCCCATACCAAAATGGGGCACCAAAGAACTCTTAAGGAAAAAGCGTCAAAGATGGAATGATCTCACTACATGGGGACATCCTGGATCCACCATCCTGGGGCAAAAAGTTCTGAAGTTGGGTTGCGAGAACTGGCAAGAAGTCCTACGAGCTCTGATGGGACATAATTCTTTCAATTATCGGCGATGGAAAATATGGTGCAGAGAGGAACGTGAGGAGTTTATACACCTGGTGTGCAAGTGCTGCGCTGGCAAAGGAGCAATTGGAAACTCTATGAACTCCAACCAAACCAACGCCCTCCAAAGGAGGCAGAGAAGAATGTTTGCTGTGATGACACCTAAATGAGATCAACGGGGGAAGGGAAAAGATGTTACTCCTGTATTGCAGGTGTGACCTGCAGAACCTGTGCGGGCTCCTCACAAACAAACCTGCCGCGCCTCTTTGGTACCAAATTTTGATGGGTAAAGAGGGTTCGTGAAATGCCAGTGAAAGGTGAACAAAGCCATTGAAAATTGAGGATGTAATTTGTCTCACCTTAGTAGCTACTATGGTTATGAAGAAGTTTCCAAAGTTTGGTTTTTCTAGCACGATGAGTCAATTTATCTTTTAGGGATACATGTGTCCAAGACATACACTCAGCATCTTCCACCCACCACTGATACAAGTCATTGTACACTGCTGGTTCCTCAGTCTCCGAGTGCAGTTTTCTGCAGAGCTCACATGCGGCTAGCTTCAACCCAGAAGATTCTACTTCGTAGTAATCCTTCCACCAAAAGTAAGACAGGTACTCTTCTGGATGTTTATCCAGCCAGATCAAGTACTCAGCAAGTTTTTTGGGACTTTCAAAGTTAGCAGTGTCGATCACAGAGTGTGGAGGAGTCACGTCTGAGTATGGACCACCTCCCATTACCACTGGAACAACATTCATGTTTATGCGGGCAAATAACTTTTCTGTCACATAATCCTTGCAGAGTGAATTCTCAAATGAGAGATAAAACTTGTGTGTGTGTTCAACAATCCTGGTGCAATTGTCAGAATTGGACCCATGGCCTGGCTCACACGTGACTTGGCCACAATCACCCATGACATCAACTGAAAAGGAGATGAAATTACATTACAGCAGTTACAAAGTGCTTTATGTTGGAAAGTTAAAATATTCTATTTTGTCTCTCGACCAGCATGAATTTCAGCAAGTCAGCTTTTCATGCTTGCAAGTGTTGTAACTGCATCTAAGATGACTGCATTTATGCCTAATGAAGTCAAAGTTGCCATCTTTTCAATTAAGTCAATGTTAAATTAACAAAGAATTCGACAGACAATGGACGTGAGAGTCGACACATGAGATGAGTGAATGCAGAATGACAAATAAAAGCTTTACTCGAGGCCTCAAACACAACAAAGATTCACTTTTCACCTGGGATTACTTTTTTCAGTTGCCTCACATACTTGTCACGCATTGAGGGAGCGTGACAGTGTGAAACAATCCAGGCTACCATCCTTGGTCTTGTCGCCAATGCCAGAAATGACCTAGAGCGAGTTTGTAAGCTGAGTTTGAACTCTTCTGGGTCATAGGGCAGCCACTGTTGATCCTCTTCGACTTCACCATCCTTTCTTGTTATCTTTCCGAAGCGGCGTCGAATTGAACTGTCTGATCTGTACGTCATGGTCCAGTTGAAGAAGCCTTCAGTCAAAGCAAACATTAGTGGCATTAAGAAAACGAGAAGCAGGTAACTTTTATAGAACCATTACCACTAGCAATTTAGGATTTCACTTCATGAGTTATACCTGAGCTCACTAGACCTACCCTCAACCTGATGTCTCCTCACCTCATATGAGGTCCACCTTACAGAGCTAAAAATATATTGCATGCGCGTAAAGCAGTACTCTATTTTCCGAGTTTTTCAATGTTCGAAGTCCGAGTAATTTGAACATTAAAGAGGGAAGGCCACTTCTGTGCATGCAATTAGAAATTCGACTCGGTTCAGTCTTGTCCTTTCATGCAGTTTGTGAAAGTTCAAGTGCAAAATGCCGGCATGCTGTGCTCTAGAATGCAGCAACAGGACTAAGAAAGGCTTCCAAATACACATTTACCACTCGACCCCCTGTGGAGAAACATTTGGGGCAACGAAATCAAGTAGAAGAACTGGACACCATCAAATAATTCATCTCAGTGCTTGGTCAGTCTCGCACTTTCAAGCACTTCTCCCTGTCCCAAGCACTACATTGGCCATCAGATCATGCATATGTACCTATCACGCACGGTGCTTGCCGTAAATAATGTCACTTGGTACGTATCGGTGTCAGATGCTGACTGGGGATGTTTCCCAGTGGCATTTTAGCATGTAATTGATTATTCAGGCACTGCGACATAACTTTTAGTACACAAGGTCACAGTTTTGAATGTTTGTTCAGACACTCGAGCACTGAAAGTATGGTGAGCTGACCACAGGTCCGTGCTGGACGCAACCGAACTTTGATATTTTTGACCACTGCTTGAAAGTGAAAGTTGCTGAAATTCTCTGAGGGGCTCCCGCCCCCAAGGCCCCTTGAACATCAATTTGAGGCGGGCACCGCCTTGGAAAATGAAATGACCGATGCTGCCTTTCTGAACAGTTTCTCCTCGGATGTGAGCAGTTTCTCATAGGAGGTGGGGCATATCCTTCATGGTGTGCAGCCCTCTGAACTGACTGATGCTGCCTTGACGAGCTGTGTCTCCTTGGATGTGGGGCGCATTGAAAATCTTCTTGTAGAACATCAACGGGAGGTTGGTCTCTCCTTGGTTGACGTGACATTGCAGGACATGTGCATCTCCCCATGCAGCACAAGCAGTAGCAACACACCAGGAGACATACGACGAGGCAGACGATGAGAATCAAAATCTCTGCAGCGACACCAGTTTGTAAGCCCATGGTTGGAAAATGTATTTCCAAGAAGTGGGATCCATTAGAATTCTCCTTGGTGATTTGTGTTGCGCCTGAGTTCTGTGTGGAGGTTCCTTGTCCCATCTTCAGGCTGGTAAGGTGAATTCACTCCTTGGCAGAAACGAACAATCATCAATAAGAAATGAATAGAAACACTGGACGTGAACAAAAAACTCCGAAATCGGTCACGCAGCAAAAATGACACCAGCCACGGACCGACAGACAGATGTGCTCAACACAAATCTGGTGTTGCCCCGACTCGAAGCTGATCTCGCACACTAAGCTGATCTCGCACACGAAGCTGGTCTTGCCTCGACTCGAAGCTGATCTCGAACTTCACACTCACCATGCACTCTGGACTCGCTGATCAGGGCACACAGTACGGGAAAGTGATCTCACCTTGACTTGATGTACAGCTAAGTCCGGCTGGATGACCTTGAGTTGAGTTGGCGTTCCTGGTAGAGATGTTGACGGCTCAAATGTGAGTGAACAGATAGGGCACTTGTTGGGTCCCTTGACCCTGGAGCATCAACCCACGCCGTTGCTTGACCCATGGTGACAAAAATCGGCCGCGTTGCTTGACCCACGGTTTTTCGCACAAAAGCGCTACTGCTTGACCCACGGATGGAAAACGCCGCGAAAATGACAAAAATGACGAAAATCCGCCGCGGTGAACAAAAAACGCCACAAAAATGACCAAAATCGGCCGCGCAATCGGCCGCGGAAAGGGCCCGTCAGCCGCGAGTTGACGAAAATCCGCCGCGAGAGAAGATGGCAGAAACCAGCCGCGGACACACGGGCACACACACACACACACACACACACACACACACACGTACAGTACATACGGGCCTGTCCTTATATATGTAGGGATCCCTTAATGCCAACCTCCATCAGCCTCAAAAGTGGCCGCAAAATTGGGGGACACCAAAATTGTAGTGAAATAACTCCGTCATTTTTTGAGGTATTTCTAAAACTTTCATATCTTCTGCAAGCTGAGAATTTGTTACAGTAATACCTATAACATAACGCTATTGCCATCTCAACTACAGGCAGAGGTAGGAGCTGTTCCTTAAAGCCATCAACTTTGGCAGCCTCTGCAGCCTCAACATATGACATAAGGGTCCGGTCGAAAAAAAATGTGTAATATACCTGACCTGAGGAAAAAGTCATATTCTTGCAAGAACATAAGTTTCACCCAATTTCCTAGACTTCATATTACAACCTCAAATTACAGATGCTAATAATTTTTTAGGCTGTCGATTAAATTTTTCCAATCTTTTGATATGTTACTACCTGCATCCATGCCATCAATTATGCAATCAAGTATGCAAATCCACAGAAAACCCAGTTGTTGGTTGTGAGGTCCTTGTGCACTAGTGTGATTGTAGCGGGAAAGACATCGGTTAGAGGCTAAAATCATCCTCTATAGATCTCAAACAAAACTGCACACCTATTTCTGAATGAGCGATCAGTTCTCTGAGATATTCCAGGGTACTGAAAATATCCTATAATACACGTTCCGTCCAAGATTACTTTACAGGTACTTTTTCACATTCTCACAGGATATCATCTTAGGATTGCTTCGAACAGTTACCATGATCATCATATCTCTGGACTTGGCGACGTCTGTCGTCCAAATCGTCCATATGGAGAATGTACAATGATGGACTGAGTGGTAGAAAGTGTGACTTTTCAGTCGTAGGGCAACATCTGTTTCAATGCGTTATCATTCTCAAGACCGAAAGATTTGTCTTTCGATAACTCGACAATCTCTGAGGTCAACTGAGACCAAGGTTGCATACATCCCAACTGACAGCTCCATTCTCCTTCAGACCCTTCCTTTTTTAACAAATTCGTTACATGTACTATATGATTTCAAATTGTGTACCATGTTCTTTGTCATCCGTTGTATCAGTCGCTTAGTCTCGTAGTTCCATAGTCTCCTCGTCGGTCTCAATGGCAGATTGCGTGATTGTCAGAACATTAGTTCCACGTATAGGTGTCACCTGCACATTCAATCTACGCCTGCCAGACAATCTTAATAGACATTGTAGATTATCGGTTCCCAAAAAGTTGGCATCATAAAGTTGGCCCAGTCGATTCATGAGAGTCACGAACTGGTCCGAAGTCATTTCCATCATGATAGCGGAATCACCTACTTAAGTGATGTTGAGACTCTTTTAAGAGTTGTGATCATCTTAGATCCTTCCCTAGGATTGACTTCTTGGATACTGAGGTCCATCCTCTTCCCAACGTTCTGTCCCATGACCTGTTAACTGGGAACCTACCTTGTGTGATCTTTTCGACGTTTTCTTGGTCATGATGTCCCAGCTTACTGTAATCAGTGTGAGTTCTGAAACTTCTCAACCCTCTTGATGGTGTGGCATCCCCGGGTATTTTTTCCCCATGATCTGGGGTTGTCGATGTCGACTTCGCCTTCCGATACCTAAGCCTGGGACGTGGCTGAGATGCTTATTATGCGTACGGGTGGTGTTCCTTAGTCCCTCTGCGCTGCGACACCTCATCCGTTCCGGGTGGAGAGGAGAGGATATGCGGGGGTCTTCTGATATGTAGGATATGCGGCTCTGGCGCTTTAGACTTGTGATCTCTTCGCCCTGTGGCTGTTTCCTCCCTTCTCAGTCAACATAGGCCCCAGGCCTCGCCGCGCCGTGGCCGTTCACCTGATTCCGTGGGGAGCATAGGCCTCTGGTGGCTCCCTCATTCTAGGCGTTCCAACTTGTTGCCTGCTGGCAACAATTGTGTAGGCCCTCTGCCTCTTCGCCTTGTGGCGTTTCCCTCGTTCCAGGCCTACTGCCTACACGCCACGTTGCCAGTTTCCAACTGTACAAGACATGGTCTCGTCCTATTTATTCGTTTATTTTACTCTTCTCAATCACTGTCACCGAGATCATTCCCTCGCAGTTCGAGGACTTCCGTCTGCTTCTACCTGGTCGACCATCCGGCGTCCTTCCTCCGCCTTAAAGGATGAATTGGGAGTTATGGTCAAGGAAGGTTCCCACATGGCAGGTTCGCTCGATGGTGTCCTTGATCAGGCAACCGTTGATGGCTCGTGGTTTCAACTTCCATGCAGCACAGAAGACGCTCTCGTTGTCCATCTCAAAGTCACGTTCTTGTCTGGGTAGAGCACTTGTAGCCTCTGCCGTGTTGTCTGCTGTGGTTGAAGCGATTTTGCCAGGACAGTGCACCTGTATCCCCTGCTCAACATGGACTCGTTTCCAAACATGTGTAGCGTTCGGCCGAGGATCTCTCCTGACAGCTGAGTTCTGCATGGTGCATATGGGTGTGTTGCAGATCAAAGAGAAGGTAGAGATTTCCAAGAGGAGACTCATGTATTGACTGCAGCGTCACTCTCCTCCTCCTCACGGGATGCCGGCCAGCTTCCCTTATCCCTTAGTCAGCTGGCGGCCCCACTAGTCACACCCGACAGGGTAGTACAAGCTATGACGCATAGCCCCAAGGTGGTCATGTCCTTGATGGTACATTCTAAGGCCTGTATTGGTGGCGTCCGGAGCACCACGCTCCGCCTGGACCGAGACGTGCCAGCTCGGTGGGTGTGATCATCAATGATCAGTGTACGTATGGTAGTGATTCCTAGTTACAATCATCTACGATAGATGTCTTAATCATAGTATATCCTCATGATATACATCTGATGCTGTCTCCAAAGTGCTGCAAGCTTCAAATGTGAGGAGTCCCTTCAGATAGCACGCAAAAAGGGAAGTAAGAGTTGGAGTCGAAATCACCCTGGGGACAACACCCACCTCAGGTTTCTTTTGTTTCTAAACATGTATATGTTGGGTAATAACATTGAGGTATATTGGTCTCCAATAAAGTAGAACTTGAAAGCTATTGAGTTTTTCCGGAAATTTGCAAAACGAGGCTACCCAGCTGAATCTGCCAAGAGGAAACTAAAATTTACACAAAATTTTCTTTTTTCTAGGGGGTCTACCATTTTTCTGGCTGAAAAGATGGTTGAGAATAATGCAATTTTGTTTTTTTAGGCACAATCAAAGAAAGATTTAACCCTGCTGGTATCTCCTCCAATATGATACAATTTTTAACGCTGTAGATGCAACCAAATATCCTGTCCCATTTCTTACACCTAGACTGCAAGCTAGGCAATTGGTAGGTTACTTCTTTGGTTACTTCTAATCAAAGTCTGAAATGGAAAAGCAAAGAAACTGTAGGAAACAAAGCGTGTCTTTTTGGTGGTACTAAGTGCTTCTTCCCCCTACTTGACTACTTGTGATCATTTTGGGCAGTGATAAGCACTACCTCCTCGCCTACTCATCTTCACATGTGAGAGGACTAGCAGCAGACTACACAATGGAGATGGTTGTTCCCAAACAGCTGGTGCTCGTCACTGACTTTAAAGCCATTTTCCCACCTCTGGGAGTTGTGATGGACACTTTCACTGGCCTGCTCTGTTGCAAAACCATGTCCCCTCTTTTTCCCTTCTGGTCCAACTCCCTGTCGTTTGATCCACTGTGAGACATGTTCAAAGGTTGTGTAGATCTTGGAAGTGACACTGATCCCCAGCCTGAGGTTTGACACTTTGAAGTCTGCAATCTTGTGCTGTAATCTGAAGCTGCATGCCAAGGCAAGTAAAAAAAACTACGTCATTTAAGCATTGGAGCACAGCAACAAGGACCTTGTGCTCATTAGGGAGTCGGTGCCCAAGGGCCACAGCCTTTCTCAAGAGCTTCCTACAGACATTCCCCTCAAGTGTACCTCCTTGATGCTCCACTCTCATGATGTGGTGGTGCGTGGTCCTGTCCTCAGCAATTGATTGTCATCACCCATGACCTCCAAGAGTGCCCCTTAGATCTTCATTGTCACCCAAGCATGAGATGAAGTTCAAGGGCAGGAATCAAATCAAAGATCACCATATCATGTGGCTAATTGAAGTGGGACTGATTCTAGCAGTTAAAGAAGTCACTTGCGTCAACCTTCCTTTTCTTGGTTACTGCCATCTAGTACAAACTGGCCTGCTCCCTAACACATCCAGGTGTTTGAAGCTGTCTAGGCTTGCCTTTACTAAAGCACTAGTCTGCCTCACACCAAGTGCATGGGTGCACAGCAGCATGATATTGCAAACCCCAAAGAATGTTCCATAGTTTGAGATCACAAACCAAGCAAAAAGGCATTCAGCCGAGCTGGAGCTCATGTAGAAGCAGCCTTAGATTGTTATAATTCACAGGTATCCCTTTGACTATCCCAGTCATGAAGGGTCACTTGACTCCAGTGTCCACGAAGCAGTCTCCACCATTTTTTTGCAAGAGGTGACTGAGGAGTTCTAGCTTCCTTAATGATAATAAGGAAAGCTTTATGAACGCTGTGGCCACCATCAAGCCCAAGCTCTAGTCTGCAGTTAAAAATACCTGTCTTTTCACAAACAACCTGGGCAAGTCTCTATGGATCTGTCACAACATCTGGCTTCCAGACTTTTTAAGACCCCCCATGGCTCATTGTTCTGACAGAAGTGGAGAGTCCTAACATCAATCCAAATGCCCTTGCTCCCTTGAAGCTTTTTCCACGCCAGGCTCAATGGCCTTCTTATGGCTTGTCTCAGGATGAAGAGCCTGTGCATATCAAAGTAATGCTCAGTCGGACATGTTGCCAGCAGTCTCATTCAATGCCAAAATGGCATCAAGAGGAAGAGAGGGAGGTCTCTCAAGATACTCTTTTGCTTTTGTTCCCCCAATAAGTGAAAGCAATCTCTGTTGGTGTTCCCTGGAGATTTTGCAGCATCACCATCCTGGAACGACTGGCTTCTGCCTGTTCCCTGATGACATGTGTTGATGTGCAGCCAAGAGAGACGTGGTGCGAGGTGCCAGAGCACTGTGGAGATTTTGCAGCTTCTTTTTTGCATGCACTCATGCCCCTTATTCTTGTCCGCATTGGAATAGCACACAGAACAGACTTAGGAGCATGGACTTAGGAGGAGTAGCAAGGGGGATTTCTCTGCAGAGTTGCAGCAGCTGTGAAAAGAACATGTTTAGACCACTGTTTTGTGTCAGGTGTTGTGAAATTCACCCAAGTCTTTTCGATGGTAACCGTCTTGACCAGGATGCCTTGCCCACCTCAAAATGGAACTTGAAGAACTTGGTCGCACTCCTGACTCTCAGTTTTGTGCTGCTGAGAAAGCAGACAAGGTAGTCATCTCACAGACAGCTTTGACAGACCTAAGTCACCATGAATGATCTGGTCGATGGTGGCATGGCTGAGGTTGGTGGCTGCCTCAATGTCTTTGATGGTTGCACGATAGTCATTGTCAACATGGACCTCAGACTTGATGTTGCCCCGAACGTGGACACACTTGTCAGATCCATGGAAACTAGCCCTCAAGTTGGCCAAAATGCCGTCGGCTTGGCTCCTGTTCAATGCCTGAGACCTACAGGTCATTCGGAAAGGTGATGGCCTGCCTGCAGTAATAACATTATTATATGGCACAGCTGATGTCAAAGTTGGCCTCGTCTGGGAGCGACTTCAGAAAATCCTTCAAGGTGCCAACGATTCGCTCCTGACTCTTCCCGGTCTGCTTGCTCACGCCGCCAGAGTCCAGGAGGGCCTCAAGTTCATCATCTTTTGTCGTAGTAAACTTGGGCATTTTGGAAGCACACGACCCGTCAAACTTGCAACGTGGCAATGCAACGGGCAAGCAGTAGAACTAGAACTCAATTGTTCCTTCTCTTTGTTTTGTTTCCCTTTTTTGCGCAGGTGGCAACAAGACTTCATTCGGCCCTAGGGCCAGTCAAGACCTTTACGCGCCCGCCGTTATTTAGTGACATCAGCTGTACCATATAATAATGAGCATTCACCGTTGCATTTGTATTTTTTTACTCGCAACTCGAGTCAAGGACAGCCTTGAGCTCCTCATTGTTCATGGTGGTAACCTTTGGCATCTGGGCTCCACACGACCCGTCAGGTTTCCATCGTGGCAACGTGCAATAGAAAGCAATCTTTGCTTTGTTTACCCTTATGGCCCAAGATTTTGTTTGGCCCGAGGGCCGAACCAGATCTTGTGGCACCTCAACCATGACTTTTATGCAGCCTGTCAATATTTACTGAAATCTGCTGTACCTTATAATGATGATGACTATTTTGGCTCTCTTTTTCTATTAGTGTTCTGATCGTGGTTCTACAAAAGTTACTCAAGCCACAAATGCGCTCATGATGATGAATTTTTTTGCCACTTGGCCTGTGCGCTAATTCTGCCCCCCCCCCGAACACAAGCCAAGGCAAATGCCATCTACTCGAATCACAGACGTTTCACCCCGGGACAAGTTGACCCCTCCACACAGATTGACCCCTTTTGCGATTTATACATGTTTCACCCCTAGCAGGTTGACCCTCACACAAATTGAC
>JAAUXU010156038.1_pt1 | contig 21766 bp, 20 predicted proteins | sample 7278151 | NCBI WGS metagenome assembly JAAUXU01 (sample SAMN14350113, study PRJNA611818) | marine sediment metagenome | isolation source: surface marine sediment (1.8m) | place: French Polynesia: Moorea | collected 2018-08 | reverse complement strand
TGCATCAGTCCAGTGCTCGCAGTTCATCCGACTGCATTCGCCCATTTTGCACGAACCTCATCACAGCACTAATCTCATCTCGTGACTGATTGTAATTCTGACTCACCCTGTGTATGATCACATCCTGGGGTGGTTTTTCTTGACTTTGCTACCATTTTGTAGAAGTGCGGACAAAAACCTGTGTCTGGTGGAATATTTTGAGCCTTGAGCCCTCTTTTTGTCTCCTGCTCCAAAGTTGCGAAAAGTTTTACCTCAGATAAAAAAGGTGCTGATGCGTCAACTTGGATTCGCTGGCGGGCGCCAACAGGAAGTACACGTCTGATTACTGGCAGCAGAAGAAGGACCAGCTGCTGGTGCTGCTGGTGCTGCTGCTTGCCGTCAGCCAGCCATTAATCAAATCGGCTCTCGGCAGTGATTGGGAAGTGCTCGAACATCCGCGTGTCGCAGCGAGAGACACAAATCATGAGATTTCGCAATAACAATATTCATAATAAGAGGTTCGCGCTATCTTCTTTGTGCGCCAATCTATTCTCACTTGTTTAGTCCAAGCACTTTGCAAAGTGTGTCAAGATAGGTCAGAGATAGGCTCTATCTAGCATGTAAAGGTGTAGGATTTAAAGTTGGTGCGTGTAGAGGTGTATTTTTTAAAGTTGTAGCATTAAAAGTTGCACCAGGTACAGTCGTAGCATGCAAAGTTCTGGAATGTTCAGTTCCAGTACGCGAAGTTGCACGATACTGTAAAGTTAGAGGGTGTGTCAAGTTGCAGCACGTATAAAGTAGCAGGGTGTTGTAAAGTTGCATGATGTGAAAAGTTGCAACACGCACCAAGTTGCGGGATGCATTAAGTTGCACCATGTATAAAGTTGCAGCATAAAAAGTCACATACTGTTCTAAAGACGACAGTTTAAATGCAGTGCGAGATTCACCTGCTACATTGAGACCGCTTTGAGCATTGCATCTTTTTGACGGATCTGCTGCACCCCCCCAAAAAAGAGCATATAATTGCTTAACCAGAAATAAGCGCATTGTTTTGCTTGCCACTCATCATCACTCACCGAATGTGACAGTCCTGTTAGTCCACCTGGGCGTGGGCACGTTGAGGAGCTGCTGCCACGACCTCAGGATGGGCTTGGGCCTCACGAGGTCTTCGCTGGTCTCGAGCGCGGAGGTGAAAATCATGTTTTTCACCAGCTCTTTTTTTCCTCCAATCGAGAGAGAAGCAGACTGACTTCTCTCTCGCTCTCCTCTTCGCTTTGATGAGTAGATTGTTGTGCTCTGACTCTCTCACTTATTACCTCAAACTTTTTGGTGGTGTTGCTGCCTGGTCAGGCAATCTCTTGGCGGCGGCCGGGAGTTATGAGCTGCTATCCGCACAGCGAGAGCCGTGAAGGAGCCGCCCGCTCCGTCTCTGCCCCGCCGCCTTCCCGGTCCCGGCCCAGTTGTTGGCGGCTCACACGGTGGCCCCCCTCCTCCTCCTCCTCCTCCTCCTTCGAACGGGAGGAGACGGCGTCAGACGGCGGCTCTCGTTGCTCTTGTCTGTGTTGTTTCATCTCTCGTTTTATATAGACGCATTCTCATTCCGTGCAGACTTTGCTTTTCGGTTGCGTGCAATTTTTAGGTCAGACCTTTTTTTGAGATCTGCATCGAGAAAGAACAAAGACAACATGTTTAAGTGCACGTGACACACAAAAAAAGAAGTCTTTAAGGGGGTCTTACCTTATCGGACAGTCATGTAACAAGAAGAGGGGGGGTTGAGACGTCCTTTATCGGCCCCCCCTGTGCTTACCTCTTCAACTCATTATCCCTTCTCCTTGAGTGCAAATGGTTCTAGCAGACTCTGTTAGTAACTACTTTGTGAGCCAGAAAAAACCCTTGTCCTGCCGAGAAGACCAATTATTGTACACCTGCCAGTGAAAAAAGAAGCTGAGAGATAGAATCTACTTTGCCATTCTTTTTTTTCTTCCTCACACTGCAGATATGAGTACAGAGGGTAGTTAGAGCTCAGAGTCAGCAGTAGCCGGATCATGGTATTAAGAGAGGCCAGAGGTCACGCGAGACGTCGGACGGTCACAAGATTCTTTTTTTTTCAGGGTGTTATGTTTGCTGGCATGAATCTGCGGATATTTTTCAACCTGCTGCTCTTTCTGTTGTGCGTGTGTGTGAGAGAGAGAGGAAATTCCATTGGCTCAAATCGGAGATGTTTTTTTGCTTGGCCTCTCTGCTGCTACCACCTTGACATGACATGCAAATGCGAGGTAAAAGAATTCGATGCTGCGCCGCGCACCTTTTTCTGGATAAATGTATGCAAGAAGAATGTTCAGCGTCATAAAAGAGATAGATAGATAGTGTAGATGAGCGTAGCATTAGGACCCTTTTTTAGTCCCCCCTCCTTCCCCGTCCACCTCCAGTCATGGACTTTAGGGGTGGTGTGACTTGAGAAATCCACCAGCCCGAGCAAGTTCGAGTCCGAGCTCGGCGAGCCAAGAAACGAATCGAGATGGCTCGAGCTCAGATCTGACGAGCCAGGAGTCACCACGAGCCTCAAAAATGGTCGGGACCACCTCTGGCAGACTTCGTGCTCAGTGGCGGCGTGAGGGAGCAACTAGCAACATACTGCACAGGGTGCGACATTAATCAAGACAGTACCAATCTCGGGAGGAAAATGGACCCGCCGCAGTTGGCCACGTTATGCACACTTTTTCAAACCCTTTCCCCACACTGGCCTGGTGAAACACACGCAAGCACACATTGGCTTTGGCCTTGGAAGTCTCAGTGAGGATAAGCATGGGGTTGACTGTTCGTACAGGTTCCACCTAGTTGATGCAACTTATTTATGCGTGGATTTAACTGACCATGGGTGGCCCCTCCTCCCCCAAACTGACTGAAGCTAAATAAACCGCACCCTTTGTGCGTACAGCGCAGCTCCAAACACCTTTTACACTACATGTGGAGACCCTTGCAAGGTGTCAAGAGTGTTTGGAGTCACACTGTGCAAAGAATGGTCGAAAGTAAACTGTCTCAGACAGGGTTGCCACAGATGTCAGCAACTGTGCTGTCAAGCACCTTTTAAGTATTTTGACTACTTTTGGCCAGAACATCTTGTGGCTTCTCTCTTTAGGCATTTTGTCACTATTGTGACAGTTAAGGCACATGACCTCTAACAAAATGGAAAAGCAATGATTCAAAATATAAAAAGAATAGACTGAAAGTAGAGACACTGATGTTTACTCGAGATATTTCTTTAATCAAGATCATCTAAAATTACTACAACTAAAAATGTTTCCAGACATTTTGACCCGAAGCAAAACGTTCCTTGGGAGCTACTTTAAAGTGAAATATTTACGAATTTTTCACCCAGTGCCATATAATGCAAGTTTTGCCCCATTTGGAGAACCTGAGATGCCCAACAGTGTGTACTGATGTGAATGTCAGCCCTTGTTGGACATTCTGGTTCAGTCTTACCCGGAGTCCCCTGGATACCGATCATTTCGAAATGGCTATATATCAGCTCCTACTGGACCAATTTTGAAAATTCTTTTTGCAAGTTGTGGAATTATGAATGGGGTTTGAGCTACAACGATTTTGAGCCTTGAAACATCAGTTTGACTCATCAGTTTCCTCCACGTGATTCAAACCTGGTGCTAAATCCGTGCAGGTCAGCAGCTGGATACACCAACTTTCCACACCACCAAAACTGTCATTTTTTATATCCACATTTGGCAATTGCATTATTTCACACTTATCCCAAGTAAAGTGACATTAATCCGCTTGATTATTGGTTCTGGGAGCCACATTGAATCACATGTTGATAAGAATGAACCTCAGAGTACAGAAGCAGTAATGACACTTGTTGAGACTGAAGTAGAGTCAGTCCTATGCAAAATTATTAAATCATCTGTATGTAATATTTGAAAGTGTGCAAAATTGTGCATGAATGCAGATGACGGCCTTTTCCGACAACTCTTAAAACATAGCTTAAAAAGTGTGGCGAATGAGCTGTCAGAAAGACAATGTCTAATGATCATTTAAACCCTATTTATTACTCTACAACATGCAAAAAGAATGTTCAAAATCGGTCAAGTAGGAGCTGAGATATAGCCATTTTGAAATGGTCGGTATCCGTGGGCCAACGAGCAGCAATTCCTCTGCTAGTTGAATAAACAGGACAGAGCTGAAATCACCGAGGTTGCGCGCTTCCGGTTCCTAAAGTTCCTAACCTACTCCTCCCCTGACGCCAGGTGACAACGACGAGCCCCGCTGAGAGTTAAGGAGACGATGTATTAAGACAGATCTGAGCATAGAAAAATTGTTATCCAGAGCAATGGTTGTACAAGTTAAGTAGGATGAGACGATACGATGTTTGTCGTTTCTTCAGCAAAATGACGCATGAATTTCGTTGTAGAACGATCATGTCATTCTACCTCTACTATACACAACACCAGGAGAATAGAATCTATTAATGACCATACTAAAGTCCTAATAATATATCCACGCTATTATGTAGTACAGAGCTGATTTAATCACGAGAGCGTCCGAGACTTAGTCGGACAAAATGCTGGCGGAAGTTGATTCTTCTTCCTCCTCATTCTTCTGGGGCGCCACTGACGCGCCTGCCATCAGTCTGGGGACCTCACCGTACTTCCTCAAGTAATCCAGACTGTCAACACCTTTGCTGTTGTCTTCTTCTTCCTTGGTTTCACAGCCTTTCTTTGATTCCTCTGGCACCTCCTCCACTTCCGTGAGAGAAGCATTGGATACAGAAGATGACGATGACGTCTCAGGAGCCTCGTCGTCATCATCCTGGATGAGTCTGGCCTGGCTCTGGCTTTCTTCAATGTGCTTTCCAGCCTTGTCCACTGCTGCCAAGATTTTTTTCCTGGAGATCACAGGCTCTTCGAACGAAGAAGATGATGGAGATGACGGAGAAGAGGATTGCTTCACAACCAGATCCACATCGCTCTCTTCGTCATCACTGTATGAGGGAGAAAACACCTTGGAGGAGCTCCTGCCAGTGGAAGAAGAAGTCTCACTGAGACTCTGGACTTGGGTTGGCGGACTCAGGCGTTGCTTGGATGAGTCCAGAGAGGAGTCAGAGTCTTCTCCGTCATCCTTCTTAATGGTCTCGTATTCCGGCTTCTTCTTTCTGACTCCCTCCAGGTTTGATTGATCCCACTGGGATTGCAACTGCTTCTTGAGTGAGTTCAGCCTGGCCAATCTTTGCGAGGATTTGTCACTGCCCTGGTCCTGATGATGAACAACAATCTGTGGAAGCTCTGGCAGCGCCGTCGATGACGTCCTGCTGGTCTTCATCGGCGATAGGAACGGTGCGTTGTCTCTAGCCTGACCAAGTCGGTGACTCTGGCAGTGTTCTTCTCTTATAGTGCTCGATGAACGTCGCATCTTCTTGGCCTCTGTCAATGGCACCTTCTGATTGGAGGACTCTGCTCCCAGAGCAGAACTGAGGTCTTGCACATCTGGAGCCTTGGTCTCCGGGTAGCTGACTGATCTGGAGAACTTCTGCTCAGCAGGATTCAGGAATCCCTGCCTGTAATCCTGCTGCTTTGGCGGCATTGAAGAGAGTAGCTTGAGAAGAAGCTCCTGATCCGCTTTGGCCTTGGTTGGATCATTCTTGATAGGTCTGGCCCTTAGAGGTCTGTCTCCCTGGTGCTTTCTGGACACGATGACTTTCTGTTCACTAGTTTCTTCAGCAGTTTTAGGCTTTATGAGATCTTCTCTGTCGACTTTCTCAGGCTTAGTGCTGATGGTGGCAGTGTTACTTTTCTTTTCTACGGTAGTCTTGGTAGCATCTTTTACTACTACTGCTGATCTCTTCCTTTCCCTCCTCCTCTCAGCCTCCTTGGCCTTGGCAAGATTGTCACTGGCAGACGGCTTTACCTCCAAACTGAACTTGAATGGTCCCAACTTAGCAATCGTCATCTCCTGCTGCTCCTTGGGTCTATGATGCTTCAGCCTTCTTTTTCTCCTGATCTGGCCGATGTTTTCGAGCTTCTCGAAGCTCTTACTGATGCTGTTGACCGAGTCCGCCAGGAGGCGGCTCCTCCTGATGCCGGCCGCGATAGTCTTTTCTGGACTGAGAGACTTGCTGGCGCGCTTCTGATGAGCTTGACGCGACCGCTTTGGCACGTCTTCTCGCCTGCGCTTGGCCTCCGAGGCCTTGACAGCCTCTTCATCCGGCTCTTCTTCGTTCCCCTCCGGAGGAAGATTGACAATCAGCTGGCTGAGATTGGCCGCCAGCCTGGCCGCCCGCGTCACCGCTCCCTGCGTCGTGGAGCGCCAATCGTCGTCGTCTTCTGTGGCAGGCGTAGCAGCAGTAGCAGCAGTTGGCGCAAGACTGTCCTTCTGCGTCTTCGACGTCGATGACGACGACTTCTTCTTCTTCCTCTTCCTGTTCTCTCCCAGTCGCACCTTCTTGCCGAGTGGAAGCGCAGCCTCAACCGCCATCGGGTGGACTTGCACCTCTCCATCTTGGGTGACGAGTGGATCCGGCCCAGCCTCCGCTGCGCCAGGGCTGTCGTGGCGCACCGTCTGTCTGCGCCGACGCTTGCGGCGCACCAGAGGAGTCTTCTTGCCGCAGAAGCGCACAATCAAGACCTGTGCATGAGATAAAAAAGAATAAGAATAAAATTCAAATGCTTCTCCGAGGCAATAACATGAATCATGCACGTTATCTTTTTTTCATGTACTGGAGGGAGCAAAAGCTCCTTTTCAAGCACATCTCTCCCCCCCCTTCCTTCCTCACGTCCATTAGCTCCTCTTCACCCTCGTTTTTCCCCCGCTTTTTTTTCTGCTGAATATTAAGCGAGAGTTATGACCCCGCGCATTTTCCCACAAAATTTTCTTTATGCTGTGCAGCACGAAATCTCCTGCAGCTCTTACCATGAGCAGGAGCAGCCCCAGGATGAGGAAGATGGCGAGGTACCAGTGCTGGGCCAGGAAGAGGCCGACAGACGCCAAGCTCTCCTCGGAAAGCAGGATCTTGCGCAGAGTGGCCAGAGGACCGGACGGATCGACCTGGGACAGACACGACGTGGCAAGTCTTTTTCTTTTGTTTTTTAAGGGTGTATGTTCTGGTTGTCTTACCTCTCTGCACTTTTGAAAGACGTCACAGTAGCCCTTGTAATCGTTACAGGGTGTCCCAGGCTTGGAGAACATGTCCGGCATGTCGAAGGGCTGCTCGTTGAGCTCGAAGGAGGACAAGCAGGGGTTGTTCTCTCCGGGCAACTTGCAGCAGAGCTCACAGGCTTTGGTCGGAGGATCAGTAGGCCCTTGAGAGCACTGGCAAGACTCCATGCCGTAGGCGAGGCAGATGGACCCTGTGCACTCCTGAAACCAATGAAGCATTAAACTATATAAACATGCAACTGATGTTATTCGCCGTATGGTACTAATATTGAACTAATGTTATCCGTCTACCTGCATTAACATTGAACTAATGTTATCCGTCTAACTGTATCAACATTTTACAAATGTTATTCGCCTAACTGTATCAACATTTAGCAAATGTTAGTCGTCTAACTGAATTAACATTGAACTAATGTTATCCGTCTACCTGTGTTAACATTGAACTAATGTCATCCGTCTAACTGTATCAACATTTAACAAATGTTATTCGTCTAACTGTATCAACATTTAACAAATGTTAGTCGCCCAACTGTATCAACATTGGACTAATGTTATCCATCCACGGGCATTTACATTTCCTAACCTTCTTTGTAGCTGAAGTTACCATTTTGCTGCGCTCAGCCGAGACCAAGGCAATCGTGATTACGCACTTACCCCCTTGTAGCAGACGAACTCGTCGTTGCAGACAGTCTTGTTGGGCTTCATGTCGGAGGGCGGGCACGCGGGTCCGCTGCCGTCGCAGAAGCTGACTGAGCGGCAGCCGTTGTCGTCACGGCACTGAGAGCCGGAGTTCAACTCGCATCTCTCCGTACAGCAGGGACCCTAAGTCATACAAGGTCACAATGTTTATGAGCAATACAATATGCGGACAACATTCAAGCGTTATGTAAGTCTTAGCAGCAATGGCATTTAAAAACTTTAAACTCTTTTGCATTTTTCCCTAAAGAATGCGAACAATTTCAATCAATGAAGGGCTTGCAAAGCTCTCACAGGCAGCGTCGTCGTCAACGTCGTCATCAAGAGAGTGCCAAAATTGTTTGAAGACGCGCCAAAATTGTGCCAAAATGGCAAAACGTAAACATCATCAGTGTCTTCTTCTCCTTTGCGTCGGTGCGATCAATGCAAATTTGGCACTTGGAGCTCACCTGCGTGGGGCTGCATGCCTTGTTGGGCCTGAGGGTGCACGGCTTCTGTCCCTGAGGAGGATCAGTCCTCTGTGGCCAGCAGCACTCTTCCTGGCAGTCTTCCTCCCAGCCGCAGTCGCACTCCTCGCCGTCCTCCACCACGCCGTTGCCACAGAGAGCATCTTTGGGCTCTGCAGCGATAGGAAAAGAGGGTGTGACCTTGACTTTGCAGTCACTTTTCGGACTCATCACTTGGTCGATGGGACCATGAGTCCACATTTACAGTCAGTACATCAAGCTCAGTTAAGTGAAGCCCGTGTTTATCGTCGTCGAGATTCCCAACAATCCCATGTACAACGCTCTCCGTCTCAGCTCATTTTTTTTTTAGCTTTTTTTTTACCAAAGGGTTTGAAAAAGTATGCTCAACATGTTCAGGTTCACTTAGGAGAGTTGCTAGAGATACGTTAGAACCATTTTTGAAACTGGCAGAAGCTGACGAGAGCCACAGTAGCTGAGTTTGACTGTCTTACCTATAAAGCATCCTTTTTCTCCCCTGGCCTTGGCGGTGAGGACCTTCTTGACGCTCTTTAGACTGCACGGGCTGAACTTGCGGTTGTTCTTCTTGTCCCCCGAGGTCGCGCGCGCAAACATGATGTAGTTGCCGTCGTCGCCTCCGGGCACGCACACCTTATTGTTCTCCGGGTCGTGCTGTGAAAGCAGAAGCGGAAAAAAGCTGCTCAGGACGTGTCCAACTCATCTCCAATTGGATTACACTGCAAGTCCGTTGACGTCATTGCAAATGTGGCTAATGGCGGACCTCAGCGAGGACCTCTGGAGCCGCTGCCGGGTGAAAGCATTACCACATTTACGTGTGCGTACACGAGGATGCAACGTGAGGGCTCTGAGCAAGGACCCCTCATCAAAAGAGTGGGGTGGTCCAAAAATGGCACAGTTAATGCTGGAGATTGCCTTCATGTTGCGGTTGTTGGTGTTGTTGTTGCTGCTGCTGCTGACCTCACTGGGGCATTTAATGTAAATGGTCTTGCCCATTTCCCTTTATGTCACCGCGCACGCACGCTGCTTGACAGATGGACACATTATCCAGGGCGGTAAAGGTCGGGAAGTGATTGGCCTTCTTTTGTATGCATTGCCTCAATCTCCCCCGCACACATTCGTAGGGTTGGCTGGGTCGTGAGAGCAGCAAAGAAAGAAAAAAGAGAGAGACACTGCGATCACGTGTGTCATGTGATAAATGGGGTGATGCGTTTGTTGTTGTTGTTGTTCTTTGCTCTCTCTCACAACAATAACAGGAGTCTCTTGTCTGCAGACAGACAGAGATGAGCTCTGTGTGGGGCGGGACCTTCTACAGGGGGGTTCCGATGCCAAATGACCCCAGATGCGCGTTTGTCTTCTTGGGCAAGGAGGAGGCAGATCTGGATAAATGATCATCTGGGAGGAGGAAGAGGGATGCGCAGCACCAGAAGGCCAGAAGGAAATAAAAGTTCTCTCCTTTTCGCTGCTAAATAAATGGGGGGAAAGTCTGTTGTTGGCCTTCTGACAAGATTAATGAGTTGCAGAGAGAAACAAGGCTTTGAATAACTAAATTTCTTACAGCAGCTGTTGCCATTGTTTTCTTCTCTGCTGCAGTAAATTTTCCACTTTTTCTCATTGTCTTTGTCTCCAACTCTGCTCACCCATGCAGAAAAGGAGAAAGCAAAAGCACATGAGAATACCAATGGACTGACTTTTTTACCATCCATACGCTCCAGACGTGACAGCGCGGGCTAATTCAGCTTGGCTACGCTCTAGATGTATGCAGTGTGCGTCAGATATGTGCCTCAGTGGTGATCAGGGGGGTCACTAGAGGGCCGGGGTTGCCAGAAGTGGCGCGCTCTGGACTTTCTCGCTCCTCAACGTGGGCGGCTACTGCGTCTGGTGGGAGCCAGAGCCAAAATCCAAAATCCTCAAGCTTGGGGTCCAAGATCATCTGGCAACGCTGGCTGCAGAGCGGCAACCCTGTCAGACTTGAAACCTTGTGCGTCCTGGGAGACGAGTATTGTTTGCGCCATTGCCGAATTTCGCACACATTAACAGCAAAGGCGAGAACCTGAACCTGTTTAAAGTCAGGCCACCGCTTTGCCGCAGAAAGCGTAAGATCTTGGGAAGGTCATTATTCTTGATTGCCTACGCTGAACTCTATGAAGCTGACATATACTTGAAAAATGCTGCCCTCGCAGCTGATCTTGATGGCCCTGCTAATGTGCACCCCACTTACTGAAGTTGATTGTGACACATACGGTATGCACATACAGACGTACGCAGTAACGGATTATGTGAGAATCAGATTAGGACGCTCTCTCTGGCTGCTGCCACAGATTACGCCACGAATAAACAGGCCGGGGCCTCGTGCGCCCTGGCCTACTTCATGATAAGGGAGGAGAAAGGGGGTAAGGGGAGGAGGGGGGGAACCTGACCTCGGCTGATTACAGCTCGCTGTATTGATGTTTGGTACCGTGTGACTCATACACAGAGCAAAGCAAAATGGTCTTTTACTTTTGTTCGATGTCACACGATACGAGCAGGTAAGTGGCTGTATAGCTAGGACCTTCTTCCTGCAGTTGATTGGCAGGTACAGTACAGGGTTGCGCAGTGTTCTAGACCTATGGGACACGTACAGGGTGCGTAAAAATCGACATAGCATGAAATCTGGACCATTTTAAATTCCTCTCCCCCAATGAAAAAAGATTGTTGCAGACATTGTGCTAAATTTTAGAAAACGACGTAGCACAATTCCTTGGGGAGGTCTCATTGTCTTTTTTTTTTGCTGATAATATAGGTCATGAATAAACATAATGTTTTTTCATGAGACATCGATTCCGTTTATGGTACTCTTCTTAAGCTAATGCTAACTTTTACTCACCCTGTATGTTTTGTTCTCTCTCCAACACACACAGGTGCCTCTTAAGGGCCTCACCTACGTGCAGTCCATGTATGCAGCGGTCCACACTTACGAGTACAGCAAAGCTGAAAGCTTCTCTGTACTTCCATCGTACCTTATTACATTATTGAAGTGATTGTTGTAACAGTTTTAATTTTTTGACCTAGTCTCGCGCAAAGACACATGTGTGATGCTGAAGTAAGTGTGGGGACCCAAATCGATTCCACTTGTTCAAGAAGCAATTCCGGGGGGAAGTCTTATCTTCATACTGCCACAGCCAACTCGGTGTTGATGCCAAGAGATGTCTGCTCTTCTGGTCGACAGATTCAGCATGACGGACATCATGGAGCACGAGAAGTGCTCCAACACCTTCCACATGACCTTGGTCCTCCTGGATAGGAGGTTCAGCGCCAACCAACCCCAGTTTCGCTTCCTCCAGGCTGTCTAATGGCTGCCGGCAGTAGCCATTAAGCTTGACAACATGGTGCTTAAGAACGTTACATTACGCTCTAAGAGGTATGCCAGGCTCATGGGCCCGAGGTCCAGCGCCAACTCCCCGTGTCAGGCTCCCCCAGGGTCACGTAAAGGCAGCCATTAAGCTCGACAATGCGGTGCTTAAGACGGCTGCATTCAAAATGGCCACCTACCCCACCCCCATGGTCATCCCGGAGCTCCATAGGTTGATGTTGACAAAGCCTCGACGTGACCATGCCCACCTCCTCCCCCCTCCCCCCCCGCCACACACACACACACACTGACGTCGTGGTTCCTCACTCACCGGCGACCCGAAGTTGTGCCCCATCTCATGGGCCATGGTGACGTGCGACACCGCGGGCGGGACGTGCTTGCCGTAGTTGAGCAGCGTGATGATGCCGGTGTTCAGACTCTTGAGGCTCCCGCGATAATGCTGAAAAAGAACTTTTCTTATCCACATTTTAAGGATATCGCGCAGTCAGCAAACTTTTGGCATGTCTTGGACGTCCTTTCTCCTATTTTATCCGAGGTCAAATTTGGCTCTCTTTCCCGAGAAAACGTGATTTCGCATTACTGACGTTTATGCGTTGAATGCAGCCAGAGCAGCCGAAGAAAAAGGCAGTGTGAACCACGTAAAAAGACCACGATAAACAAAGCTTCAGTGTTGGCAAATATTTGCCTTCTTTATGGCTCAGCCTTCTTCCAAGTGGCCATACGAGCCCTTTCCTTGAGACATAATCGAGTCAGGCAGGAGGTTTTTCTTGGCTTATACCATACAAAGAAAGCCAACAGCGCCCAAGCGAGCAGTAAACGACCTCTGCTTTTCCCTGCGACGACTAGACATAAATTCTTTTTTCGAAAGGCAACGTAAAAGACCCTAGCAGGGCTCTTTTCAAAGCTCTATGGAAAGGAGGGATCATTATTCATAGGGAAAAAGGAGAAAACAGAGAGCTTTTTTTGCTTTCCCAAATTTGCTGAATGGCTTTTCTTTCTCTCTCTTTCAGTCCTCTCTGGACTCGACCCCGTTCCATTTGTCATAGACTTTTTCGCGCCCGATCAATTCCCCAAATTGGAATTCCCCTCAATGAAAATCGTGTCAGCAAAGGGTCATGCCTTTCATTAAATAAGTTGGGGAGTTGCAGGCGCTGCTATATAATCACAATCGTGCTGAGCTCACACATTTGGGAAGAATCGATCGACACACTCATATATAACGAGTAATAAGAGAGAGAGAGACCACGTTGCACCTGAATAGAGCACTGAAAGAAAAGAAAAATCACGCAATCACTGGGACAAATCATGGACTGACTGCTCAAGTAGGATGGCTGAACAGTCGAGCACTAAAGAGGCAGAAAGTTGGACAAATCATTCAATGACTACTCAAGGAGTCTTCAACTGTCTGGTGGAGAAGGAACTGAACAGAGCACAAGGAGCTGGCCAAATCATCAAGCACCTACCTCCTGTCTCAGAATTAGCTTCAGTATTAGTGAAATGCTTACAACTTCCAGAGCAGCAGCAGGAGTACGGATATTGAAAGATTTGATCAACATACACACATATAAAGCGCTATGACCCGGAGACACGAATAAATATACGTTAGGCTAAACCAATAAGGAAAAGTTTTGAATTTCGCTGTGTGCATCTTAGGTTTGGCACCTCACGCCAAATGTTGAAGATGTAGTAAAATGGTGTTGAAAAGCATTTGTTTTGCCCCCCCCCCCCCTGTCTTGCTTTACTTCATAAGGTCAGTAGGCAAAGCTAAACATACTTTGTTTTCAGTTTCGGTACACTGCAGTTGAGCATCCAGAAAGTAAGTAAGTCGATCTAATTGGAAATGTTGACCTGACATCCTGATGAATATGAACCACTTAGAGGGGCACCTAGCAACGTGTTTTTTCTTCATTCCATTTGACTAGAATGTCTTTAAAAGTAGCCTATAGTGATATAGAACGCCGGCAGAGATAAAAAAGTTGGTCTAATAGACTAATATATATACTGAAGCTAATTTTGGGACGCGTTGAATTCGGTTGGAGAAGTAACTGAGCAGCACACTGAAGTCACAGGCAGCTGGCCAAATCATCAAGTCCGACTTTTGCTGTCTGATGGAGGCCCCGAATAGAGTACTTACACAAAAGAGAATGGAGTAGAAAAATGGGACAAATCATACAGTGACTGCCCCTCGTGCTGAAGCAGACTTTTACGGTCTGGCAGAGTATAAAAGCACAGCTAAAAGGAAGGAGGAGATACCTATCACCATCGGATTTAGTCAGGAGGGGGGATTTAGCGCAAAGTTTTTACTGTTCCTTCCCTTCTTCTATGGACATTAAAGCGATAAGCACTCCTATATACCTACAGAGTCCTCCCCCCCCCCCATTCCCTTTTTTTAGAGGGGGAAAATCCGGGGAAAGGAGAGCTTCATAAAGTTGATCTCTCCGCTGTCAGCGAGGAAGGGGGATTTCACCTTTACTGGGAACCTCTCTCGATGTAAAATATCGCCATAAAGTCGATCCTCTCACAATAAAATTGACTCTCTCTCTCTCTCTTCCAGTATGGTAATGATTTGGCAGTAAAATCGTGGTGCTTTCGCTCACCCCGTTCCTCTCGCAGACGCCACCGGCGTTCTTGAGGTCGCCCGTCCACGCCAGGCCGAGGGTGCCGCCCTCAAAGTCTCGGTAGGTGAACATGTAGGCCAGACAGAAGGCGTCGTAGTTCTCCTCTGCAACGAAGAAGAGGAAAGTTTTGATTTATAATCTTCTTAAATGAGAACAGCAGGATGGCTGGAGAGAAAGAAAGCATTCTTCAAGTACCTGTGGCTTTGAAAGTTGTCAAATGTCACGTTGACTGAAAGTTTCTTCCAGTTGGCCATATTTTGCTGGACATTTTTCACCAGCCAAGGCCACAGCAGGTCTAGAAGCTGTCAAAGTTGGCTTTTTGGTGTGTGTGTTGTGTGCGCGCGCGTATGTGAGTGTGCGCGCGCTGATTGTTGGCCAGGGTTGAAAAATTAGTAGTGAAAGTTTGAAAAATTGGAACTTTTTTTAATATTTTGAGCCCACTTGGCAAACTTGCCTACCACAAGTTGTTCAGCATCTTGACGTTACGTCTGAAACCACTATTTTGTGGGCACCGTTTTTTTTATTCTCTCACACCGTTGTGGCGCAAGGCCCACGGTCGACCTTTTCAAGGCCTTCCTTGAGGCCTCCACGTCCCAGGCAGACGTGACGCAATACCTGCTGCACTCCTCTCGCCCCAGGCCTTTGAGGAGAGCCCGTCCTTGTTCAGCGAAGAAGATAAAGAACCTTGACAACGTCTGGGTCTGCACTGGCAGGGACTTTCCAGCAAAATTATGGGAAATGTCAGAGAACGTGAATAATGGGAGGGAGGGAGGGCTTTCTGCTATGACAAGGTCAATAAGTCTCTGCTTTCCCAGATTTTGCCACCATTAAAAGCATCGTGCATTAAGCTCAAGGGTAGCAGCATCCAGACGTTCTTGCTCTCGCCATAATTTATTGTTATACTGAAGATATGTACTGGATCGATGTACATGCGTGTGCCAGCTCTGTGTACGAGCGTGTACAGCCTCTCGGGGCACTTGGGAGTGCAGGCAAGCGTGTCCTGCGTCTCCCAGGGATTACTATGCAGACAGAAGAGAGGAAAAAACTTGTCAATGATGATGATGGAGAGAAAAACCTTTCTTTTTTGCCAACCAATTTCCTTGCTGTCCAAGTCCTAATGGAAGGGAGGAATCCGTTTAGAGGCCTGCAGGGTGCACTAGGGAGATTTACAATACGCTTGGTAGACAGTTGGGCACAGGTTGTCTCAGCCAACTTGCAACTGGGGCTTTATTCGCTCTTTGCGCAATGTAGAACGTTGAGAACAGTACTAATCGAGGCCCACTTCATGTTCAAGGTTAGCTCACTCATTGATTGAATGATGTAGAACGTTCAAAGCATTGTCACAGAATTCTACAAATCATTGGCTGTAAAATTAGGTGCCATTTACCTCCTTCATACCATTATGTCACCCAGTCATTGTTCTGTACACGCGGTAGTGGAAGATGTACCTCTGCTTTTATATTTAAAAGCAATTCCGTTAAGAAGAACCCACGTAATACCTTGTTTTGGCTCCCACTGAACACCGTCGACATGTGAACTTGCTGCTCGTGCGTGGTGTAGAACTTGGACAGCGTCAGCAAGTGATGAAACATCTTCATTTAATTCATTCTGTGCAACGCTCAAGACTTGAAGCTTTTCTCACGTAAAGAAAAAGGCCCGGCTCGAGTTATGATTTTCATTCCGACCGGGCTGACAACAGCCAGCGCGGCCAGGGACCAGCCCAAGCCGGCCAGCAACAGCCTCGTCCGATCAGGGAACAGTCGAGCCCAGTCAGACCACAGCCCAGCCCGGCCCGATGGCAGCACACGCCTATTCACAACAATGGTTGATGCCGAATAGAGAAAAGCCTTCCCTTTAGCAATCTGTGGAGGAGAGGCTGCATTCTCTGCTGCTTCGGCTGCAAGCGTCTGGCTGCTCTTTCTTAATGCGTTGTTGCCCCTGCAGCATCATTTCTCTCATCATTTCCCGGATTGCAGAGAAAAATTCTCGAACCCCCTTCATGAGGGCTCCTCTGGGCCGTAACGAGGTATGGTGAAAAAAGGTTTTTTCTCTCTCTTTCCGTCCTAATGAATCTGACCTACAGTTTCTCATTTGGTATTCAGTAGCAGCAGCTCTTTTGAGAGCAGCCTCATCAAGGTTTCTATTTGTCATCTCTCTTTCCTCTCTTTCCTTCCAAATGTGGGGAAGAAAGAACAGGAAAGAAGAGCTTTATTGGAAAGCACCAAAGGTCGATGGAATGATAGAGAGAGCAATAAATGAAAGGCTGAGATCAGCAGATGCAAAGCAGCACCGATTTGACACTTTGGCAGTGAAGAGTGACACAAAGTGGAAGTGTGACCTTTTGCATATCCAAGGTGGTCATGAGAAGAAGCTGCAGAAAGATTAAAGGAGAATTTCAAATTTGGGCCATTGTGGTTTGTTGCCAGAGCAGCTCCTTGGCTACAGACCGGACATGGATCTGCACAATCTGGGCGAGGACAGCGGCACCGTACAACTCTCCTTTTGCTCAAAGTGAGGAGAGATGGATCATTGAAGACTCTGCCCAGTCAGCTTGATTTTTGCTTCTGGAGCAGTGCACAGCCGGGGGAGGGGGCTCAGAGACTGCTGGGAGCAATTGCTGCAGGTCTGAGAAAGGGTTGTGGAGCTTTGCTAGAACAGGATGACATTCGGTGGACATGCACAAGTGCTTCTAAGAGGCTGGAGAAATAGTCGGCTGTCAGAGGCAGCTGCATTGCTGAGCACTTATGCAGTGTTCAGTAATGCTAGGGGGTCCAAATCAAATTGTACACCCAGACCAGGAATCGGTGCGGGACTCAGACCAAGTTGAGGCCAAAAGTAATGGCAATTGAGAGTTGAGGGTTTCGCTATCAATGGCAACAGTTAGAATCACCCGAAGCTGCCTCACAACCTTGCAATGTGTACCGAAAACACCACTGCAGTGTACAGCAAATTTTGTGTACCCCCCCCCCCCCCAGTATGTATCTGAGATGCAGTAGTATGGGGAAATAAAGTATTTACAGTACAGTGGAACACGCTTATTGGAGACTTTGGCTTACTAGAGACTAAACGCCAGGTACAAAAAATTACTACATAAATTATTACTCTTGTTGGAGACACATCACAGATAATAGAGACAGAAACTGCCCACAATCTGTTACAAAATAAGTAGACCTTTACTTCTTTTTATGCACAAACTCACCCTGTGCAAAGAGGGTTTGAGGACTTCTCCTGGTTTCGCACCCTCGAACAAAAGTTGCAGCCAAGTCTCAGTCACGACGTCACACAAAGTACTCTAGACACTTTTTCTCTGTAATTGCTGATGAATAAATATGCCTTTGGCCACTCTCCAGCTTTTTCTGTCTTTTTGACAATGTTTTTTTAACAGTTATTAGAGACACATGCTTATTGGAGACAAAACTCGATGTCCCAAAGTGTCTCTATTAAGTGTGTTCCACTGTATGTGGCAATATGGAGATAGTAAGTAGAAATAGGGATACATGGCGTGTAGCAGTATGGGGATAAACATGAATATCATTACTGTGTGTAATAACAGGGATATGTGTTGTATAGTTGTATGAGGATATAAAACGCAAAATGTGCCCTTTGCGACAGATCTGAGGTCTAGAAGTGAGAGCGCTCTAGAATAGGCTTCAATTTCACCTTGCATTTACTAGCAATCCCACCTACATAGGTGGCCCGAGAGTGAAAAGTCTAAAAGTACCCTGCAAAATGTGACCCAACCGATGTCAAATTGGACACTCCGAAAGCTGCAACGACTGGAAACGACAGCAAAATGTGACCAATCTGACCAGAGATCGAGTCAAAAGTGGCTTCGGTCCCCAGCCAAGGGCTGTAACTGCACAATTTAAAGGCTTGCAAGGCCTCCTCACAGACTCAGAGCAGAGACCGAAGATCCTCACTGCGTAAATTCGATGGGGACACTAGTGTTGGGTCCCCAAGAAAGCCCCTAATCCTGAATCTGACTCGAATGATGAGTGCTGCTGGAATGAATTCCACGAAGAGAATTTGAATCTGATTCGAACTTTATCTGACTCGAGAGTCCCACTCGAATGGTTGTAAATGAATACTGACGAAATACGGAGAATGAGTCAGAATTGAACAGCATGTGACAGGATGTTTCTGGGTCAGATCTGCTCAAAGTCGCTGCTGCCCCCTTCCACTCACACGTCGGCGAAGAAATCCGAATTGCCAGTTGTTTACTATGATGATGAAGAGATTCGAATCCGTGACATCAGATCTGAATATTGAGATCTTCAAAGCTAGCACCCTGAGTCTCGATTCGGATGTAATTCGAGTCATCATCCGAATCCCACACATCACTAGTGGACTCCCGTGTACTTAGTGTCAATCCCACTCTAATATGTGAACCTTCCCAATCGAAAAAAAAGAGTCTGCATATTTTGTACTTTTTTCGGTACTTCTTCCACTCCTTCCTCCTCCTCCTCCTCCTCCTCCTCCTCCTCCTCCTCCTTCAGAGGAAAGATGACAAAAGGCGGAAATTGGCAGAACTTTGTCACATCATTTCCCAATTTGGCGGGCGGGGTTGGGACAAAAAATTGGCCCTATGGCTACGGGTTCGCTCGGGTGACGCAGCTGACCGACCGCACACACAGGAGAGGGGGGGAGGGGGAACTTGGCACTCACCAGAAAAGATTTCGAGAAACTTCTCCACGCCGTAATTTCCCGGAAATCTGTAGCTCTTGTCCTTGAGGGCCTCGCCCGTGTAGACCTTGATCCTCTTGATCATGAACGTGATGTTGTCAGGCTTGCCATCCTGGTCGAAATCTGGGCAGCGCGGGCGAGAGAGAGAGAGAGAGAGAGAAGAAGATATCATTGTCATTTCAGCCTTCCTTCCTCCTTTGAGAGAGCGAGAGAGACTGAAAAGACCCTATCTAGACCCCATATAAGGCTCTACTTCATTTCCTCCTTTTCTGGGAAGCTCAGATTTGATAGCTATGTCAAAGAAGAAGTTCAAAAGGAGGCCACAAAGAGGTCAACCCCCCTCCCTCCCCCCTCAACAAAAGAGAAGAGTTTTCTTTTCCAGGATAGATTTCAAATATCCTTTAATACTATGATCAGAGACCCTTTGATGTCACTTCCCTTATTTCTCCCTGCGTTTTCTCCCCATTTTTCAGCCCCAAATAAGTCTTGGCACACTTTTAATCTTGTGCTGCTTCATTATGAAGCTCCCAATCAAGCAGTAATGACTGCCCTGGAGAGTAATTGGTGGCTTTCAGGAACTAACGTGTCGTGAGCACGCAACATCTCGAATAAAAAATGAACCAAAGGAAATGAGGTGAAATTGTTTCTCCTCACCAATGTCCCTGTAGATGCTGTTGACCCGCTGAACGTGTCTCGTCATGACGTCGATGGAGGCTTCCTCGGAGCCCATTTGTTCATAGAACAGATGATCAGCCTAAAGAGGAACAGAGCTACCGTCACAGATGCTGCTCTAATTTCTCAAATGACTCATGGAAGAGGCGGAAAGCAATTAGAAATGATTTTGGGGGGACATTTCCTAAGTCATTCAGGAAGGCCTAGAAAAGCACTTCTTTTGGCGCTTTAAGCTTCAGTTCGTAAATTCTCCATAGAACAGTTGAGAAGCCTTTCAAAAAGCCTGAAATTCTGCAAATGTTTTCAGGCTACCTCTTAAATTATTCAGACTAGAGATGACCAGACGAAAAAAGGCACCATTAGAAATATTTTTTCAGCTGCATTTTGTTGAATTATTTAGATGAGAGATGATAAGCCTAAAAGTTCTTGATTTTTTTGCTTTCATTTCTTAAATTATTCAGAGAAGAGATGAGTCAGCCTTAAAGAGAAGGACTTTTGCGCACATCTTTCGAGCTACATTTGTTCAATTCTCGTTGTATGGAACACATGACCAGTCCAAAAGAAGAAAGAGAGGCACTTTTACAGACGTCTGTTTGACATTTGTCTCCTTAAAGCTATACGGATATGTATACAAATACATCTATAATATATATACATACATACATATATATATAGGTATACATTACCTGCAAGTACAGCATGCAGGTCTTCTTCTTCTTGTCGATTTTCTTGTCTTGTCTGTTGGCCCTCTGGCGCCTGAAGTGGTGCCTCACGGACTCGGGGACGTCAGCCCAGTCCACAACCTTTGATGATAAACACGTGTTTCAAACTACATTCGTAAAAATGTACTACAAAAGTTGAGAATTAACTATGGAGCTGACAAGGCTTCTTTGAGGCTGCTTCACGTAATTTGGCACTGCGCCCGTAGTGCCAAATTTGGCATATGGAAACGAGAGAAAAGTTTTCAAACATTCTGGTTTCTTTTTAGCAAGCTTATTAACTTAGAGAGCGCCGGGAAGATATGACATTCTTATGTGACTTTCAGCAAAAACATGTGAAAACTATGTTGATTTTGGCTAATTTATGTGAAAACATACTTGTCCCTCCTCTCTGTAACTGGCAAAGAAGTAGTCATGTCGTCTAAAGAAGTCTGATATCTTAAGGGTCTTTTTTACTTTTTTTCCAACACACTGCAATGTGTCACTAACGCATCACCAACGTCAGCTCCACTGTTGTTTGTTGTTCTGGCGCATACGATAAGAATCACACTTAGTGATGCACAGAAAGTGAGAGTAAAGAACTTGCTTACGCTGTAGGTGGTGACTGTTTTCTGTCCGAGCGGCCACGTGGGCTGCTTGGGCTGCTTGGGCTGCTTGGGCTGCTTGGGCCCCACCACCGGCGACCCATCGTGCATGGACGACGACTCCGCCAAGTGCTCGAACTCTAACGTTGCCGCCTGGCGCTTCAAGCGCTTGATCACATTGCTCGTGAAAGACTTTTCTTCCTCTTCTCTGTGCTTGAGGTGAAGCTCGTGCGATTTGCAGCCGCCGGTGCTGTCGGAGGAAGGGTGGACGACGTCGCTGGACTTGTATATCACAGAGTGGAAGTCAAAGGAGGAGCCGAAGTACCTGGGGAGGGCGAGCTTTGAGATCTGGGCTCAGTTGGACATGTTATAGCTTGAGGAGATTTAGGCTCAGAGTAAAAAAAGGGATGTCCGGAGGGATAAAAGGGGACGTGACAAGGGCAGTGACAAATGAAGGTGTCAAAAGAATGCTGAGAGATATAGAACGGAGGGGACGTCGGACATTCCCTCTTTTTTGAGTCACATTGTACAGGGTGAACCCCAAAAATGTGCAACGATATCATGAGAGTGACAGGACCAAACCTGTATTTGCATGAGTTGCCGCTGCTCTACCTGTCAGCAGCAGCTTCTGTGGAATGGGCAGCAATGCAGGCCTTGAGCAGTTGAACAAAGAGCTGCTGTTCCACACTGCACACTCTCCTGCTGTACAGGGTGAGTCAGAATTACAATCAGTCACGAGATGAGATTAGTGCTGTGATGAGGTTCGTGCAAAATGGGCGAATGCAGTCGGATGAACTGCGAGCACTGGACTGATGCA
>JAAUXU010073704.1_pt1 | contig 21771 bp, 20 predicted proteins | sample 7278151 | NCBI WGS metagenome assembly JAAUXU01 (sample SAMN14350113, study PRJNA611818) | marine sediment metagenome | isolation source: surface marine sediment (1.8m) | place: French Polynesia: Moorea | collected 2018-08 | reverse complement strand
CCAGTCTCGTCGGCCCTTTCAAGGGGCCGCCGCTGCTGGGGCTCTTTCAACACATCTGTCTTTGATGGCTCTTGTCTGTAATGGCATCTCTGGCCGCTGATTCATGGCAAAACCCTTCAGCTGCTCCCTGGGTGACCACATTCGACGCCAGAGAGGCCTCAGTCGAGGCCTCGTCTCGTAGGCATATTCAGAAGTACAGGGGTCTCAATCAGAGACAGGAGTCGCAATAACTCGAACCTGTTGTTATTCGTGCTGCTCATGATCGCTGCAGCTGACGTTGTTGGCAAGCCCGCTCTGGTGTGCATCCAAGCTAAAAAGTCCCAAACTTAGTAAAGCTTAGTAATTCTGCTCAGCTTCTTTTCGTGACAGTCCAGACATTTGCGCCACTTACTGTACCTACCTCGGTTAGAACCTTGCGCTCTTTTGGGAATTTTGACATCGGGCCAGTTTTTATACCCACCCCCGGCATCGACGTTGTCAAGTTTTGCTCGGTGCTGATCCCAAATTGGAAAGCAGCATCTGATCCTCTCCTCAGAAAACAGCTGTCTCTCGACCCACCTCTACTGCAGACATCTCTCTCAAGTGAAAAAAGTTACTAGGCAGAAAGCGCACGTTCGTTAATCTGGAGAAGAGTCTCTCTTTACTCGTTTGTTCCACTTGGGTGCTTTTTTGCTTTCTCCTCCAGTTCCTAGATTGATGTCTGATCACCTGGGAGATCAACCTCAGTCTTCTTTTCAACGCGCGGTGCTCAGAGCTGATCAGTAGTCACGGAGACACTTCAGGACTTGCATTCAGCCACAAAATGTTTCGCTTTGGCAGGAGGACCCAGGGTTGAGGCCAGATCAAGACCTCGGCCAAGCCAATGCCGATCTAGCACTTGACGGACAGACAATGGGGGATTTTCTGCTCAGCCTTTCTCTGGTCTGGCACACCTCAATGGAGTCATTGAACTTCATTTAACTCTCGACTTCAGCGGGATGTTTGGTCAAATGGGACTGTTCCCGCGCAGACAGCGGTCCCGTTTAACCGGGGTTCACTGTATCGTCCTCACCAACAGGCCCACACCAGTCAGAGGGACAGAGACGCACGTGCAGTGCCTCATACGAATATCGTGTGTGTATGTGGGTGGGTGCGCGCGCGCAGTAGGGGTATAAATGCGCGTTGGCTATAAGTATCGTGATGGGGGGAGGGGGGGGGGAACCACATGGACGTTCTTTTGATACAATGGGACCCTAGACAACGACGAGCCTTGGTCAGCAACAAAAGTGTTGCCATTTCGAGGGTTCCATATTGCTTACTTACGAATTTTCGACTCAGCAGTCGCTGGTGAAGAACATTGTTTACAGTGCTTACAACTCATAAAGCCACCATTTACCCATGGTCCGTAGTAAAACATTAACATATATCATTCGATCGTGACCTAGAAATAGTCACGTCAGACAGTTCTCCCCCCGACCCATAGATCGCGTGAGGTTGCTACATCCAGTCAGGTCTGCCCAGGTACGGTCGGTGGCGCCATCTATACGTGACTTCCTTTGAAGGCCTCTAAAGCAACCAAGGTCACAAAGACTCACCTGAAAAGCAAGAAGGACCCACATGAAATTTTGATCGTCCCTGTGCGCTTGACGCTTCGTTCGGACGCCAGCCTTTCGCTGATGTCGACAACCCCAAGTCTAGCTGCAGCTGCCTGAACGACGACGACTGCTAGAGCTCCGCAGCATACCTGACTGGACCCATGAAGGCGCTCCTGCTCCTCACGAACTTCCGCTTGCTGGGTGGAGGTGGCGGCCGCGCGCTCGCCGCCGCCAACGTCGTGATCGACGGCGAGCACGGCGAGACTGCCAGAGAGGTCGGGGGACTCGGTACTGCCGCAGTCGGCCCTGAGGACGAAGACGATCCCTCTAGCACGGCAGCCAGACTACCCATGCCTCCTCTGGGCGACTGAGCGTGTCTGCGCCCATGGTGGTGGTGGTGATGGTGATGTAGCACTATGCCAGGCACCAAGAGGTTGTTGGGCGGCGTGGGTGACGGCGCAGCCGCCGCACTCGGAGACCGAGGGGGAGGCTTCACCACGCTTCTGTCTGGAGACAACTTGGAGACCGACGCAGCCGACGCCATCTTGAAGGTGAATCTGGTCGGGTCGATGGAGGGCTTGTTGCTGGGCACCGCGGGCTTCGACCTGGGGGACAGCGGCTTCAAAGGCCACTTTTTTTCGTCCTCAGGCGGTCCAGCAGCCTTTTCTTGCTCATTTCCCTTAGGTTCAGCCTCGGTTGTTGCGGCGGACGATGCCAAAGTGAGGGTCGGCGGAACCTCCACCGACTCCTTCTTCGGCTTCTCCTTGTCCACTACAGAAGAGGCTTGTGTGCCTTCCTTGACCAGGTCGGCCTTGTCCGTCTCGTCCGTCTTTTCCTCCACGTCCTCCTTGAAACCAGTGAGGTGTTGCAGGTGAGTCACCAAGTTGCTCATGGGTTCGCCGAGTCCCGGCAGTGTCAGTCCCCGCACCCTGTCGTCCTTTGCTGCGGCACCCTGTTTGGAAAGCTCCTCTCTCTCCATACCAGAAGCTTCCTCTTGTACTTTGCTCGCGCCCCCTCGATGCTATTCAGTGTTATTCAAGTCCGCCGAGGTTTTTATACCTGCCTACGACTTCACTGACATCGCTGTCATCACTTGAGTACGTGCGATATCGCTAATCGATACAGAGTAGCAGTCGTACAAGCCTCAGTTTCTTTTTCTCTCTCCTCGTCCCTGGCAAAGATGTTGGGCTTTAAGCTAAGTTGACGAAGTCTTGGGCAGATCAAATCCCCACGAAAAGCCTTGATCAAATATCGCTCCCCGTTCGATAAAACACTCTTGAATGTGCTAATGCTGAGGTTAAAAATATAGGAGAGTTATATTTTTAGGACCTTCAAACCCAGCCTCGAGCAGCTGCGTGAAAGTTAATCTGATGAGCGGTGTTGCTCAACACACTAACACCATGGTAAGATTGCCTTAACACCAATCTGTGGGTCTCGCCAACCCTGTCCTCGACCAACTGTGTCACGTTGCTGTTGCTGTTGTCGCGCATAAGACTGGATCTTGGGCAATGCTCATTGCGCAGCAAAGTGAAGGCCTGTTGTAGCACATCTATTTGGCACCAAATTTGCACAACACCCAACATTATCGTAGTACTGAGACCCCTAACACGACTCCTGACAAAATGGTGCTCAGGCTGGACCCTCGGGTTCGGTCTGGTTAGGCTAGTTTGGGACAGGACATCATTGATGCGCACCAAATAAGGTTTCTGGGCACATTTTTTGCGTGATTTCTTGGGCGCGCACTGCACGTTTGCCGTCTCTGCATAAGGATGTGTAAGAGACACAGTGTGGAGGAAGAAGTCAACGCCATCCTTGCAAAAGTGGGTGAAAACAGGCCCACCTAGGTTTAGACCTCAAGAGGGCTTGAGCACAGAGATCTCCAGTGCTGCCACTTCTCAATATTGTGAAACCTCCACCTAATAACTCACCCCTTTCTTAGTTGCAACTTCGACGAGTCGCATTGGTTGCCAGTTCTCAGGGAGCCTCAGCATGTGAACGAGCTAATAAAAGTATGCTACACTTGTCACTTAATTAGCGCACTCATTGAATTTCAGAATATGTGAATTGAGATTAATGTGTGACTGACCTAAAAACAATGAGTGTTACAAGCATAATGGTGAAAAACGGGCTTTCCTTATACGCGTACAAGTTAAAAGTTGACTGAGGTGGCCTCAGATTTCCAGGGTTTCCCTCAAGTCAAGTGTAAGCTGTCAACTAATATATCTTGATAGCTATTGTACCCAGAAATGAACGTTCGGTCTCATTTGAACGAGGACATTCTGGAGAGTCTTGTCACAACTCACTGCATTCATGAAGATCTCGAATCAACCCTACTGAGAGGCCAAAATGCTACCTTGTTTTCCAACGAAAATTTTTCTCTCATGAATTTTGCTGGGAAACTGCTATAATCTATGCACTCATGGCTCTGATGAAAGAGAAATGTATCTTTCTGATCAAAAGTCAGATGCTTTGCTTTGCTCAGTACTTTGTTCCCCCAACAGAGGGGTCTGCAGAAACGTTTTAGCTGTTTTCTCTAATCTTTGCACTAAAAAAGGGCTATAAGGAATTTTTGATTCTCTGTTGTCCTCAATTGTGATGCTCATGAATACAATGAGTTATGACAAGAATCTTCTGAATGTCCTCCTTCAAATGAGATCAAAAGTGCATTTGCAGGGGCAAAAGTTTCTGAGATACACTAGTCAAAAAGTTAGAACCTGACTTTAGTCTAGAGATACCGTAAAATACCCGGTGAGTCCAGTTTCCTTGTGCATACGTCCTTTTTGCCTCTCACAAAGTGCTGGCGACGTCGTTCTGGTTCCAAGACTACAAGTTATTCAATATCAATTCATCCTCAATCAAACTTTAACCTTAAGATCAAGTTCGAGCTCTCTGCGATGAACAAGGCCGTGTCCATGGCCTCGTACACGTGACACTGCTCTTGCTCATGTTGTTCAGGCTGCTGTCATTCATCAGGCAGATGTTGACATGTGCTGATACCTTTTGCTTTAACTTTATTTATTACCAACATTGCAAAGCATTGTTATACTGCAAATTAAAGCTTAGGCAAAATTCAGTCTGGAGAATTTGTCTGCATGTCCATACAACGAGCAGGAGTGTGCTAAAAGTGAGCCTCAAGTGTGCTCAAGGATGGACTCGGTAGTTCAACAGAGAAGGATTAGGAATACAGTGCAATTGCATTTTAATGTCACTAAGGTCACATTTGTAGGAATTTCTTTGATTGTGAATTCACATACTGAGTCCGGCAATCCACAAGCAGCTGCCCCACACAAGTGGTGCGAATTTTCAAGTTCACCAGCCTCAAAGTCACTTCAAAATGACGCATGTATAAATACACTCAGGCAATTTTGGCCCCCATCTCCGAGCACAGGATTGAATTCTAAGCTCTCAGCGATCTACGACGAAAATGAGGTTGTGTGTGAGGGAAACTACGCGTTGATTGCATTGGAGTTGTGTCACTTTTGATCTCAGCCAACCTTGACTGTTCTGTAGTCCCAGGTGCTGGACAACGAGCACTGAAGGAGGGGGAGAAGGAGGAGAACAGGAAGCTGGAGGAGAAGGAGGAGGCATCACTGACCCCAGAATGACAGTGCCCATCTTCAGTGGTGTTAGCAGTGGTTCCCTGGAAAGACACTCCTAGCTGATTGCTCTTGAGCTGCCCAATTTAATCCCACTGAAAGCAACATCTGTGTCTGGGAAGTACGGATGTGCAACCCTTTTTTCTTATAGTGAGGACAGAATATTATTGGCATCTTCCCTCATTTCGTCTCCATGGCTGCTACCCTGTCTTCGTACCCACAAGCACTTTTGGGAGCTCCTCGGATCTCTACATGGACAGGGTGGGTCAGAAGTGGTGACAATGCTCAACTTTGGTCCTCATGGAAAAGCTAAAAGCTAATCTGCTTTACTTTGCCAAACACTCTCAGTTCCAAATCAAATGTCATGTCTGGGGATGCTGCCAACATTTCTTTGGCGTGTATTCATCGATATATTTCGATATACTTCGTTTTGGCCTTAGCACCCAGGCCAGAATTGCCTGACTTAGTGCGTGAAGTTAATGGTGGTGCTGCTGCCCTCCTGAACTTTGTTGTCCTTGTTGTGGTCTGCATTCATCAGGCTCCATTCAAGCCACGTTGAACAACACGGTGATAATGCTCAGCTTTCGAAGCTACTTTTCAACTGAGTGACGCTAATTCTGACGCACCCTGTGGGCCTAAAATGAGTCTACCCCGATAGTCACAGCAAGTGAAGGGGACACTGAATAATATCTATCCACTTATGAGTGCTAGCGTGTATAAGTGAACACCGGTCTTGGCACACCAACGATGTAATTGAATCTTCCGTCCTTGTTCGTGTGGCCCAAGGAGAAGGGAAACTGAGAGAACGTGAAAGCAGAGAATTGACAGACAGAGAGGAGAGCGAAGAGGAGAGCAGCAGGAGACGCATGGACAGGAGAAAAGGGAAGGTTTTCTTCGTCTTTCAACCATTTCATGTATGGGGTGAGTGGAAAGAAGGTCACTTTACATATAAGTGGAAGTCCGCTAAGCTGACTTGGTCAGGGTCTGACTGGCTGGACACCACACATGATAACACAGAGCAAGTAGAAGTTTCCTTTTGCAAAGCAGCCAACCACAACTGTGGCCAGGACGGTGGAGAGAGCCAGGCCAAGCACCAAGTTGACAAAGTGGCGGCTAACAAGCTAAACCTGAATGACCCTTGGCCACTGCATAAACTTTGTGGCGTTTCACCGCACTGGCACGCCAATGCTCCAGACCAAGAAGTCCGGCCTTCACTAGGGTTCAACCGGTGAACTAGAAATCAAAGAAGCCGGTTGGACTGGAGTCTACAAGATGGTTGTTGACATGGTTGGACGAGCCCAAAAAAAGTGGTCAACCGGTTGTGCAAGGCAAAAACTGAAGCCAAAAGATGATTAACTGGTTGGACAAGTCTAAAAAGTGGTCAACCGGTTGTGCAAGGCAAAAACTGAAGCCAAAAGATGATTAACTGGTTGGACAAGCCAAAAAAGTGGTCACACCCGATTGAAAAGAGACCGAACTGAATCCGTTTTCAACCGGCTTTCGTCATTAATTCAAGCTGTCGGCATTAACGACAGTTGTGAAATGATAAGATAAGATTTTCCAAGGTTGTTGAACTGGCAGAATTCTGAGTTTGAACCAGGGATTTTGGATGATTTCGAATGAACGTGACTTTCTACACGAGTTGTCCGTCCTCCCTCTTTGTGCGCAGAAAAAAGCGACAGCAAATTGACGTTTCCCTTGAAATATTGCTTCATTCTTCACTCTACCATATTGCATATAGCAGGTGCACCCGCCAAGGAGGTGACTGCTGGGCCAGGCAGCCCAGGCAAAGATTGGCTGAAAGGGCCGAAAAAGTCAAAGGCCTCTAATTGAAAAATTAACCATCAAATCTCAATTTTTTTTTTCCTTCGAGGAAACTCTGGCGTTCAACTTCCACTGGAGGCTGTCAGCAAATGCACGATGACATTGCCAACAATCATCTACATGTATTACTTCGGGCTCACGCTCTACTCTGTCGCTAGAGACCGGATTTTTAGGTGAATCGCAGCCCGACTGATCATTCATCTGTGATACTCGATGTTGGCATGAAATCGCATTAAATAAAACTTGCCTCAATACTTGGAATGTCACTGTGCATAACTTACTTGTCCATAGCCTAAGAGGAAAAGTGAACCGACATAGTGATGGAGCAGGCAAAAAAAGTCGGGTTTCGGGCTCGTCGGATTTACAACAGGCCTGTTCGATTGTCCGGTTCCGAGACCGGACTCTGCCCGATCCTACCCCTAATTTTGAAGGTTCATATGGGGTTTAATAGTGAACTGGAAAAAGCTCTACTAAATTGAAGGCCAGAATTTTCGGCAATGTGACTATTACCGAAAATTGCGATTCGGTTGGTCAGCAGAGCAATAGTGACTATATCGATCGCCTTTGACTGTGCAGACGGTGCTTAAATCGAAAGTTCACTGTAGTGTCTTGTGCCCAATCCGCCGAAAAAAAAAACATTCAAGCAAAGAAACCGTAAAAACCTTTCCCTAAAAAACCGTTCCAACCCCTTTTACGTGGGTTGTCAGACCAGAAATGATACTTTCAGTTCTGTAGCCTTATTGAGTCAGGCATTCTACGAGGTGCGTCAGAATATTGGCACTCTTGAACCGAATCTTTCATGAAGTTAAAATTTAAAAGTTTAAGTTGCATGAAGTTTTCCAGCAAAGCTGGAAAGTAAAATTTATTGGCGATCAGCGTCATTGGCAATTATTTGGTCTCCTCAGTTTGGTGCTGTTGAGGCCCAAGTGGAGCGAGGTCGGTCCTACTTGAGACAAGGAGATGAATCAGTTGCTCTGTGTAACGTTGTACCGCACCGGGCTACGTGTGGGTGAGTGAGTGTGAGTGTGAGAGTAACTCAGTCAAAGTGACCCGGAGTAGCTCAGTCAAAGTGACCCGGAGTAACTCAGTCAAGGCGACCAGAGTAACTCAGTCAAAGTGACCCGGAGTAACTCAACTCGGAGTAGCAACGATCGTAGCGGCGGGGCGATGGGTGAGGAGGATATAGAGACAGCGAAGTTGTGAGTTCAGACTGGGGATAAAATGTATTTTGCACAGAGGGTTTATATACACACAAATGAGGAAGGGGAACTTGGGTGTGTCCTGGCCTGGGCAACAGCAACAAGGAAGCCTTCACTATTGCAGTGTCTGCTTCCTCATGCCCATGACCTTATACATGTACACATAGCAACACGCTACACTCTGCAAGAGGCTTTTGGACTCACCAACTTGTGACTTGTGGAGCTCTCAAATCTCAGGTTGACACCCTCAAAGTTGCGACGGACATTTTGAAGTCGCTTTAAAACAGTAGTTTTTTAAAGAATAAAACTGAGTCAAAAGTTCGTACTAGTGAAGCTTTGCATCTCACGTTCCTGCTGATGGGGTGTTTTGCTTTTAAATGTATGTACTCATGAGTATGTACTCATGTAAAATGATCGATGCTGGGAGTTCCAGTCGAGCATCTGCACTAGTCTAATATATTCAGAACCACACACAGAATTGGATTCTTGCAAGCACTATGCCAATAGAACAACACTGCACCATGCATCGTATCGATATTGAATAGAGCGATACTCAGTGCATCGAATATGACCAGCATCTTTGAAGTATCATCTTGACCATTAACATATGGCGTCAAATATCCTGACTCCACGTGCCGTATATAGCGATATTGATGACTTTGAGACATCGTACAGTCCTTAAGCACAGTAATAAGATCTCTACTCGTCGCTCAGCTTGACCTCGACGACGTTGAACATGTCATTGTGAAGCGATTCCTTGGTTCAACACTGCCCATGTTTCTGACGAACCAGGTCGATAACTTGTTCCAAAAATTGGTTCGAACTATGCTTACATTAAAGTTCTCCTATGGGCAATTAGAATAAAATCCTCTCATTGGAACACTTTCTCATGGCAGAAAATCAAATCCACCTTTTGAGAATTATTTTCATCCCCTGTTCAGAACAGAAGTTCTAACATTAGACAGGTTTAGTGAAGCTAAAATTGGAGTATGAGGAAAAAAAAGGCACTTTGGGTGCTTCCAGTTCATGCTCAAGCAGTCCCCATTGGACCAAGTTTTGATCAAGCAAATCTTGGACGTTGGAGTAAATGAAAATGGCAGCTCTAGGATTGGATTTACGGCCTACTTTGTAACATCGAGGAAGCCACGGACTTCGCATGAGCCACAAATGTAAATTTCGGCCTGTTTTTATTGGGCCTGATTGTACTGTTATGGTTAAGAGCGTAGTCTTCTCCTCCCCCGAGGCTGCACTAATAAGCAGTCTTTATTGGTTTTTGCTGTGCCTCACCGGGTGCGCAAGAAGCTGCGCAGACTCTCAGAAAACGCTCGCGTTGTTGTACTCGTCAAAGTTAGCCTCGGGGTTACTAGATATCAGTTGATCCTTCTAGATAAATATCAAACTTGAGCTCTCTGCTATGAACAAGGCCTTGTCCACGGCCTCGTACACGTGGCACTGCTCTTGTTGAAGTTGTTCGAGCTGCTGTCATTCAACAGGCAGCTGTTGACATATGCTGATAGCTTTTGGAGGGAGTCAGAGACAGCAGATGTCAATCTTGCTCACGTTTTTCAGGTAAAAAATTGTTTCTAACTCAAAACATTTTAAGTTCACAATAGGTTAGGCTAACTGAACACCAACTTTGTAAAACACTCTCAATTCCACATCAAATGTTATGTCTGGAGATGCTGCCGACATTATAAAGTTGATGGTGGTGGTGCTGCTGCCCTCCTGAACTTTGTTGTCCTTCTTGTGGTCTGCATTCATCAGGCTCCATTCAAGCCACGTTGAACAACACGGTCTAAATGATCAACGAGGATCCACCTTTAGAAGCTACTTCTCAACTGAGTGACGCTAATTCTGACGCACCCTGTGATGAGGCAATATCATCACCGCTATCCAATAATTTTCTGGGTCGCAAGAGCAAATATCTTTCAGCTCAACCTTTCCAGCTAATTGCACTCTCACTCAGTCTAATGATCTCATCACTGCATTGACTGTTTCAGAGTGAAACTTCTGGACCTTCTTGATCATTCCACAACTTTGAGGCCTCGATGAATTAAGCAGATATATCAGGCCTTCAGTATGAAGACCTTCCATTTACCCTGTACTTTATGTTGTGAGTGAAAGTTGGAAGGAATTTCTTTCCATTCAACCACTCAAAATGTCAGGAATTGGGCAGAGTTTTTATTTTAGTCCCCACAAAGAGATGCTCTAATATGCGGCCTCATAAAAAAGGTGGGTGGGTCGAGTCTTTGGCGCGCCCATCACATCCGACCCTGTTAAGCCCGACCTTCTTTCTCCACCGGAACAAAGGTGGAGAAGGAGACAATGGAGAAGCAGGAGGAAGAGCTCGTCTAGACACAAGTGCCAGTCGAGTCTTTGTCGACGACTGACTGAGCGGACACGAGAGGACAGAAGCGTCTGCAAGTGTCTGTCCGAGAGCCCAGAAACTTGCTTGTTATTCATTAAAACAGTAACCTGTAGGTGACAAAAGGTTGACAAGTTCTTGTCTTTCTAAGAAACTTTAAGCTCAATGCGAAATCTAAAAGCATCGCCAAGTCACAAATTTAGAAACTGTGACTTGAGGAAATGAAAGCACAACAGAAGGGTCTAAGGAATATCGCGTGTTTCTCAGTCGTGTGTGTGTATGTGCGTGCATGAGTGCGTGTGCGTGCGTGCGTGTGCGTGCGTGCTTGCGTGCAAATGTCAATACGTGGCTTTACTCTGAGGAACTGCGAAACCGAATGGAAATTCAATATTACCATAACCTTTCTTGCTCCCCTTTTGCCCTTTTCTGAGGGATTGAAATCCTTTCCGCAAGGAAGAGGACTTTTTGCAAGGGTGCACGTTGCAAAATGATTTCTCTGTCTTGACATTAGTGCTTTTTTTGGGAAAAGGTGCAAATGTACTGGGCGCGTGGGAATTAGTCCAGACCTGGGTCTGACAGCCTCAAGGTCAATGTGAGGAACTAAGGGAAGCTCTGCCCCATGTCGTTCCGAGGTGTCAGTGTCTGTATAGTCAACGTATGGGTCAACCTGTGGGTCTTCTCAGCGACCTTGAAGGCTCGCATGTCCACCATCCACTGTTCCTGTCTGCCCACAAGTCCTTGGCGGCTCCCCTGAACTTGACGGCAGACATCTCATCCGTGATGCACACGCGGTGCCCTGTCAGAATTAACACGGCAGACTCAACTGCGATTTGTACCCCACATAACTTTCATATGAACTTCATGTAAGGGGTGCATCAGTCCTAGGACCGATTAACATAGATCTGTGACTCGTATGTCTTTGATATGAACTTTATGAGATGGATGAATCAGTGTTAGGGAGGCGATCAGTAAAGTTCTGAAGTAGGTTAGATATTATAGCGCTGGGGAACACAGGAGCATGACTTGCTGATCTTGATGTCAACGTCTATGTTCTATCCTGTATGTACTGCAGAGTTAAGATAGATCCATCCTAGTTCAGTCATGCACATGAAGTTGGCAGCAAAATTAACTGAACCCGAGTTCACGTGTACTTGGCATCAACTCTATATGTGTCAATCTGGCATCTGGAGTCCATCCAGGAAAAGTGTTTGGAGCAGCCGAGGCTCTCGCAACTCCTCCAGGTACGAGCGCCCTTGCCACGCCGCCCAGACCCAAATGCTGTCCTTGAAGGGGGTGAGGGTGTTGAGCCAGAGCAATGACGAGTCCAAGCAGAAGCCCCCGGAGTGGCGAGGGGGGGGGAAGCTCATTTCCTCTCCGCCACTCAAGAGTGGTCTTCTTGGGCACGTTTGAATTGACGGGAAATCTCGACTAAACTGACCGCTTTCCCCTTACGGTTCAGGTGCGCCGAGAATGGGAATCATAGTGCACTTTCTTAATCCTCGTCCCGGAGAGATTGGGGGATTTGGGTGCGCTCGGCAGGAAATGAACAAGGCTTCGTCCACGCCAGGCACGAAAAGTTACAGGGAGGCCCAGAAAAAGTGCACCAGTGACTGTGGACGGAGAGCGACCGTGGTAGGATGGCAGAACTTGTTTTGTCAAAGGATTGAAGAAACTTTCCAATAAACTCTTTGGAGGCACCCGTTTTGAGAGAAGACTTTCGGATAATGAGGAAGGAGGGAGCAGAGGAAAGAGAAACCGAGAAAGGGTTGTTGCCTCGCAGGAAAGTCTTTTTTCTTTCAGGGCAGAAGTTAGGATTAGTTGAGCCATCACAGGCAGTGGAGGAAGAAAGGAATCCTCTTCCTTACGCCAAAACAGCCTGCATCATTCTCTTTTTAGCTGGAAATGCAGGCAAAAATCCAGCGTTGTGAGCAGATCTACCAGGAATGGGTATGACCCAAAAAAGAGACTTCATGAAAGCTTCACCTCCACCAGTCTCTTTATCCGCAGAGCTGCCATGTTGGAGCCCTGTCAAGGAGTCCTTGGGATTACTCAACAATTCGTATGCATCCATCCGATTTGTGTCAAGAAAAGGGGGGAGGGACAGAGTCTTCCTCATCCTCCGTCCATTTTTCCTGATCAAATACGGTCTGATCTCTCTCCTGATCCCACTGATACCCACGCGAGTCTCAATTACTCACCAAAGCTCACATTTAGCACGCACTACCTGGGAAGTAGAGTGGAATGGGTGTCTGAGGACGGAGATGGAGGCTTTTTCTTCGTGCTTGGTCAGTCAGACGAGCACAAAGGACTAGTGGGAGGCAGCAGCAGCAGCAGCGAGGCCCAGGCTCAGGACTCGACGGGACAGTGTGAGGTGGAAAAAACGACCCACTCTTTTCACGCACTCTATTCGTTCAACGTCTTTGCTTCACACTACCCTCCTTTCTTTGGGGGTCGAACAGTGGGTGTCCAAAAGGAAGTCTTTCTGTCGGTCATATACAGTTAAGTTCGACCTGTGGCTTCTTTTCCACCAATGAAATACTGTTTCTTAAAAAAATTATCAAAATTTGAGAATCTTCACATGTTTCTTGCGTAAAAGTCCATTTTAAATTCGAGTGCCAGCCAAACGAACATGAATAATTGGAAAATTGACAATAGCTTGAAAATTATTGAGGCGGCTTCCAGATGTTGGCTAATAAGATAACACTACTACCAATGTCAGCCGACCGTTACAGGGTGACACAAATGGACGCCCGACTTTCCAATACCGCAATATACTCATTTTTTCTCGTCAAACACCCAACCAAGAGAAGAACTTTAAATATGTATTTCGGCAGCTGATAATCAAATGGTCTCACGCCAGCTACCCACTTAGTTGTTTGGATTTGTACTTTATTTGGTCCACCCTGTATCCCTGATGAGTCGCAATCAACAGCTACACCTGTACTGTGCCGTTCGATACACCTGGGTTGGCCTAGGAACAACAAGTTTCATATGTTTTGAGAGGGATGTTACTTATATCTTTGGGTCCAAAAAAAACAATACCAGTAAGGAACAGTAAGCGAGTTTACAGTCGGCCTCTCAGCCACCAGCTTAACTCACTGGCCCAGCCGCTTCTTGATAGGATCACATGTTTCAGCAGGAAATTTTCATCTTTCTGTGTCCAGTTGTCTCTCAGTCACCAGCTCGAGTCGTGACTCACTGATCCGGCCGCTTGTCTGACTCGAGCCACATCTCTGTCAGTGACCAGCATGAGTCATGTTTTGGTAGGAACTTTGAATATACGTTTCACCACCCACAAATTTGCTCAAAAATCCACTGTAACCTATTGAAACTTGGGGCACATCCACATATGAACTACACACACCTGAATACACCATCAGAACGCAGCATCAATGGCGCATTGTCGTTAACTCCTCGCTCCCTCGTCGATGCTGCTGTACGTCCCCCCCCCTCCACTCAGCCACCACATCCTCACCTCTCTGATAATGTTGCTCAGCATGTGCTCCACTAGCTCAGGCCTCTTCGACAACGGCTACACCTCAAAACTAGTTCATGTCATGAGAGTTTGGGATTTGGTTACAATTTCGTGTGACTGAGGTACTTTGGTCATCGGAGAGAAGTTTACCCAACCAAGGTTTGTTCACATAACCAGGGTGAATGTACCGGTAATCGAGGTCCACCGTACATGGTTTTTTAAGCCCTCCTGTCTTGGGAGAGGAAAACCGAAGGCGCACTCACACTGGCGGCATTTTCCGTGTCCCTCCCCGGATTGTGAGGACACAAAAGGCCGCACGCATAGACTCGAGGTTGCCGTGCAATTGGACCACCGAACGCTGACCTCGGCCGACCTCCATTGCTTGAGGATTATAGAAAAAAAAATATCGGCGGAACTGTTTCGTGATAGTGGTGCCAACCTCCCACTAGAGAGCTGCATCAGCCTGGAAGCTGGTGCAAGGCACCTGACTCACCTTCTTATCCATCAGGTGGAGTGCGAACTCCACCTGATGGATGCTTCTTTCTGTTTTTAAGAGGCAGACAAATTTGCTGCCAACATCTCGTCAAGAGCTGCTTTCAGCACCCATCCATTGATGCTAGAACCTAAAAAAGTCACGTGCTGACGCGCAGATTAGGACGCTTTCTCATTGATCACCCCGCTGCAGTAGAGCAATTTCCAGTTCTTAATGGTTCCACCGTCTATTGGGTGAACAAGACTCGTAGTGTGGAAACTCCAGCTTGAAGTGGTCAAAGTCTTCAACTTCTTCCGGATGGCTTGCACAGATGTCGAGGACAAGCAGAATCTGACGATTTGCCTTCTCCTTTGATTGTACTCTGGGAGCTTCTCGATGGCGGAGACCAGCGTCATGAGACCAGGAAAGGCATTGCTCAGAGCATAGTTCTCAAGGAGCTTTGGCAGAGCGCCAGCTGGCCGAGGTTGTGCCTGAGCATGATCAGCATCGTTTCCTCACCTTGGCTCTCTGTGTCGACAATGTTGCCACCTCCGGATTTGTCCTCCGGAAGGCTCCAGATTCTTGAGAGACCTCAGCAGCTTTTGGCTCTCAAGACTGATCCACCCAGCAGAGGTCCATACACTGGGTTGCTGCGGCAGCAGAGCGGAAGTGCATTGCGCACCTCCTCCTCTTTCCCCGAGCCATTTCTCTACGTCCCCTTGTTGCCGTTGTCCTCGTAATATGCGAACATTTGGGCCTCGTTAAGGACAAAAGGGACACCTGGGCTCTTAGAGACATTGGGCCGAGTCTCTTGTGTTGCCCTGGAGTCTCAAGAGCACGGAGAACCTCCAATTTTTCAGTAAATGTTAGTGTAGTGACGGCTTAGTCTTCGACATTTTAAAGAAAATCAAAAACCCACTAGTATTACTTTTTTATGCCATGCACTACGCATGCTCAAACAACAGCTGAACCCCTTCAGTCTGCTGACTAACCGGCGCAAAGCCAGGGTTGCCATTCTGAATGACTTAAGAAACACGCAATTACTTTGACATTATTTTGCTTGGGAATTTTTCAAGTTTTTCAGTATTTGACTTGATTTTGACTACAGCCGTCACTAACCAAACTGCAGATTTGGCTTGGTCTCTGCGTACCCTATTTTTTGTTCAGCTCTTCTTTGACTTGTTACGATGACAAAAAACTGGCAACTCTGCCAAAAAAACCATGTCATTTCAAAGTGTCCTTTTTATCCGACCAGAGGTTGCACAACTCCTCATCTTAGAAGGTTATTTATACTAGACAAAAACATGTCACCAAGAAGTTTACCGTCAATCCGACCTCGATTGTATTTTCATGTCTAGGGTGTCCACTAAGGATGGGTATATAGGTTTATCCCAGGGAGACCTCAGATGAGTGAGAATTTAAAACTTTTACCCTAGTGTTTCTGCTCCGGAACGACGACGACCACAGCCATGACCACAATGACCACAACCACGACGTGATCGATGTCTTCAGCGTCGGCAATTTTCACGACTTATAGTATTAGAATTATGATTGCCACAGTGCTGTGAGTGGCCTTTCTAAATAGGGGTAACTGCCAGAGGCCCCGAGAGAGAGAGAGGGTTTGACCTCCGCCCTGTACCAGGACCCTCATTTTTTGTATCATGGGGACTGTAGGGTTCAGCAGATCTACCGCATTTTGTGTTCAGAAGCATCCTAGTGATGAGGAGAACACGTCTCTCATGTCCAGGGGCCCTCCAGTTAATGAAAAACTGGATGGCAAGTGCCTGGAGGCCAGGAGGTCATTTGAAACCACACCAACTATGGGAATGCGCAAGATGGCCTTGCACAAGGGCATGGATGAGAATATGATGTCGATAACAATACAGTCTAGCAGCTTCGAATGGCCTGTGCAGAGTACCTCATTTACTGAGTGAAAAGCATAAGTTCAAACATGGCCCCGCAACAATTTGGTTGATTTCGTGCCAGCCAAGCTGTGGTCCAGCCCGGATCTCTCTCTTGCCAGATGCCTCACAAAATCATGGATGATGGCCTGGTGGCCTCCTTCAAAACAGCCTGGACCAATCTCTCAGAGGTCTTCATCATGGCATCACGTGCATCTTCTAGGCGCCTTCTGGAGGCCATCATTGAGGCTGGAAGTGACTGCATTGAGTGAAAAGGTAAAGCAGGAATCTGTGAAAAAAGGCACTTCATTCTGTGCACAAGTAAATTATGTCAGGCCGTTTTCAAGAAGCTTTGTGAAGCAGTCTCAATTTGTCTTCCCCACCCTGTACGCAGTGCAGGGACCCCCTTTTCAAGAAATTGACTTTGCCCTGATCTCACGTGACTCAGTGAGCCACTGTTCCTGAATTTATCTGTGTTGAGATGCTTTTAAAGCACTCAGCTCGTGTTAGCTGTTATCAAGAGAAGTTACTCGTGATCAGCGCCACTTCCGCGATTTCTCGCGGCTGCTCTGCAACAATGTTGAACTCAATCATCTGAGTCAGTTTGGCATGCGTTGGCCTCAACTGTGCAAGTTCAAATGACCAAATCTATTCCTTTTCACGAGGAAGTTGCGAACTTTCTCTCTCAGGGCCTGATTCTCTGCTCTCCAATATGCCCATTTGTGTGCTTAATTCTCTCTCTGATCATCAATGCAGAGGTCCAGGGCTTCTCGCTTGGGCTTCGCCATTTTACCACAAACTACCGAAGTGTTTGAAACAATGTCCAATGTCAATGACTTTGCTGTCGACCAGATGCAGCTTTGTCTCCAGCATTTTGGTGCGAAACACCAGAGTGATCAATTCCTCTTCTGAATCAGAGCTTCCCCCCTTTCTACTTTTGTGGCAAATATCATCATGATCATCGACCGCACCCGCAGACTCGTCTTCCTGAGGAGCTTGACTTTGCTTTGGCAGCATTTTCACTCAAGCGCAAAGACTAAGATTTGGAGATGAAGACAACAGTGGAATTAGGCTGGCAAGTCAATCAACTTTTTTTCTACACTTGATCTCGTTGGAGCTCCTGGGTCTCATTGTTTGAAGCATTCGCGCCTGGAGGCTGAAAGTGGGCCAGCCCAGGGTTCCCACTTGCATGATTCCTGCCGCTTTCAGTTCATTTACCACAATGCACGTTCACAGAAGAAGTCAAGGAATGTGGAACCATTCAAATGGCTGGACCAAAACAGAACAGTAGCTGGTTTGTTGGCAGGAGCCATGAGACGAACTGCAGTGAGAGCCACACCTGCGAGGTCGAGACAAAAAAGCATGAGACAAGATCGTTGCAGAAGTGCAAAAAAGCAGCCGTTATTGGCGACAACAGCAACAACCTCTTTGAATTGCCTCCAAGCAGAGAGAAAGGAACAGCTTCCAACTTTGTCAACCCTTTCAGGAAGAAGGAAATCCTCCTACTTGGCTTCATTTCTGGGTGAAATGGTGAAAGTTATGACTAGAGGGGGGTGCCTTTTTGGCTTTCTGTCACCAGGGACGAGGGGGGGGGGGTTGACAACACCGTCGACGGCGGCCTCGACACAGGACATGGCCTCCACGCAGCCTCTCTGCATGCATACTAGATGGTGCGCCAACTCTTTTGTATTGTCCATGCTATGCTGAGTCTCAATATCATGCATTACATTCATTTTAAGCTGTATTTTCCAGAATCGCGTCTCCCCAAAGGGTTGACCCAAGCCGCAGCTCGACGTCTGATCTTCTTTTCGTAGTAGCTGCTCACACATTGAAGAATCTGGGAAACCTTACGCATCAGTGCGCAAGGAAGAGTTTATTGAAGAGGAAGCTAAACGCTGTTTTCTTTTTATTTGGGCCTACGGAGTCAAATCCTTTTCCCCTGAATAAATGCACTCTAAGATAAGTCTTTGAGGAGGAAGCAGAGGCAGCAACGGGACATTTTATATCTCTATATGCCCTGCTGATCAAAAATGTCGAATCGCGCGACAAGCATGAAGGACTACATACCTTGAGGGGTTGAGCTGACATGCATGCAATGTACTGCATTCCAGAGGACTTTGCACTCAGACTGAATTTGCACATGTGAGGAAATGAACCAAGAGTTTTTTCTGCATCTTCGTGCTAATGAAACCTTACAATAATAGATTGTCCGGAGTGAGCAAAACCGTAAAAAAGCATAAAAAGGCTCACTCAACTTTTAAATATTCCAACTACATCTATTTCCCTCTTGTCTTGCATACTTCACTAGCCAGCGACCAATGCCTTTACCGTTGACCAGGGGAGTCCCCGGCAAGATCCGGACCCTGGGCAGGGTTGAACGGCCCAAAGACTTTACGTTGAAGAGATTTTGGGGCAAAAACTTTGCAGCAATCCTACAAAAACCAAGGACCAGATGTGACATACACCTATGATGCACCCATTCACATATCTTGGCTTTTGTTTTTCTTTCTCATATTCGTATTTATCAATCTGAAGCTACCGATATCATGAGTGTTCCTTGCCACGTCAGCCACCAGAGGTCTACACTATTGCAAAGAGGGGAAAGCTCTTGAGCGACATCTACCGGCGAGATGTTGCAACCATCTTGAAGACGCAGCAGGTGACTTTGGGCACACTTACCTGTCGAAGCAGCCTCCATGCCACGAGCTGACGACCAGAGGAGAGGCAGCAGCATGACTGACGCCTCCTCCAGCTCCCCCGCCTCCTCCAGCTCCTCCTCCTCTTAAGGTCTGACTCCTCTGCCTGAGGTTGCCGAAGGTGACGAAGGCGTAGATGCTGCTCTTCGTGTAGCAGGTGCTGTTCCCCTCCTGCTGGTGCTGGGAGGATTTTCGAGGACGTCGAATCGTCATCGAAGAAGATCTGGACGAGGACAGCTCTTTTTTTCTTGCAACTATTTTCGTGACTGACCCAAAAGAAAAAGAAACCGCGGACCATCAGAACACTTTTAGGAAGCCCCAAAATTGTCCGCAACATTGATCTAGCTTAAAGTGGCATTTTCGTTAGACTCTGGTCGTTGCACGGGTCATCTTAAGCTCCCAGGGTGGGTTCTCTGCTTGGGAGGGGGGGGGAATCCCTCCCTTTTAGTGGCAGTTCACTTCACTACGTTGTAAACCCTTCCTCCTTACAACCTAAAAGCAGCCCGTTTTACTGCCCATTTCTGTTGTTGAGCCATGATAGCCAGGCTGACCCCTCCCCCCTCCCCATTCTTGTCAATGAGCACGGTCTCAAAGGAAATGCTGGGCTTGGACGTGCACTCCAACTTGTACTACGTCCTGGTTTGCGCTCAGTTGCAAGAAAATATCTGGTGTCTGTCTGTTGACCTTGGATGAGGTCTGTGACAGCCTTGGGCGTCCGTGAAGTCCGAAGTCATGTGTTGGTGGACGAATTCGCACACTTGCTGATGGGGGAAACCAGGCAATGGTGGAGACATCACCTTCCTCATCACCTTCCAGCTCACTTTGACTGGGCCTCAGCACAACAGGACTTCATTCTTTGTCTTCTTTCTTTGGTCTTCGCTACGCTTTTGGAGCGTCAGTGGACTTTCATCCATGCGAGGAGCTAAATCAACTGCTCCTTGTGAGCTGCTTATGTAGTACAGGGTTGGGTCAAGCACCTGATTCTCCCTGGCGGGACAGTTTCTGAAGATTTCTCTTGATGGCAACCCTGAAGCGTCAGTTCAAGCTCATGCTTTCAAAGATTTCTACGCAATCATATCTGTTACTTTCAGTCAAGGGATCCAGTGTTTGGGGTCGAAAACAAAAAAAAAGAGTTCACCGGGAAGTCAACAGGATGAGTCAAAAAGATGTCAGCAGAGCAAACGATTTATCCCCACACGGTAGAACCGACTAGAGCAAACAATGTTGAGTCAGTGCACCCAAGTAGAGCTCATGACACAAGGAGATTGACGAGATTTGCAGAGTAGCAACGATCAGCGAATTGGACTGGAGAGAGAAGTTCGTGCAAAAAGTTCACGTGCGTGAGCATTTTTTTTGCATTGCACACCTGCACTCAAGGTCAATCTTGAAGACAGCTGCAATTAAACCCTTGTTCGATTTTATGCACCTTAAGGGAAAGCAGCAAAGTCAATCTCGGGTGAAAGGTCTGACACGTAGAGAGGGAGCTGATATATATACATATATATTGCCTGATTCGCCACTTTTTGTGAAACACTTTATTCTGTATGTGCTGCTTAGTAGCCTGCAAATGTGCGCTGCCTCTTGTTTTAAGGCGTCTGTGGGAGAGCAAGACGACATTGATTAGTACCGGGCCACTTGACACTCATGCTCTCCGGTACAGGGTGCCCCAACAACATCCACCAGTCTAAATTTCGGGCGTGATTCAAGACCTGGAGAGTCTGGATCACGCTCCATTCGAAGACTTATCCTCACTGGACCACACTGTCTGGAATGGCGTAGTGAGGAGCTTGGGCCTGCAGAGCCCTAGGCCTGCCAAATATCTAGACCAGCACATTTGCGTCGAGGAGTAGAGTTGTTGGCAACATGTGAGGCGAAGGGAGCAAACACTTTCCGACGAAATGACACCTTGATATACCTAAGTGGCAATCCCATATTCTTATGGCCGATCGCTATATTCTAGCTTTGCCCGTGTCACAAGTAGCTCATGTTGAACTTAGGGCTCAGTCTGGACGAATATGTACTTTTGGCTAGACGCTCTGCTGGCTTCACTGGAGTAACGTGATTATTGGATGATCGAGGCACAGTTTTTCCAATACACGGCAGATTTCACGTCTTCACTAACATCAGTTTTACCATGCGAAAAAGTGCTACAGCACTCCAGAGGGCCTAATGGCAGGAGGGAGAATGAAATATGAAGGAATAGGCCTTGGTTGTCATCCCCTCCTCTGCAGTCCCGAGGCAGCACTAGCGGTGCAGCTGGGGTTTGCGTGAGCGAAAATTTATGCATGTTTGTCGAGTCCCTCGTGGCTACTTGAACCCTAATCCCTTTTTTACCTCTGAGGGCCACTTCATGAGTGTCTGTGGCAGTGAGTAGGGAAGGGATGTGCCATCAGCTGACACTGTGTGAATGCCTCTAACAATGAGGTCTCCACAGACTTTGACATCTCCCCCTCAGTCCTTGACCTCTCACATGTGATGTTGACAGAAGTCAAGCCTGCGCAGTTCATTGACACTGACACCAGGCAGGGTTACAATAACTAAATCAAACCTGAGTCAAGTTTTTCTCAGTCAGTTATTGTTGGTTTTGTATCATACCATTCAAAATTTGCAATGAGAGGGACTCGAAGAAATGTCATTTCTGCAGTTTCGCCAACAAGCTGGGAAACAGT
>JAAUXU010018711.1_pt1 | contig 21787 bp, 31 predicted proteins | sample 7278151 | NCBI WGS metagenome assembly JAAUXU01 (sample SAMN14350113, study PRJNA611818) | marine sediment metagenome | isolation source: surface marine sediment (1.8m) | place: French Polynesia: Moorea | collected 2018-08 | reverse complement strand
GCCATCACATCCGATCCGGCATCCGGTTCGGTCATGGCAAAGCCGCCCATGTATTCGGCGCTGACCAGCTTGGGGATATATTTTTGCTTTAGTTCTTCGCTACCGTAAGTTTCAATGGTATAGGCACAACCCAAGGCCTGCATATTTACCTGTACCCGCAGGGAGCTTGATGCCCGCGCAATTTCCTCTGTAATGATCATGGCGGCCAGCCAGCCCATTTCGGATCCACCATAGGCCTCAGAAATAACGGTGCCAAAAAGACCGAGTTCACCCATGGGTTTGACAGCTTCCTCGTAGGGAAAATAATGCTTTTCATCCCACTCATCGGCAAAGGGCGCAATTTTTTCGCTTGCAAAATCACGCACCGTATTTCTTAAAATTTCAAGTTCTTCCGGCAAACTAAAATCCATTTTTTCCCTCCTGAAACTGATGTTATGGGGTCTATGTATACTGTATACACTCTGAGCGCAAAAGATGAACTATAGAGGAAGGCACCATTGGTGTCAAGCAAGAAAACGCCTAAAAATCGGATAAAAATCGCATATTTTACGCTGACTTAGACCTTTCCCTGTTGCTTTGATTCGGTATGGAGAATCTGGCAGTTACATGCAGGTGGATCAATCCAGATGAGCAGATAGCTAAGGACAATTGAGACGATCTAGACAGATAATGTTAGCAGTCGGTAAACGTTAGATTCCCTTGTCACGAATATTTTTATCATGCTTGAGACGCTCCTGGATCCCTTTACCGATGGAATAGTTGCGGCTGAATTCCGACCAGAACTCCCGATCCTTTTCCTTCCAATCGGGGCCGAAGCGGCGATCAAAATAGTCACCCAGTTTTTCAAAAAGCAGTTTCCAGGGCGGTTCACCGCGCTGATAAGCTCCCAGAATCGAATCCAGCAGCTCATCGAGCTCAGACAGCTTTTCCTTGGGCAGATAGGAAATGGCTCCCTTTTGAATGGATTCCATCAAGGTTTCCCGACTGACCGCATGGGCCGTAAGCATGACCGTTGGGATGCCACGATCAACAGCCTCCTCGAGCAGCTTAAGCCCATTAACTCCCATAATATCCAAAATGGCCAGGTCATAGCGCCCCTTTTTTATTTTTTGCGACGCACTCTCATAATCCCGTGCCGTATCGATGTCCGACTCATCCAGCAAATCCGCGATGGTTTCCAGGATATCCTCTTCATCATCCACGGCCAGAATATGCTTGCCTTTGAGTAAAGATTCGTCACCAGACATGTAAAACGCCTCCTATAATCGAATACGGATCGGTCTAATGTCTACTCCAAAAACCCCATTACTCTGGGCAGCCACAAGACAACATCCGGTATGTAAGTGATGATAAACAGCACGATCATCTGAATGATGATAAATGGAATCACCGCTTTGGTGATATATATTAAATCCTTGTTGGCAATCGCACCGGTGATGTAAAGACTGACCCCCATCGGCGGCGTGCAGTATCCGATGGCCAGGTTAACCGTCAGGATCAGACCAAAATGCATCCAGCTGATGTTAAAGGCATCGAGCATCGGCAGAAACACGGGCCCCAGGATCATGGTTGCCGAAATGATATCCATGAACATACCCACAAACAGCAGCAGGGTGTTCATGGCCAAAAGGAACATGTAAGGTGATTCGATGGCGGCCAATACGGTTTCGGTGATTTTGCCCGGAATATTTTCCAGGGTCAGCAGACGGCCAAAACAGGTGGCACCGGCAACAATGATCAACAAGGTGGCAGAGGTGACTGCAGAGCTGACGGTTACTTTTTTAACATCTGAAAATTTCATCGAGCGGTGAATAAACAGCTCCACGATAAAAGCATACACGCAGGCCACCACCGCGGCTTCGTTGGCGGTAAACGCGCCGGAAAAAATGCCGCCAAAAATAATAACCGGCAGCATCAAGGACCAAAAGCCTTCTTTAAAAACAGCGAAAAGCTCTAAAGGTTTGGGTATGGGGTTGCGAACAATTTCTTTTTTCTTGCGAAAGACAAAATAAGTGTAAATGCAAACACCGAACATAATCAAAATGCCCGGTAAAAACCCGGTTAAAAAAAGACCTTCAAGGGATACATTGCTGATCATGCTGTACAGAATCATCCCGATACTGGGCGGGATGATCACGCCCAGATTGGGTGAGGTGGTCATGACCCCCAGGGTATATTTTTGCGGATATCCGTTGTCGATCAACGCCGGGATCATAAAGCCACCCAGGGCCACCACAGTAGCTACCGTGGAACCAGAAATAGCGCCAAACAGCCCACAGGCCAGCACCCCTGCCATCCCCAGGCCGCCCGGTAGCCAACTGACCACCGCATTGGCCACTTTGATCAACTTTTCAACAATGGTGCCGGCTGTCATGATATTGCCGCATAGGATAAAAAATAGCACCACCACCAGGGCAAAGTTGTCCATACTGCGGAAAATGGTTTGGGCCAAAAGGAGAATGGGCAAGTCGGTGAAAAATAAAAAGCCTAAAACAGCGGTAAAAAACAGACACATAAAGACGGGAATATAGGTCGCCATGCATCCTAGCAGAATGGCCAGGATGATGATGTGACTGGTTTCCATAGTCCGGTTCTCCTTCTCTCAGCTTAACGCAAAAAATTAATCCGAAGCTTTCTTGGCCACTTGTTCTTGGATATCCTCGTAAAATACCTGAATGACGCGTATCAGCATCAGTACACCCATCAATGGCAGGATCGAATACAGATAGACCAGCGGGATCTGCATGATAATGGTTTTTTGCTGGGTGCGAACCTGCAGCGCTGCGATCAACCAACCATAGTAGATCATCATGATCGCAAAAATCATGATCACAAAATTACTAAAAAACGTTAAAGGAACTTTTAGTTTGGGAAAAATCTGGACGGAAGCATCGATTTTGATCAGAGAGCGAGCCTTGACGGCGGCACTGCAGCCGATAAAAGTGGTATAAATGATAACCTCGCGCACCAATTCTTCTGACCAGGCCAATGAATAGTTGAAGCCGTAACGCAAAACAACATTCACAAAAAGGGCTACTAACGCCACCAACACACTGATAAACAGCGTCCATTCCTCAAAAAAGGTCAAGACTTTGTCCAGGAAATGCAGCAATTTTCCAAACATGGGTACTACCCTCATTGGCCAGAGATTAGAAGCTATCTCAAAAATGCATCTAATCCGCCAGAGGCGGACAGGCGCTCAATGGTCCGCCAATATTCGTGGCGGATTAAAAACCGATTCAAAATGCTCGAATACTGCCGTGTATGCTCCACTTTTGAATCGGTTTTCGCCTTGCCCTTGAGCGTGATCTACTATTTTTGAGATAGCTTTTAGTAAAAGGGGCTTCGGTCAGACCGAAACCCCTTTATTAGTGCGTGGTAAAAAAATAATCAAGCTATTTTGTATAGCCCATGTATTTTTGGACTTCCATCAGGAAATTATCCGGGCGATATTTATCGCCGGATTGAAGTTTGTTAATTTCAGGCGCAAATTTCTGATGCACTGAATCGGCCTGATTTTTGAGGGTCATCATCTCCTTGTCAGAGAGTTGAAAAAACTCGATGCCTTTGCCCATAGCAGCTTTGCGTTGCTCCAATTCCTGTGCCTTGGCTGCCATGCGCGCCTCGGCACACATGTCGCGGACCGTCTCAACCAGGGTTTTCTGCAGGTCAGCCGGCAAGCTGTTGAACCAGGCTTTGTTAAACAACCAGATAAACAGGCCCTGGGCATAGTTTAATTCGGTATAGTACTTGGCCACCTCGAATTTCTTGGTGATGCTGCACACGGTGAGGGTATGATCCAAGCCGGTGATAACACCTTGCTTCAAGGCCACCGGAACATCCGGCCAGGGCATCACGACCGGGTTAAAACCCCATGCCTTGTAGGACAGCTTGTTAACTGCGGCTTCGGCGATGCGGAATTTGACCTTCTTGGCATCGGCAATGGTTTTGACCGGCACTGTCGTGGCCCAGCCGTAATTACCATAACTGGCAATATCGACTGCCATAATTCCCTGATGATCCATGGCCATCAGGAAATGGTCAAAAAGTTTTCCGCTGTTGACGAATTTTTCGAGTTTATCAAAAGAATCAACCAAAAACGGCAGGTTGACGATACCAAATCGGGGGCCCAGATTGGTGGAGGCCACCGAGCTGACGGCCATACCCTGAATTGCACCCATTTGCAGCTGGTTGAGAACCTCAACTTCGCCCCCCAGCATGGAGAAGGGTTTATAATCCAGATACATCTGGCCATTGGTTCGTTTCCACAATTCATCCCGAATGGCAAATCCGGTGTAAACGCCCTTTAAAACCGGATGGGAAACATTTGAAACGATAAACTTATATTTGGCACCTGATGGATCGAAGGCGGGTTTCCATTTATCCAGGGAGGGTCCTTTGGCAAGGGCCGGGCTGATAAGCAAACCAAAAACAACTAGAAATAGCGTCGCGCAGAATGTGAATCTTTTTAAATGCATTGGTACCTCCTTTTTCGGCTGTATGCCTTTAATTTCTAAACTTCATTCATTTGCCAAAGATGATTTTATAGCTATATCACAGCTATTTGGCTTTTTGTCAAGGAAAATTATCGGGTTAAAATGAAATATAGATTCCGCTAAATCGTCACTATGTAAGCATTGACAGAGATTGGCCACCACAAATCGAACAAATCTAATATTTAGCTGGAATCGGATGTCCAATATTTTTGAGGATCAAAACGCTGCAGCATCTCCAATTCCTTTTCAGTTGGCTCGGGTGTTTGCACCAAATTCTCAGCAATCTGCAGCGGCCATCCCGTGTTGTCGCGGACTGCGTTCACGCTGACGCCTGGATGAACGGAAGCAAGTGTCATTTCACGGCTTTGAGAATCAAATCGTAAAATACCCATTGTGGTGATCACCGTCGCCGGCCCACCTCGCGGCAGCCCAACCCGGCGTCGCCAGCCAGCGCCGGTTCCAAAGCCGGGTGAGGTGATGTAATCGACCTGGGGCATAAAGCGGCGCTTTTGATGGTTCATGATAATGATGTGTCGTTGCGCCAGGCTGGCCAGATCACAGGCACCACCGCTCCCCGGCAGGCGGGTAGTAACATTTTCCACACCGCCGATATAACTGGTATTCAGGTTGCCGTATCGATCTATCTGGGCACCGCCGATAAAACTAACATCTACCTGACCCTGCTGCAACAGCCCCATCATATCGGCCGTATCAGCCAGCCACCGCGCTCGATAGAGATTGGGTAAATCCCCCATTGTTAAGATGGGCTCGGGTGCCAGCGTATCGCGCACGATCCCTAATTCGTAGATCCCTACGGACTCGGGCGCATGCGTGCTTTTGGCCAACAGAAAACCCAGCAACGGCAGACGCATACCGACAAAAACCACTTCACCGTCAGCAATTTCACGCGCCGCCGCGGTGACCATTAGTTCGGGTAATGTGTAAGACATCTTAGGCGCCTAAATAGTTTACATTTATTTGAAAAATCTCAATCTAGCCGATTCAGTTGGCCGCTGGCTCCTTGCTTCTGGCATCTGGCAGGAGGCCGGAGATCAAAAGCTCGAGCCAGTAGCCAGCAGCCGGGGGCCAGAGGCTTAAAACCATTGAAACTTTGAAGACTCAACCATTTAACCCGGAACCCTGAACCTCTGAACCCAGAACCTAATAGCCATAATCCACCGGCTCTGAGTAATCATGATGCTCAATAGCCAGCTGCGACAGTCGTTTTTTTCCCAGCAATTCTGTATAATCCTGCCAGCTGTGCACGTTATCAACCCATTGTTTACGCCATTCGAGATACGCTTCCCGCGTTTTGCTTTCGGTACGGTAGTCAAGAAATCCTTGATGATCGCGGTTATAGAATCCGGGCACTGGCGAAGGATGACCGCCCCAGGGCGCATGTACCACCGCGCTGACCCGATAACCCGGGGTAATCACCCGATTGGGATCGCGACTGATGACATCCGGTTCCACGATCTCTTCTGCGGTAATAATGATGTGACGGCTGGCCAGACAGGCGTCACGGGTAAGCCCCAGGTTGCCCCAGGCATGAGCATTGCCGTAAACATCCGCCCGCTGAAGGTGAACGATGGCCACATCCGGTTTCAGCGCTGCCACCGCGGCAAGTTTGTCACCGCTAAACGGGCAAGTCATGGTTTTCAGGCGCGTATTGGTTTTGAAAAGATCGCTACCCAGCGCCGTGCGGGTAGGCATAAAGGGGACCCCCATGGCGGCAGCCCGCAACGCCATAGCCAGGGTCAGATTCGAGTGGTCTTCCATTTCCAGGCTGCCGCTTTCAACCGCTCTTCGAAAATTATAACTCGAGCCTGTAATCACATTGCCCACCCAGGCGGCCTGTATTTTACGGACACACCCTGCGCCAATAATTTGATCAAACAGGATATCTGATATCGGTCCGATGAGGGTCAGGTGCTGTTTATTTTGGCGGATGAGTTCGTGTCCGGCAGCAAAGGGGATGAGGGTTTCCTGGGCAAGACCCATGGCAATGGAGCTACCATCAGGTATAAACTGATCAATGGCTTCAGAAAGGGGCAGCAGTTTGGACTCAGCCAACTCGGGCAACCTCCAGATTCAATAGGGAACCAACTAACTTGTGAAAGCGGCTTATTTTTCAGCTTTGATGGATTTTACGAAATCATCAAAGAATTCATTTTGTTTTTTCCAATCCGGCCCAAATCGTTTGTTGAAAAAGCCGCCGAGTTTGTCAAAAAGCTTCCCCCATACGGGTTGTCCTCCCTTGAGAACAACGTCGGCGATGAATTCGTCCAGATTGCTCATTTTTTCTTTGGGCAGAAAGGACACTGCTCCCAGTTTGATGGATTTTTCCAGAGCTTCGGGTGTCAGAGCATAAGCCGTCAGCATAACTGTGGGAAAGCCACGCTTAACAGATGTTTTTAAGAGATCAAAGCCATTGACACCCATGATATCTAGAATGACGATGTCAAAGGTGTAGCCGAGCAACAATTGATGCGCAGTGTCATAATCATTGGCTTTGCGCACCATACACATGTCTAAAACCTCTTCCACGGTATCGGTGACATCCACTTCGTCATCGACGGTCAATACTATTTTGTCTTTTAAAAGCGTTGCAGGATCCATAGTCTTGATGTCTCCTTTCTGCAGGTGTTGCTATAGACCAAAAGGTCGGAAGGGTTTTTTAGAGCTTATATCATTATAAATTTCGTCAAGTCAATATATGCCTCTATTTCCCAAGATCAACATTATTTGTTTTTTTATTATTCTCAGGTATGGTTTATTTTAACTTGCATAACCGGTCAGCCCGTATTAAAAGTCCTATTTTTAGGTTCAAAGGTTCAGGGTTCAAAGGTTGAAAGATTACGAAATCAAACCCAAGAGCACAAAGCCTCTGAACCCAGAACCTCTGAACCTTGAACCTTTGAACCTTTGAACCGGTGAACGATGACACCCACCGAAGAAAAACAGATCACGGCCTTAAATGAGACGTTGGCCAAAGAAATTCGGATTAAGTGCCTGCATAACGAACACGAACTGAGCCCTGCCATTGTTAAATTTTGCGAATATCTCGAACAACAGGTGCCCAAAATCCGCGTCAAAAAAGAAACGGCTGACCCGGATGAATTTCCTGCCATCCGTATTCATGATGGATTATCCTATCAGGCGGTCCCCTCAGGGACTGAGATCGGACCTTTCATTGAAGCCCTGCAACTAAATGCCGCGGACCGATCTCAGATAGATGAAAACATTGCACGACAACTGGAAGCCATTGATTTACCGACACATCTGGTTCTGTACGTTGCTGCGCAATGTCGCTTTTGCCCGCAAGCCGTGCGCCAGCTATTGCCGTTGTTGTTTGCAAACAACCATATACACCTGACGGTTATCGATGCGATGTCTTTTCCCGATCTGGCAGAAAAAGACAACCTTCAATCTGTACCGACGTTAATCTTGGAAGATCAATTCCGCTGGACAGGAACTTTTCAAGTAGACGAAATTGTTAAAGTTATGGCAGAACGCGATCCCAGTGCGTTAGGACCGCTATCGCTGGAAATGCTGCTCAAAGAAGGCAAAGCCGGTCAACTGGCGGAAATGATGCTCGCTAGGGCACAAATCTTTCCGGCTTTCTATGACGTGCTGCTACACCCCAAATGGCCTGTTCGTCTGGGTGCCATGGTCGTCATGGATGAACTGATTGAAAAAGATTTAAAACTTGCGCTTCAAACCGCGGAAGTCTTGTGGCGCAGATTTGATGATGTGGATGATCGTGTCAAAGGTGACTTGGTGTATATTTTTGGAGAAATGGCGCAAAGCGATTTTATCCCGCGTCTGGAAGCCCTTCTCCAGGGACAAGATGACGATGAGTTAAAAGAGGCCGTCGAAGAAGCCCTCGACAAAGTAAAAGCAGCACATGTTAAAAAATAGAACGTCTAGCATTCTGTAATTCGCCGAAAACAATAAGCCCGGTGAGTGATGTCACGGGGCTTTTTGGTAAAGATGATGACGCAGGATAAAGGTATTAAGCGTCTTTCTTTTTAGAATCGCCTATAGGTTTGTCTTCAGGCGGTTTTTGTTTTTTGGCCGCTGTTGCTTTTGTTTTTGCCGCCGTTTTGGGTTTGGTATCCGCTTTCGGGGATTCCGATTTTTTCTGTGCTGTTTTTTGCGCTTTGGAAGTGCCCTCTTTTTTCTTATCCGCTACTTTTTTCTTGGATTCCGGCTTTGTTTTGGCATCAGCCTTCTGGGGTTTTTTCGCCTGCGGCTTTTTATCGTCCTTGGCTTCCGCAGCTGATTTCTTTGACGTAGCGGCTTTTTTAGTGGATTTTTTCTTGGATTTTTTCTTGTCCGCCACGTCCAGAACCACCAGTTCGATTAAAGACATAGAAGCCGCATCGCCGGCACGCCGACCCAATTTTACAATCCGAGTATACCCCCCGGCAGAATGACCAAATTTGTCGTTGGCTTCTTCAAACAATTTATGAACAACCTGCTTTTCCCTGACAATAGCGAGGGCTTGCCTTCTGGCATGCAAGTCACCCCGCTTGGCCAACGTGATCAGATGATCGGCCCAGCGCCGCAATTCCTTGGCTTTAGCGCCCGTGGTGCGAATCCGCTCGTGTTTGAACAACGAGGTGACCATATTTCGAAACATCGCATTGCGATGACTCGTGGTTCGGTTAAGTTTCAAGCTGGCTTTTCGATGTCGCATATGGTCAATTACTCCTCTTCTTCGGTTTCATCGTCGGGTGGTTCAAAACCTTCCAGTTTCATACCGAGTGACAACCCCATTTCTGCTAATACTTCCTTAATTTCGTTTAATGACTTACGGCCAAAATTTTTCGTCTTGAGCATCTCCGCCTCTGTCTTGCTGACCAGTTGCCAGATTTTGTTGATATCTGCATTCTTTAGACAATTGGCACTGCGCACGGATAATTCGAGCTCTTCCACGCTGCGGTAGAGGTTTTCATTAAACTTTGGTTTTTCCTTATTCGTGGCCGTTTCTTCCGGTGCCGGTTCCATTTCTTCATCAAAGTTAATAAACACTGTCATCTGCTCTTTGAGAATTTTAGCGGCATAAGCGACCGCATCTTCCGGCATAATACTTCCATCCGTCCAAACTTCCATAGTCAGTTTATCATAATCGGTTCGTTGACCGACCCGGGCATTGCCGACCACAAAGTTGACACGTCTGATGGGCGAGAAAACCGCATCTATCGGTATCGTACCACTAGGTGATCCCTCATCTTTATTGGCTTCTGCCAAAGAATAGCCTTTGCCATACTTTACGGTCATCGTCAAATTGAGCTTCCCTTTTTTGTCCAGGGACGCAATGTGATGTTTAGGATTCAGCACTTCGCTCTTGCCGTCCTCACTCAAAATATCACCGGCGGTCACTTCACCTTCGCCGGAAGCCTCGAGTCTGACGGTTTTGGGCTCAGAATCCGAGAGCTTAAACCGCACTTCTTTCAGATTTAAAATAATTTCAGAAACATCTTCCAGAATACCGGGGATAACACTGAATTCGTGCATGACGCCATCAAATTTTACAGATGTAATCGCAGCACCATATAATGATGACAGTACGATCCGTCTTAATGAATTGCCGATAGTGATACCGAACCCCCTTTCCAGGGGTTCACAAACAAACTTGCCGTAAGATGGATTACTGGTAACCTGAACTTTATCAGGCCTGATCATTTGCTGCCAGTTGACATACATCAGTTCGTCGGATGACATTTTCTAATCTCCAAATCGAAAAGGGTTTTAGATGATCCAACCATCGTCGGCTCTGCCGACCATGATGATCTTCCTGGTACGCTGTTACTTAGAATAAAGCTCAACAACCAGCTGTTCTTGAATCGGCATGGTGATATCTTCACGCACCGGAAATCCGGTCACGACACCTTTGTGCTTTTCTTTTTCAAGCTCCAGCCATTGGGGTATGCCCCTGCGGACGACCGCTTCGATAGAGTCTGAAATGGCCGCAACCTTCTTGCTTTTTTCTTTGACCTCAACTGAATCGCCCCTTTTAACCAAGAAAGACGGGATGTTGACTTTTTTCCCGTTAACCAGGAAATGATTGTGCAACACAAATTGACGCCCCTGAGTGCGGGAATTCGCAAAACCAAGGCGATAGACGACATTATCGAGCCGGCGTTCCAGCAAGACCAGCAAATTGGTACCGGTAACGCCTCTTTGCGCCTCAGCTCTCTCAAAAAACAGATGAAATTGTTTTTCAGAAAGCCCATACATCCGTTTGACTTTCTGCTTTTCACGCAGCTGAATACCGTAGTCAGAAATTTTTCTACCTCGCCGCTCTCCATGCTCACCCGGTGGATAAGACCTTCTATCAAAGGCACATTTATCCGAGTAACAGCGATCTCCTTTGAGATACAATTTTAGGTTTTCACGCCGGCAGTGCCGGCAAACTGAATCTTTATATCTGGACAAAAGATCCTCCTAGTTATTGGTCATATGGTTAATTGGTTGAATCGTTAAATCGTAATTGCAGATATCGTCTTTTACTATTTGACTATTTAACTTATTAACTAAACTCTTCGTCTCTTGGGTGGACGACATCCATTGTGTGGTATGGGTGTAACATCTTTAATCATCGTAACGTTGAATCCGGTCGCCTGCAAGGCGCGCAAAGCAGACTCTCTGCCGGGACCAGGTCCTTTAACATACACTTCTACAGTTTTCATACCATGTTCCATGGCCTTTCTAGCCGCATCTTCAGCAGCCAACTGGGCAGCAAAAGGTGTACTTTTACGCGAGCCCTTAAAGCCCTGAACGCCGGCGCTCGACCAGGAAACAACATTTCCACCTGCATCGGTTATGGTCACAATCGTATTGTTAAATGTTGATTGAATATGGACAACACCACTTACAACATTTTTCTTTACTTTTTTCTTGGTTCGGATTTTTTTGGCCATCGAATTCGCCTCGTTTGAGTAATCAGTTTCTGTTGCCGATTGAACGTTTTGATAAACCGTGATCGACCGTCACATATTCAGTGGGCAACGGATATCTTTCGTGTAAACTATGCTATTTTTTTTGCTTAGCGGCACCTTTCTTTTTAACAGCTGCTCTTTTGGGTCCCTTACGTGTTCTGGCATTGGTGCTTGTACGCTGGCCACGCACCGGCAGCGATTTGCGATGGCGCAATCCGCGATAGCAACCTAGATCCATCAGTCGTTTGATATTCATCGAGACTTCTGTTCGCAGTTCACCCTCAACTTTATATTCATTGTCGATCACTTTGCGGATGCTGCTGACTTGATCTTCCGTAAGTTGATCGGTCTTGGTCTCGGTGTCAATCGCCAGTTTTTCCAGGATGCGGCGCGAAGAAGACCTGCCAATTCCGTAAATATAGGTCAGGCCAATCTCAATGCGCTTTTTCTTGGGTAGATCAACCCCTGCAATTCTTGCCAATGGTTATCCTCCTTTTATCCTTGTCGCTGTTTGTGTCGTTTGTTTTCGCAGATCACCCGCACAACACCTTTGCGACGGACAATTTTACATTTAGGGCAAATTTTCTTTACTGATGCTCGAACCTTCATGAGTCATACTCCTAAAGTTAGATATTGGGTATTGGGTATTCGGTATTGGCAATCAAATGTAGACCGCTTTAACCAATATCTGATACCCGATACCGAATACCCGTCCTATTTTGATCGATAGGTGATTCGGCCACGCGTCAGGTCGTAGGGAGATAATTCAACCGTAACCTTATCGCCAGGTAAAATCTTGATAAAATGCATTCGCATTTTACCCGAGATATGGGCTAGCACCTGATGCTTGTTCTCCAATTCAACCTTAAACATTGCATTTGGCAATGTCTCCAGGACAACACCTTCAACGACAATAGGTTCTTCTTTGGCCACAGACAACTCCTATTTGCGGGTCTCGACTAATAAACCCTGATCGGCTATTAACGGCCTTTTACTCGCACGCCGCCACCCCGCTTTAAAAATCCCTCATAATGACGACTCAACATATGCGATTCAATCTGGGCGACGGTATCAATCGCTACGCCCACCACAATCAGAAGGGCCGTACCCCCAAAATAAAATGGAACATCAAAGCGGGTGATTAAGATAGAAGGCAGCACGCAGACCGCCGAAACGTAAAAAGCACCGCCAAGTGTGATGCGCGTTAACACCTTATCAATATAGTCAGCAGTGCGTTTTCCAGGGCGGATTCCGGGTATGTAGCCGCCCTGTTTTTTCATATTTTCAGCAACATCAACCGGATTGAAAGTCACCGCTGTATAAAAATAACAGAAAAAGAAAATAAAGCCGACGAAGAGCAATTCATAAAAAACATTCCCCGGCCGCATGGTTTCTCCAATTGTTCTGATCCAGGGAATATTAATGAAATTGGCAATCGTTGCCGGAAACATAATGATCGATGAAGCAAAAATTGGCGGAATCACACCAGACGTATTAATTTTCAATGGCAGATGGGTACTCTGCCCTCCATACATTTTTCGCCCCACCACCCGTTTGGCATATTGAACTGGGATGCGCCGTTGCCCTTGCTCAACAAAGATGATAAATCCGATCACGGCCACCATAAAAATGACCAGAATCAGAACAACAAATATTCCCATTTCTCCGGTGGTCAGCAAGCGAAATGTATTTCCACCAGCAGTCGGCAGCCGGGCTACAATACCGGCAAAAATAATCAGCGAAATGCCATTGCCGATACCGCGTTCGGTAATTTGCTCACCCAGCCACATGATAAAGGCAGTGCCGGCAGTTAGGGTAATCACGGTCATTAATCTAAATGCCCAACCCGGAAATAAGACCACCGGGGCCCCACCCGGTGAGCTCATACTTTCCAGCCCAACGGCGATGCCGAAACCTTGAATAATGCTTAAAATAACCGTTCCATAGCGGGTATATTGCGTAATTTTTTTGCGCCCCTGTTCGCCTTCTTTTTTTAGCTGTTCCAAATGCGGTACGACAACCGTTAATAGCTGCAATATGATTGAAGCGCTGATATAGGGCATAATGCCAAGCGCAAAAACCGACAGCCGTTCTAAGGCGCCCCCGGAAAACATATTAAAAATACCAAATATGGTGCCTTCTGCCCTGGCAAAAAAGGATTCTAGCGCGGAAGAGTCGATTCCCGGAACAGGAACATGGACACCGATCCGGTAAACGATAAGCAATCCAAACGTAAACAGAATGCGCTTTTTTAGCTCGGGTATTTTAAATATATTTTGAAACCCGCTACCAATCATTGAATAACCTCTACCGTACCGCCAGCAGCTTCGATTTTTTCGCGGGCAGCCTTGCTGACATGATGTATTTTGACATTGAGGGCCACTTTAATTTCCCCCTGTCCCAACAACTTAATCCCGTCTTTTGGGCCCTTTACAAGTCCGGCTTTCACAAGCGCGGCTTCATCGACCAAACTACCGCTCTCAAATCGCAGTAAATCTCTGACATTGATGACAGCAATCTGCTTTTTAAAAATATTGGTAAATCCGCGTTTGGGAAGACGCCGCTGAATCGGCATTTGCCCACCTTCATAACCGGGTCTGACCCCGCCGCCGGAGCGACTGTTGTAACCTTTACTGCCTCGGCCAGCAGTCTTGCCCCGGCCGGTTCCGACACCGCGTCCCAGACGACGGTTGGGTCTACGCGATTTTGAAGACGGCGATAGTTCATGAAGCTTCATCGACCTACTCCTCAGTGCTCACTAAATGCGAAACTTTGTTGATCATGCCCCTAATTTCAGGCGTATCTTTAAGTTCGACCGTTTTATTGATGCGGGTTAATCCCATACCCCGCAGGACTTTACGTTGCTTTGGTGGCCTGCCGATCATGCTTCGAACCAGCTTTACTTTTATCGTTGCAGCCATTTTTATGATCCTTATGAATGATACTGTTCCCGTGTTGCAAAATGTTTTGCTCAATCAGCACTAAAGATCTTCTACTGAAATACCTCTTCTGGCAGCCACCATTTCACGACTTTCAAGCCGCTCAAGACCATTCACTGTCGCTTTCACCAGATTGTGAGGGTTATGAGAACCGAGACACTTTGTTAGTATATTTTGGACGCCAACGGCTTCTAAAACCGCTCTAACGGCACCTCCCGCAATAACGCCAGTGCCCTCTGCAGCCGGTTTGAGCAGTACCTTGCCTGCTCCAAAACGGCCAATAATTTCATAGGGGATCGTACCTTCATTTAAAGGCACCGATATCATATTCTTTTTTGCCTTTTCGACCCCTTTGCGGATAGCTTCGGGCACTTCTCCGGCTTTGCCAAGACCAAATCCAACCGAGCCTTGACCATCGCCGACAACAACGATTGCGCTGAAACTAAATCGACGACCCCCTTTGACCACTTTGGCCACCCGATTGATATGGACTACTTTGTCGATAAATTGCGTTTCATCTATTTCTGATTTTAACAAAAGCCTGCCTCCTTGTATTCCGCACGCAAAGCCGCAAAACCCGCAAAGGAAAGATCTTCTTTATTTAATCTAAGTGCTTTGCGTCTTGGCGTCTTTGCGTGAGAACTATTCGGTTGCGTCTATACTCATTTCGAATTATCAGATTCTCAAAATTTTAAACCGGCCTTACGCGCACCGTCCGAAACGGCTTTTATGCGGCCGTGATACAAAAAACCATTACGGTCAAACACGACTTGTTTGACACCTTTTTCCATAGCGCGTTTGCCGATTATCTCCCCCACGGTATTGGCATTGCTCAATTTATTCTTAGATTCAGGTTTTTCCCGTACGGCCTTTTCCGTGCTTGAAGCCGAAGCAAGGGTTTTCCCCGCAGAATCGTCGATCACCTGCGCATAAATGTGTTTGGCACTTCTAAACACACACAGCCGGGGTCGATCGGCAGAGCCAACCAATTTTTTGCGTATTCTTTTTTTTCGTTTCAGCCGCGCTTGTGTTTTTGGATTAAGTGTTCCCATTTTCTGATGCCTGTTTTTAGGCGGGCTGAAAGCTGGTTGCTTTATACCCGCTTTTTATGGATAAGCTTTTACTGAGCCGCAGCGCCCGCTTTGCCTGCTTTGCGCCGTATGCGTTCCTCGGCGTATTTTATGCCTTTTCCTTTATAGGGCTCCGGGGGCCTTATTTTGCGAATCGCAGCAGCCGCCAGACCCAATTTTTCTTTATCGATACTGCTTAATTTAATGATGGTATTGCGATCAATTGAAGCGGCTACGCCTTCCGGCAGATCAAACTGCACCGGATTCGAATAGCCCACATTAAGGATAATACTATTGCCCTTGGTTTCAGCGCGGTATCCGATGCCATTTATAACCAAGGTGCGCTCAAATCCTTTATTGACGCCGGCGATCATGTTGGCCACCAGGCTTCTGGTCATTCCCTGAAGTGCACGGCTGGTTCTTTTATCCTCAAAAGGCACGACGCTTAAGACACCGTCTTCAATTTTCAGGTCCACGGCAGGATGAATCGATCGCGATAGTTTTCCTTTTTCGCCTTGGACCGTAAGGACCCTGTTTTCAAATGTTAGTTTGGTTTTGTCCGGAATGGGTACCGGTTTTTTCCCGACTCGTGACATATGTTACTCCCACATTCGTAAACCATAAGGTTTAAGTCTCAAGCATCTTGCTAAAGATTGGATCTTTTTACGATCTACCGCGTAGGCCTTAGAGCTTACTGACGGGCTACCACACGTTGCAAAGGATCTCGCCACCAACGTTTTCCTGTCTAGCTTTTTTATCTGTCATGATGCCTTTGGATGTGGATAAAATCGAAATCCCCATACCATTGTAGACCGGTTTAATATCATTGCTTTTCACATAAACCCGACAACTGGGTTTACTAATACGCTTTAGCCCGTAAACCACATTAGACTGCCCTGGACCGAATTTGAGGTAAATGCGCAAAATACCCTGCTTACCGTCTTTAAGGAACTTGTAATTTTTGATGAAACCTTCGTCCTTTAAAATCCTGGCAATGTCTGTTTTAAGCTTGGATCCCGGCACATCAACGCTGTTAAATCTGGCTTTGACACCATTGCGAATTCGCGTCAACATATCGGCTATCGGATCGCTTACCGCCATTATCTTCTCCTGTGTTTGATACGTGAGCCTTGAAACTTGAAACTTGATACTAGAAACTAGTCATTAAAGCCAATATTCAAATCTGCCTGTCAAACTGGGACAGGAATTGGGGATTATCAAATTTCCAATTTTGAGTTTCCAGTTTCCAAAATTACCAACTCGATTTTACAACTCCGGGGAGTTTGCCTTCGGATGCAAAAACCCGGAAGCAAATACGACAAAGTCCAAATTTTCTGAGATATCCTCTGGGTCTTCCACAGATCGGACAGCGATTATACTGTCGAACCTGAAACTTGGGTTTTCGCATTGCTTTATTTCGAAGCGCTTTTTTGGCCAAATCTGCCTCCCTAATTTTTAAACGGCATTCCCATCAAGCCCAACAACTGCCTGCCTTCATCGTCTGTCTGGGCTGTAGTTACAATGCTGATATTGAGACCTTTGATCTTATCTATTTTATCGTAATCAATCTCCGGGAAAATGATGTGCTCTTTAATCCCCAGAGAGTAATTGCCACGACCGTCAAATGCTTTGGCGGAAACACCTCTAAAGTCTCTAACACGCGCCAGCGCGATATTGACCAGTTTATAGTAAAAATCGTACATCCGTAGTTGTCGTAGGGTAACCATGCAACCGATCGGCATCCCCTCTCTTAGTTTAAATGCCGCAATGGACTTTTTAGCGCGGGTGATCACCGGCTTTTGCCCTGCGATTGCCTTGAGTTCTTCGGCCGCAGCATCCAGCACTTTTATATTCTGGATGGCCTCGCCCAGTCCCATGTTAAGAACGATTTTGTCCAGTTTGGGAACCTGCATTTTGTTTTTGTAACCGAAGTTGTCCATGAGCTTGGGCACGACTTCGTTTTCATATATCGTTTTTAATTGTGACATCGCCTTCCTCCGTGCGCCGGATTAAGTATCGATTGCTTCTCCGCACTTAACACAAAGCCGAATTTTTTTTCCATCTTCCAGATGCTGCATCTTAACCCGTGTTGCTTTAATGCACTTGTTGCACATAATCATCACATTGGAGATGCGAACCGGCGCTTCACCTTCTACGATACCGCCCTGTCTGTTTTTTGCGCTGGCTCTGGTATGGCGCTTAATCAGATTAATTTTTTCAATGAGCAACTGGCTCTTTTCGCGATCAACCTTGAGCACTTTACCGATTTTACCCTTGTCCTTACCAGCAATAACCTTGACTTTATCGTCTTTTTTTATCCGTATTTTATTCTGAAGCATAGCTGGATTCCCGTTTTGGTTATTGGTTATTAGTTATTCGTTATTGGGAGCGACACATTTTGACGGTATTGCCCATCTCATGATACCAATAACCTATAACCAATAACGAATAACATCTATTAGAGCACCTCCGGTGCTAACGAAATAATTTTCATGAATCGTTTGGCGCGCAATTCTCTGGCGACAGGCCCAAAAATTCGGGTACCGATTGGCTCTCGCGAAGCGTTGACCAAAACAGCAGAATTATCATCAAATCGGATATAAGAGCCATCTGGGCGACGGATCTCTTTTTTGGTTCTAACCACAACCGCTTTTAAGACATCACCTTTTTTGACCTTGGCATTCGGCAAGGCTTCCTTTACCGCCACAACAATGATATCCCCAACTCTGGCATATCGCCTACGGGAGCCGCCTAACACTTTAATGCAATACAACACTTTGGCTCCGGAATTATCGGCTACATTAAGCCGTGTTTCTGACTGAATCATGATATCGTTTCCTTGAAATTAAACCGCTTTTTTAACGATTTTTACGACCCGCCACCTTTTTGAGCGGCTCAATGGGCGGCATTCTGTCAGCATGACCGTATCCCCAATTTGACAGCTGTTGCCTTGGTCGTGAGCAGCAAATTTGGCCCGTCGTCGGATATATTTGTGGTAGAATTTATGCTTAACCAGTCGCTCAACCAAGACCACCACTGTTTTGTCCATCTTGTTGCTGACGACTGTACCCACCAATTGTCTTTTCATTCCTTGTTTTTTCATGACCTTATTATTCTTCAACCGTCTTGTTTTTTAATTCAGTTTCGCGAATGATGGTTTTTACCTGAGCAATATCTCTGCGTGTCCGCTTCATTTTATTGGGGTTTTCAAGCTGCCCGATTTCGTGTTGAAAACGAAGATTAAACAATTCTTCTTTTAGATCGTTAACCTTACGGTTTAATTCTTCAAGGTTCATTTCTTTTATCTCACTGACTTTCATCAGGCCTCACTCCTCTCAACAAACCGCGTTTTTACTGAAAGTTTATGGCCTGCCAGGCGAAATGCCTCTTTGGCGGTTTCTTTGTCCACGCCTTGCATTTCATAAAGAATTCTGCCGGGTCGAATCACCGCTACCCAACCTTCCGGAGCACCTTTGCCTTTTCCCATGCGGACTTCAGCCGGCTTTTTGGTAAACGGTTTATCAGGAAAAATTCTTATCCAGATTCGACCACCTCTTTTAATATGACGCGTCATCGCAATTCTTGCTGCCTCAATTTGTTTCGCGCTGATGGTGCCACAACCGGTGGCCTGCAAGCCGTATTCGCCAAAATTCAGACTAGATCCCCGCCGGGCAATGCCTCGCATGCGGCCTTTTTGTTGTTTGCGAAATTTTACTTTTTTAGGACTTAGCATTTTTTTACTCCGGTTACGCGTTCCGGGTTACGAGTTTTTCTGTTTTTTACGCGCAACGCGCAACACGCAATGCGCAACTGTTATTGTTTTGTATTAAAAACCCAATTATCGGAAAATGCCTTGAATTTTATGCCTCAGCAATTTCCTCTTCATCTTTCTTTAGTATTTCACCCTTGAAAATAAACACTTTTACACCAATAACGCCATATGTGGTTCGGGCTTCGATGAAGCCATAATCGATATCAGCCCGCAAAGTGTGCAGCGGAACCCGGCCTTCACGATACCATTCGGTTCGGGCCATCTCCGCGCCACCCAGTCGACCCGAACAGATAATCTTCACACCCAGGGCACCAAATCGCATCGCGGAAGACACACCGCGCTTCATCGCACGCCGAAACGCCACCCGCCTCTCAATCTGCAGCGCCACATTCTCGGCAACCAATTGGGCATCGATCTCAGGTTTGCGAACTTCCTGGATATCGATCAAAATCTCACGGTCCGTCATCTTTTCAATTTCATTTTTAAGCTGTGATATCTCAGAGCCTTTTTTACCGATGACAATACCGGGCCTGGAGGTATAAATGCGCAGACGGACACGCTTGGACGATCGTTCAATTTCAATTCTGGAAACACCTGCATGATAAAGTTTTTCTTTGACAAACTTTCTCAAGCGATAGTCTTCCAAAATATATTCGGCGTAGTTTTTCCCACCAAACCAACGGGATTCCCACGTTTTGACAATTCCCAATCTCAATCCAACTGGATTAACTTTCTGACCCAAGCTTTTACCTCCTTTGTTAAGCGCTAAGCTGAAGATTCTTCGTCTAAAATGACGGTAATGTGACTGGTGCGTTTTAATATTCGGGTGCCTCTGCCCCGAGCCCTGGCCCGCCACCGTTTCAAAGTGGGGCCCTGGTCGGCTGTAACATTGCGAACCACCAGCAAATCAATGTCGACATCCGGATTCTGATCGGCATTGGCCACCGCTGAACGGATGACTTTCTCCAATATCCCGGCGGCTTTCTGGGGCATAAATTTAAGTGTATTTAAAGCCGTTTCGACCGGCTTGCCTTTTACAGCCCCGACCAATTTATGGACTTTACGGGGCGATATTCGCATATATTTTGCAGAGGCTTTGACTTCCATCAGTTTTGTCCTTGCTATCTGTTATTCGTTAATGGCCTTGCCCACATATCAAATAAAGGAACCGGCTCGATTTCGCTTTAACTAGTAACCAATAACGAACACCGAATAACGCCAGTTGAGCTTTAGCTCAATTGGACTGGTTATTTTAAGCGTGATTTTTTATCACCCGCATGTCCGTAAAAAGTCCGGGTCGGCGAAAATTCCCCCAGTTTGTGACCGACCATGTTCTCGGAAACAAACACCGGTATAAATTTTCTGCCGTTATGGACAGCCAGTGTTACACCGACCATCTCCGGAACTATTGTAGAACGCCGCGACCAGGTTTTAACAACCTGACTACTGCGTGATGCCTGAGCCTCATTGACTCTCTTCAACAGGCGCTCATCAATATAAGGACCTTTTTTCAGCGAACGTGGCATATATACTCCCGTGTTGGTTATTGGTTATTCGTTATTGGATATTAGTTATTGAATCAGCGCTTCGCCGCGCTCATCGCATCGCCAAGTAACGAATAACAGATAACCAATAACTAATCCTACTTTCTTTTTTTAACGATCAGACGATCGCTTTTTCTTTTGCGCCGGGTTTTAAAGCCCTTGGTGGGCCATCCCCATGGACTGCAAGGATGCCGCCCGCCGGACGAGCGACCTTCACCTCCACCCATCGGATGGTCAACCGGATTCATCGCCACCCCACGCACTTTTGGTCGGCGTCCCAACCAGCGCTTGCGACCGGCTTTGCCCAATGATTTGTTTTCATGTGCAACGTTGCCGATCTGCCCGATGGTGGCCTTGCATTTTAAAAGGACCATGCGGACTTCGCCAGACGGCATTTTAATCAGGGCGTAAGCATCTTCTTTGGCCATCAGTTGAGCATAAGTGCCGGCACTGCGAACCATCTGCCCCCCCTTGCCCAACCGCATTTCGATATTATGGATTTGCGTTCCCAAAGGTATATGGCTTAACGGCAACGTATTGCCGGGTTTAATGTCCGCCTCGGGACCGGATTCTACAATATCATTAACCTTAAGCCCTACCGGTGCCAGAATGTAGCGCTTTTCTCCATCGGCATAATGCAAAAGGGCGATTCGAGCCGATCGGTTGGGATCGTATTCGATTGTGGCAACTTTGGCCGGAATACCGATTTTATCCCGCTTAAAATCAATGACCCGATAATGTCGCTTATGACCACCTCCACGACGCCTGATGGTAATGCGTCCATGGGCATTGCGGCCACCGGATTTTTTAAGTGGTTTTAACAGTCCCTTTTCCGGCGTCTTGCGTGTAATCTCTTCGAGTGACGTATATGTCTGAAAACGCCTTCCGGGAGACGTCGGTTTTACCTTCTTGGTAATCATTTTATTCTCCTAACAAGAGAAGTGGTTTCAAAATCTCAGATCATGTTCGAGAGCAAGGCGTCCCTTGAATTGAAAGCGGAGCGTACACGAAAGTACGTG
>JAAUXU010065694.1_pt1 | contig 21788 bp, 16 predicted proteins | sample 7278151 | NCBI WGS metagenome assembly JAAUXU01 (sample SAMN14350113, study PRJNA611818) | marine sediment metagenome | isolation source: surface marine sediment (1.8m) | place: French Polynesia: Moorea | collected 2018-08 | reverse complement strand
GGGGGAGTCATACCACACGCTTCCCGTCCACCGTGCGGTTAGCGTTCACCACGAACTTGGCCCTCATCGGCCGCGCAAAAGCTGGACAGACGCACACACGCACACGTGAACAGGGTTCTCGCGATTTTATATGTTATATCAGGCAGATATTCAAACTCAGTCGTTGAAATCATTTTTATCAACACTTGCCCTGAGACAAAATTCAACAAAAAGTTAAAGGATTTCAGACACTACACGAAGCTCTTGCTTGATTTTTGAGAAAAAAATTTAAAGTGTTACGTTAAAAAAAAGTAAGCATATGGCAAATGTCCGTTAAAGGACGAATCATATCCCCTAAAGGAACTGTCACATGTGCGCAGGAAGCACCGTAGATACTTTAACTAGTACTGTACTAGTAAACACAACTTATATTATGCAATTGTGAACGTCTTTAATGAGGAGTCACTTAAGCACCTAGAATATGCAAGCACCTGCGAATGGGTTTGGATGGAGAGTAGAAATCCATAGCTTCACTCACATAACACTTTTAAGAGCCTTTTTGTGTGGATGACAGAAAAGTCAAGTCAGGTTAGAAAGCACAGACTAAACTTCATCGTCGGCTTTAGCTGCAAACAAGAAGGGGGAAGAAGTGCAGAAGCAGCACAGATTCGGATTTCATTGCATAAGCAAAAGATACAAAAGGACACGACAAACCGTAAAACGCATTTAAACAGCACTTTGGGACTAGTGAAATGCATCTTATTCAGCTTCCAGCAAGGCTTTAATGCTATTGATTTGCGTTGGTTCTTCAGAAAATGACCCCTATTCTGGTGGCCAGCAATCCTGGTGCTCGACGATCTCAGTTCCCCTAGTGCTCAGCGATTATCATACCAAGCACTACTCACACCCAGTAAGTCTCATATCAAATGATACTCATATTCAGGCATTGTAGCCCAGTGTTACTCATGTCTAGAGAATCTGATATCAAATGCTCCTTGTAATTAGAGATCCTTCTTGTGTCCAGATATTTTGGTTGCATGCAAAAATCATTGTATTTCAAATGTTCTACCATATCTGACTTACAAACTTTATAAAAAGATCAATTAAAAAGTGTCATTTAAAAAACGGTGGTGTGAACTACTTTATTTTTGGGTTTCAACGCTTGTGTTATGCTTTATTTTACTGTGAATTGGGTTCTGCTGATTTCATGGACGTCTTGACTGCTAAGCGGTGTCTTTGCACTTCTTTTGAGAAGCGCAAGTATTTTGAAAACTGCCCAAATAGTTTCATAATAAGCAAACTTTCTACGTCAACTTGCTTTACAACGAAGCTCCAATAACGGAGCTACAACACAAATTCTTAAAATGCTTAAAAGAAGCATTTTGATGTGTCACTCTGTAAGAGTTAAGGCCAAGAAAAGTCATCCGTGACCTTTTCATCGCGTCCTCCACCGCTTGGCACCTGTTCTCTGTTTGTCCTCTGTTCATGTGCCAGTCACTCATGTGCACAGAGCGGCGGATTCGCGGAAAGCTGAACAATTTGCACTGTAATTACACGGACGATATGTTAATGATTCCACCTTAACCTAATTTGCTAGCTGTGCGTGCAAGTGAATAAGTTGATCTTTGAGGATTGCGAAGGATTTAGCTCATTCGAAGGAGATTGTTCGAACAAGGAAGCAACTCTTGGTCAGCTCGTGCACTGTCGTTGTGGCTGTGTTTGGGTACTTTTGGCTCGGCAAAGTCTGGTCAAAACCATGACCATGATAAGGAGAAACTACAGGGTGTCCACAAAGGATGCTTTCGCTTTTCTAGGCCTGAAGCTAAGCGTGAGCTCCTCTGTTGAACTGTGATTCGTACCAACTGTGATTCGTACCAAATGAAAGGTGAGGACTACAAGTTTTTCGCCACATGTTGCAAGAACTATCCATTGGTTTTCATTTTGATCATATTTGGCAAATCAACACTTCTGTCGCTTTCGCGACTTCACAAGAAAAAGAGAAAGTTATCTCATTCGTCATCAGATTATTGAGCGCCAGTCAGAGACGATTACAGACCGAATAAATACAACAAGGATGCTGCTTCTAAGCCTCCACCGTGTTCTTGAGTTTCTTGAATGTTCCAATAAATGTTGCATTTTTAGCAATCTTGTCTGTCTCTGTGATCTCAAGTACAAGTTCACTGTTCCGTCATCCTAAGCATAAGCTTGTCATACTCACCCCCTCATTCGCATACAAAATTACAATCAGACGCGCTAGTTGTAAAGGTCAATTCCTCTCTTATTGTACCACTTAGCTGATTTTGGTACCATTCAATAGCTGAGTCTTTAAAATTTAATAAAGTATGCGGCACACGTGTGTGCGTGTGTGCACAACAGGAGAAGTCACTACACACTCACAAAATCTTAAGAAACCGTGCGTCGATGGTACCTAAATCAGCTCTCTACGTGGCATAATAAGCGAAGAACTGACCTTTAAAGCTGGCACAGGACATTGGGAAGATATTGTAGATCACATGAGAAAGTCACAGAGATGGAGACATTGTTTGTGGGCACCCTGTGGGTCCTTCGTGGCAATACTGAGGGCAGATGTTCTGGAGGTGTTGAAATTTCTGGACCCCACATTTATATCTCTAACACTGCTTGAATTTTAGCCATTCTTTATTCTCCTGGTATCTACAAACTCTTTGAGTCTATAGTGATAAGTTTGTGCATACTAGGGGGATTTAGAACGACTGTTTTCTTCAACTGGTGACTTTAGGACATCAACTGTTGCACTTCAACTGTATGATGTCACATTCGGGATTAAATGATTGAGACCATTAACAAACCACCAAGACACCATACAAAGCCATTAACGCCGTATATAACCAGATAGTCAGCTGATACTGCGAGAAGAAAGAATTCCTGAAAGTATCAGAGAAATAAATGAAGATTCAAAATTTACATCTCTTGGACACCCTGTTTACCTAACGTGACTTGAACACAACATTTCAAGCTGCTAAAGTTGCTGTAATGCATTATTAGCGCAACAATATTAGTCCATTTAGCAGCTGACGCAGTGTACGGTAAACTCGGATAACGTGACCTTACCTACTTAGCGTAATTTTAGTCGAAGCATTGAAGTGGCGAATCAGCATACCTATGGCGAAAAAAGTCCTTCTTTAAAATTAAAACTGCATCATTTATCGGGGTCTCCATAAAAGTCATGCCTCATTTTCCGAGTCTATTTACTTAAAATAAAACTTTGGTTTCTAGAAAGAAAACCGTTTATCCGAGTCTCGGTTATCCGAGTTCCAGTGGTCTCACTGAGAATAAAAAGACAGTTCATCACTGATCGTACGAAAGATTTTGAAAACCGTTCATAGCTCCTGATAATTTAGGAAACTTGGGATGACTAAAAGAAATTCGGACGATCGCGGGAACAAAAGGTGCCACTTTTGTCTCTGCGTGTCCACAAGGACACCTTAGCAACAGTGGACACAGGCCAAACGAGAGAAATCTAGTATTGCGAAGTGCCTTAAAGCAGTATAAATACGTGGTGTGCAGCACCTGTGCTTGCAGCAAGCAGCTTGCTATACTGTAAGATTGGGGACTGCATCCTCCATGGGCTTTGTTCTGCACCATCATCAGCCAAAGCCAAGACTTTTGGAGTGAAAAGTAAGCAAGGTTGTCTTGCAAAAGCTTTTCCTAGTCTAATTGATCCTGGCCAATCCCTATGTGCCTAAAAGGACAGCCCCTTATCGTAGGAACTTCTTAGATAAACTAAAGGTGAGAGAGACATGCAATGTTGACGTCCACAATGAGCAACAAGCATTGACAACACTGAAAGTGCCTTAAATATTTTTGTTTCTGAGACTGTGTGTGAAGACTCTTGCTTTGCCGAATGTCGTAGAGTGTTGGTCAATGAGTGATTGTCTAGTCAATTGAAATGGACTATGTAATTCAGAAGTTACGTATATTTATTTCCCTTAGGCATACATCGCAAAGGCTATAAGTTACATCAGTTGTAAATTACAAGTCAGTCTTGTTCATACCACTTTGTGCCATCCAGACTCTCCAACTTTTTCAACCAAAATGCTGCCTCCATGGCTGTCTTCGTCTTCTCCTTGTCCGCGGTCAGCAGCGTCGATGTCGTTGGCCGTCTTGGCCCCTTTTTTTCTTTTCAGCAGCCTCCAAGGGCGCGAGGACGAAGGGGGATTCACGTCGAACCTCAACAGTTCCACTCCTAGAGGTGGGGAACACAGCATGTGGAATCTCCTTGTATCATACGCACGCACAGGGTGCAACAAATAAAACCGGACTGCTAATAGCTGCCGCCAGAACACAAACACGGCCAAGATTTCCAAGGAGAAGGACAATGTCCTTGTTACGACTGCAGTTATGAGTAGTCCTGAGGTATATGCTGCACCCTGCAAAGTACGCGGACACACGTACGTTTATATGCAAAATAGTTTTGTTTTTAGCAGCCTCCTTGGCCTCCTCATCGTTCTGGCTGCAGTTATCGACAGTCCGAATGTATGGTATGTTGCCCCTTATTGAGGCAGCCTGTTTGTCAATGTCTTACCATTGGGATTAACGACGACCTCAATGTCTTGGTCTAACGTGACCTCACCACGTGGTTCGTCGTTAAAGACCTCTGACAAGATGTATCCCGACGGATAAGTGAGCCCCAGCTGCAGAGGAGTGAAGGTGACCCTGACAGGAGTGCCGTCGGTTCCCCTGTACATGATTGCAGCCACTGCCGACGTAAAGGAGCCGGATGTAGGATTTACATTCTTCACGAAGACGTCGAGTTTATTTATCTGAAAAAAGTTTTGAGTTTGGTCAGCTGACTTCTTGGTCTACCGAGGAGTGCTTAAGGGATAAGACGAAAGTGAACTAAGCCATGATCTGACTTAGCATGAACTAGTAGAGATACCAAACATATCCCGGCAGTCTGAGTCATCGTCATTGTAGTGCCCACGGCGACCTCGGTTCCAGGCCCAAGCGACCTCCGAGGTCACTTTTCAGCCTCCTGAGATTTTGGGGGTGGTTTGGGGGATCACTTTTGTAATTTTTTCTTTTTAATTTGGGACCCTCTTCACCCCAGAACGGCCAAAAGGGCCCTTCAGATCATAAATAGGCACCATCAGGGCCAACCAACTAGCCACGATCTGACCCATGCCGAAGGACCCCCTCGGACCAACTTTAGTCCCCCTGGTCTGCTAATCCGGAACAGGCTCACTTGACGGTGCGCGACACCATCGAAAGGTGTCAGAAAGGAAACTGACCTTAGCCTGACAGAAGTTCAGGATGACCGTGGGGATGTCCCTGCTCCAAAGAGGACGTACAAGGATGTAAACGGACGGGTTGGATATCTTATGTAAAGGTATGACCGCCATGATGACAATGTCAAATTTCTCCGCAGTGTTGCTTTAACATGCGCTAGGTGCAATTGATATTCCTTGTCGCAGCTGAAATAAAATGAATTGGGTACGAATTAACTGGGTACAAACCCTCCGGGATACAAATTGTCTGGTAAAAAATCGCCGGGTACGAATTAATGACTAAAGACAAACCGACTGGCCACAGATTTTTCCCCCACGGTAACATACCACGTTGTGATAGACCCTCCTGCCCTGATGACCGATGGGGTCCTGATTGACCTTGATCACGTTGAAGTTCTGGAGGATCTCCACAGATGTGTCATCGATATCTCTCAGGTCGTTGGACATGATGAGAGGAGAGGCAAGCACGGCCCAGATCGCCATCTGAACCCGAGCCTGCTCCCTACTCAGGGCAAAGTTCCCGATGATCAGCTGCGCATAGCAAGGTGAATTTGAAACATTCCTGCCCCGAACCTGACAAGCGTACCATGTCAGGGTCATTCCAGCGTCCTGGCCCGGCGTACTGGGCAAACTCGTCCTGGTGATCGCCGTAGTAGTCAATGATGCTGAGCACATCGTCCCAATCGTCCTAGAGTGTCAAGCACACAGTCGCGTCTCCATTTAGCTGGATTGATTGTTAATATTGTTGAAGTGAGAAAGGTTTTGAACTTTTTAGCAGTATCAATGGTGTTGTTGTTTTCTTTCGCCAGTGTGGGCATCAAAATCATTGTCGGCTCCATTCAGACCAGATTGGTTATGCATGTGAGTGACCAGGTTCAGCCAAGCTAGAAGAAACTAAATGAACTGTCTAAAAGTTCATTCTTAAGCAACAAAGTTGGTCCCAGCATTCATCAAGCCTTAGCAGATATGCTAGATAGCATAACCAAATTTCGAGTCACTGTCAAATTAATGTCAAAATGACTTTTCTTAGATGATTAAAAAGTCTTCAGACAAAAACGGCTACATAGGGATGAGAATCGACGGTATGCAGAACTGAGCGAGTTGATGCAGTTACCTGGATGTCACCATAGTTCCTCCACAGATTGCAATTTTCTGCAATCGCAGCATAGTCCGGCAGCTGGTTGGCACCGGTCCAGTAGGCCGGCCACGAGCACGAGTACACAATTGGGCGACCACTGGCGTTTAAATACTGCCCAAATAATGGATATCCTGCGTACAGGGAAGTTTTCGGGTCCATTTCTCTCAGTGAAAAGGTCTTATCTTTGGAAATCGTTTACCATGATGGGACCAGATCAGCACAGTGTCCTGCTCATATCACATACACCATCAGGATAGGTGACCTGCCCTAACCTAATCTAACCTAACCTAACCTGCCCTAACCTAACTTGCACTAACCTAATCTAAATCTGGACATTCCTAATCTAGATTGGAACGGAACACTGCGAGTGCCAGTCCCGAAAACAAAGGGTCGACGTTACCTTCCTCCATATCGTCGAGGTCTGCGTAGCACCCGTCCACCTTGATATAGTCGACGCCCCATTCTGCGAACGTTTGAGCGTCAGTTTCCAGGTGTCCGAGGATTCCTGGATAGCCGGCACAGGTGAAGTTACCATAGTCTTCGTAAATGCCAAATTTGAGACCCAGAGAATGAACCTACGTGCAATTGAAAGTTGCTGAGTGCTGTATGGGGGTTTGCGACACATAGTACGAATATGTATAAGTAGACGGACATGCGGGAGCTGCAAGGCTCTATTTTTCTACGCATGCACGATCTAGAAATTATAGAAATTATAGGAGAGACAGGAAAACTATTTCTACGCTGCTCGTCAGTTATGTGAGAGTGAAAAAAAAATTAAGTTATGCTTAGTCGATTTGCTTGAGACACCCCGGAGAAAGTTGGTAATAACTAGGGATGGGTCGAGTCATTTTATATTCACGATTTGGATTGGATCGGTCCTGACCCGGAGTTGGAATTTCCCATCCGAATCAAATTGTTACGGCTGAAAAGTTCGCCATCGTTCAACGGTTATAAGGATTAAAAACAAATCTGTATATGTTTTGGAATGCATACGAAGCAAGGAAGGGATCTGCACTGCTTGAGAGTCTCAGCACTCATGCTAATAAATCTACAAGTTAAGTTTATTTGAATGCGGCAGTTGTAAGGACCCGACTTGGCCGGACTCAGCACCCGATTTCTCTGTCCTTGCTTGAAGTCAACTCCTGTTCAAAAAAAAAAAAAGTATCGCTGACCCGGAGTGGAGTGAGATTTTTTTTTTCTTTTCGCTCGACCAGACAATATCACTACTTGGGCTGGTAACGCATGTACGTAGGAGAAACGAACGTAATCAGCAAGTGCTGGTATTCCCGAAGGAAATCTGTCTGGATCTGGCTGAAGTCGGCCTTCGTCGTCCCTCTCGTGGCTGAGCCAGCAGTCGTCGATGATGATGTACTCGTAACCAGCGTCCAGGAAGCCTCTGTCCCGCATCTGCTCCGCTTGGGCGCGTATGAGGTCTTCACTGCAATGTCCAAGACTGTGCTCGTCCTTGTCCCATCCTCCACCATGATCATGACCTCGAGCAAGACCTACCTGAGGCAGTTGTTGGGATCGTTTTCGCAGTCCACGTTGCACCTGAACCGCTCCCAAGTCATCCACCCCATGGGCGGGGTCAGGGCTAGACCGTTGTCCAAGCTGAGGCCGACCTCGCCCAGTGATAAGATCAGCATCGTCAGGAGTGGCCTCATGACTCTCACAATGATGATGATGAACACGCGTCTGATGTGAACACACAGTCTAACAGTCAATAAGCAGGGCACCTGCGTGTAAATATTGCTTCCCTTGACATTAAACTGACAAAACCTTATCAGAGATCTCACTTACATAGTAACAGACGAGTTCTTATGGAGGAAATGTTTGTTTTTCCGCTCTAATATATGTTTGAAAAGACCGGTCTCACTCTGAATACGCGTACTCTAACAGACACTGTTGCAGTTCACGGTGAGGAAGAATATTTATTAAGTCGGTTCCATTGGCTTCACGGTAAAAACGACCTACATGTTATCTGAGTTAAACACAGGGGTCAGTGCATGCACACATACTTCCAAGTATAGTGGAACTCCTCTGTTTGAGGAAGGATTTGATTCGACCTGTCTTCTTGCATGATAAAAAAGATGAGTAATTTTTGTAATTATTCCATAGTATAATATAGCAAAATGGAACTTCTCTCTAAGAATCAGCTCATGTTGGGGAGAACATGGGGGACTGAGCAACTTTATAGAGGCCAAGGACGTCCTCGGGCAGACGATTCTCTGTACACGACGAAACGGACAACAACACGGCAAACACGACAGCTATTTTATCACTACAATCGGTGAAATTTCCACACGTAGTCGGGGGGTTCGCGACCCCCGGTTTCTCTTCGTAGAAATCAGAGGCTACACAGAGATTTTTGCCAACTCTTCTCACTTCGCACATATCATAGCGATGATGATTATTATTATTTTACCGCGTAGGCGTCCCTTTCCCTCTTCTTCTCACAAACAAACACATTTTTCTGCGTAAAAGATAAGTGGTTGATAAGACTCGACGGGCGAGGAGAGAGAGAGAGAGAAAAAAGCGCACTTTTGTATGTCAGTGGGTCGAGAGTGTGGCAAAAAGCGTGTCATGAGCAAAGATTTCTTCAAGAAAGAAAAATGCATCAAAGCGTAGATGAAATAACTCGCACAAGTCCGTTCAATTTTGACCGTGACGATGCATTTTTCGTGGAAAAGTCAACCACCAAGAACCGTGATTTTCTCTTCCCCCCCCCTCCCTTGCGTTACGTTTGCTTTACCAATGACAAGAAGACTCTCTTGAGATAGGATGTGAAGTTTCACTCACTCCTCTCAAGTGTCTTCATATACTGTGTCGACTTTGGGCAGGCAGTATATGATGTCCCCAAGATATGTATCCACCCTTTATTCGGGCTAACCCCTACGCGTCTGCATGTGTGAACTAGAGGTTCCTTTATGGAGTCACTCAACGGTTTTGAGCACATGTACCGACGTACACAGGGTGAGGTTGGGGGTGAATTCGGACTGGTTTATTTAGTCACATTTCTAGCAGCAGAGAAGCTCTTACAATCCTAGATGAGGCTTGTACAGGGGTACAAGGTATAAGTCTTATGTAGTGAGCCAAATCTGAGCCTGGAGAGCCTTTATTAGAGGCTGCATTGAGGCACAGATTATCTGCAGAGTTAGGTGTGTGGTCAAGCTTGAGTCCTGCCAGGCCTAATAAAGCTGGCTGACCAATTTACGGGGCAAGCTGGGCCTCTACAGTAATGATCTGGTCGAGAGTCAGATACATCCAGAGCCTGTGGGGCCCACGTTGAAGCCATTATTAAGGCCCAAACTGTCAATTTATTGACTGTTCACGTTGTACATGTGCAAAATATGGTAGCAAGTACTGTGGGTGGTATCGTGTAGTCGACACATTCACAGCATGTAGAGGTCGCATTTTTGAGGCCCCACAAAGGCCTATGTTATTCTTTCTATTTTTGGTAAAAAAGAAAAAACACCTCCACCTTCTCGTTAAAGTTGTGAGGAAAAATGAAGGATGATCACCCCCATATGTAGTGGTAAACATAAAGCCAAGCCCCCCATATCAAGAGCTTGGGCTTCGCTTTTTTGCTTGAAATGCATCCCCAGTGTATTCAATCACAGATAAAGCATTCATTCCATGCTGACATGTGAATACATACGGTGTCTTTCAAGAATGTGAATGCGTTATGATCAGCTCATGATGCAGTGCATGATCAGGCTGATGTTGCACAACGTAAAACAGGACAAGATCACGAGATAAGACCACGTCTGAAAAGAGGCTCGATGATGACCATGATGAGTGTAAATGGACGAGGAGGTGACCACAACTTGCACCGTTGGCAGCTTGAGCACCACTGAATAAATCGTTGCTTTTTCGGCCTTCCACTGTCGGGGACGCGCCGAGGTGAAGTGTGAGTGGGGTCAGACCAGGCTTTTCATCAAACCCCACCAAAAAAATCAGTCCTGATCCGTCTCGATCACCCCGAATGTACGTACAGTACTGAATTTACCTAGTAGCTCCAGCTTTCAGTGCATCACTCTGATGTAAGGCATGCTGTTTCTCTGCATCAATAGCGGCTGCGCTACCGCCCTCCTCAGGCTGAGAGGCGGCCCCGGTGGAGGTGGAGGTGGAGGCGGAGGGGGCGGCAGAGTCCTGGGACCCCTAAGTAGAGGCGTGTGATTGTGGCCTTTGCCTCGAAGGACGCCGTTGCCGATGGCCTCGGTGCGGAAACGCCACAGCTGGCTCGCGCGCACTCGCATCCAGAGCGCACAGGCGAAGAGCAAGGCCAACACCAGGATGAGCAGGAGGACGCCAAAGGCCAGGACCAGCCTGGAAGGGGACAGACAGAGCAGCTCATTGCTTCCCTGTTCGTGTTGTGGTGGCTGGCGGTGGCCCATGACACCTCCTACTACTTTGGAAGACTCTTGCCTCATCCTCATATTGTCCTGGTTGTGGTTGAACTGGATCTTCACGCCCGACAAGTCCACGTGCGTTTTCAACTCGAATCTCTTCGTAACGGAGGTCAACTTGGGAGAGTTTCCCACGTCGTCGCACATGTCCACGCCGTTCGAGCAAGCCCCCTGGGCGCACTCCGCCACCTCGCACCGGACGCCCATCCTGAAGCCTTCGTTCCTGTCCCCGAAGAAGTAGAAGGCTGGAAAGGTCACTTTCACAGCCTTGACCCCTGTCCTGGCGTTGAAGCTCTTGGTCATCGAGACGACGGCCGATGAGGGACACCCATCTTCCCATACGATCGTCTTGGTCAGGTGGCTCCTGCCAACAGGATAGGCTTCACAGAGGCCAAGGCCAAAATCTTGACCCACTGCTCTTCGGTCCCCGTCTTCTTCATTGTTCATCCGGACGACGAGCGTGAGATTTTCACCCACTGAAATATCACCTCCTCCAGGCCACACAAGCTCCAGCCAAGCCACAGGAGCCGAGGCCCTGGAGCTGGAACTCGTTCCAGTAGTCAGTGACTCCTTCTCATCATCAGAGCTTTTGTTGGCACGCATTGGTTTGTCCGGAACATCGTCAATGACGAGGACGTCTTTCTTCTTCTTGTCGACCCAAACTGGGGATTCCGCCACCACCTCCAAGTCAGACTCGACCAAGTTGGACACAATGGGATCCTCGACGGCCTCATGGGGATAGACGATCTTCCTCTTGCGCTTCTCCAGCTTGCTCCCGAACTTGGAGGTAACCGTGACGTCCCTGGAGCCGCCGTAACCACCTTTGTTGGTCAACTTGTGGTAGCCAACGACGGCCTCTCGTGTTCCAGGAATGCAGCGCACTAGGAACTGTTCATCTATGACCTGGATAGGAAGACAACGACAGGTCAGGCTGAATGTGGATCTTTCATCTCTAAGGTTCTCTCTATATTATAAGGATCACTTAAGGACTATGACAATGATTCCCGTCATGATCCTTGTATCTGTCAAAAAGAATCCTCGACTAGTTTGTGTATGTTCTTCAGAAAAAGAGCCATGCATGGATCCCTGCATGCAGCAATCCTCGTATTTAGTGATCATAAGATACATTGCATTGGTGCCTCTCTGTACTCACCTGTTGCACAAATGCGTCCACCTGCACGTAGACGTCCAGCTCCAGGGCGTGTGTCCTCTCCTCCCGGCGGACGCCGCAGTCGATGCCCGGGTGGACGAGCAAGTTGGTGACTATTGACGGGCCCGAGTTCGAGGCCCGACACGACGAAGGCCGACCACGAGCGTACAGCAGCCCCTACGATAAAGAAGGTTAACCTGTAATTTTGTCAGCATGACGAGAAAAAAGAAAACGTTTCGCGCGATCAACCTGGAAGGGTTCTGGAGTGGTCAAAGTCACGTTGATGACGTCTCCCGGCAAGCACTCAGAAGTTAGAGACATGAAGCGCTCATTTTCAGCCGAAGCACCAGAGCGTTGGGCCAAGTACAGGATTGCACTGGTGACCAACGTCAGGCCCTGTGCTGAAGGCCTCACCGAGGCCTTTTTGTTGCCTGGCATTTTTGCCTCTCAGGAATTGTCTGTGATCAAACCGAGTGTCACAAAGCTGCACGTGATTTTTTTCTCTCTTTTTCTGGCGATAAAAAGCGGTGAAAATTTATTCAGCAGTAGCAAAGTTTTCACGCTCTTTTGCAGGAGAAACGAGTGAATCTGGTCAATGTTTCATGAGTCTCCCAGACACCTTCTGTTCTTCTGCCCACTGTTTTCTCCGTCCGCCTCTTGAAGCTGCTTCAAAAATGAGCTCAAACTTCTCGAATACATTTTGTTCTTCTGTGGAAGCAACAACAAAAAGAATAACTTTTGCACTTCTCTCGAGCTCTCTGGATGGTTAGAAACTGCATGGAAAAATTTCCGCTCGCCCGTTCGGTAAATCTCTCTGTCATTCAGCAGTGGTCACAAACTCACACGCGCGCTCGTGCGAAGCCCTGTTTGTGTGAAGCCCTGCGTGAGGGCGCCTGCGTGTGTGCGTGTGTGTGAGAGAGAGAGAGATTTAAAAAGGAAAAAAAAAGCGGGCTCGCAGTCGTCTGCGCTGCAAACAAAGACACAATATGCAATCATGAGGTCGCCATTTCAAGACGCTCTTGCTGCTGGAGGCCACCTCGGAGCAGAAGTCGTTGCTGGAGTTGCAGTCGCTGTTCTTCTCTCTCCTCTCCCACCTGTTGAGCGCGTCCACGCAGGAAACGTGGGTGCACTTTTTAAGGGGAGGAAGTGAGAATGGACCAAAAAGCCTTCTCTTTGGCTGCTTCCTCGCACGTGCAAGCTTGAAGAATGCAGTCGTGATGACGATTATGTAGTCTGCGCATTCCCAAAATTCGCGCTGCCTAATGAACAAAGAAAAACCAACGACTGAAGCATTAATAAGCTGCAGCCAAGAATCAGGCCCAAACTTTCGAATTTCTGGCAAGCACGATGGAATGAAAATCCATCCATTCCACAACAACAACAACAACAAGTCTTGAAAAAAAAAACCTAAGTCGTTGTCAGCTGCGGGACGTCGGAGCCGAGGAGGCAACACCCCGAGGGGCCCAGAGAGGTTTTTCTCCTTCCGCTGGACCGACAGGGTGCAGTTAACTTGGGAGAAAAAAACCCGCTCATTTGCTTGAGATTAGGGGTGTGGTCGAGTTCAAGACTGGCCGGGTTCTAAAAAAGTTGTCGACTGTTTGACCAATTTACTGGGCAAGCTTGGCCTCTACAGTACTGATCTGGTCGAGAGTCAGACGCATCCAGAGTCCGTGGGGCCCATATTGAAACCATCATTGAGGCCCAAACTGTCAATTTATCGACTGTTCACGTTGTACATGTGCAGAATATGGTAGCAAGTACTGTGGGTGGTATCGTGTAGTCGACACATTCACAGCATGGAGAGACATTTTTAGTTGTACACATGGTAGTAAGTACTGCGGTGATGCCGCGTATCTGGCAAATTCACAGCATATAGAGGCCGCTCTGCTGAGGCCCCGCTGAGGCCTACTGTGTCACTTCTATTTCAGGAAAAAGCATTACATTACAATGTTGATGTTTTCTGCCTCCTCCATAAAGTTGTGAGGATAAAATGACGTAAGATTATCCCTGTACGTCGTAAATAAACACCAAGCCAAGCCCCACATATCCAGAGCTTGAGCTTGGCTTGGTTTTTTGGCTTGAAATGCATCCCCAGTGTGTGCAACCACAGATGAAGGCATTCCATGCTGACGTGTGAATGCATACGGTGTCTTGCAAGAATGTGAATTCATTATGATCAGCTCATGACGCAGTCCATGATCAGGCTGATGTTGCACAGCTTAATGTGCAGCATTGTGAAGGAGGAGGGGAAAAAAACCACTTAGGCTCTTAATCTGAGAAAATTTAACGGGAAACTAAGTGTTTGGGATTGACAGGAGGAGCAGAAGAGGGAGAGAAAAGTAATCTCACCTATGGCAGTTTTAGAGCGCGCGTGTGCGTGTGGAGAGAGAGAGAAGAAGAAGGCAAAAGCAACGGGATCTGACCAAATTGTGCTGCCGAACACGCACACGGGCGCGCGCAAGCACACGCACGCACGCACAGCAGAGCTACACATGGAGGAATCAATTTGAGAAGCTGTCACAACTCTGCTTCGACAGATTGGTACTTCTGACGATAAAAAATGTCCTGTATTGCTATGAGGGCCTTGCTATTATGAGTGTTATTTCACTCATCACTGAAGAACAATTTGGAGAACTGCCAGACTGAGCTTGCGACCAGGGAAGTCAACTTTTCGTTCGCTTTCACAGGCTCGGACCAAGTATGACTTGTGAGGGGTTACAGCAGAATTAAAGAGATAAGTGCAGGGGAGCAAAGGGAAGCCTAATGTGATCTTTACATACTCTATAGACCACTGTTATGACAAGTCAGCTCTCGATTTTTGAGAAATATCCTTCTGCGTTGTCTAGGTGTATGACAACAGAAAACTTCTTTGAATGTGAACCAGGATTCTTTCTTCTTTGTGGCACAATTATGCCACAGCATAAGATGACAAGGAAAATTGTGTCGATTCCTGATTCAACGATATCTTCCATCAGTAGCAAATAGGCACTCCTTAGCATGTGACATTAGAACCACCAGGGGTTCCACACGAAATGATACAGAAATCAGACCAAGTTGACGTGAAAAGTAACAAATAGTTATAATGATCAATATATGAATGTCGACACTTAAAATCATCATCCCAGGCCTCCCCAAAACTAGGCATTGTGTACCAAAAATACCTTTACAGTGAACAATTTGATACGGACACCCCAGTACTTATAAAATAGTAGTGATAAAATGATGTGCGTGACGACAGAACAGTTGGTTAAACACAGACATGATGGCTTGTTTGCGATCAGGTTTCACAAGCCCAAAGTAGCCGCCAGCCGTCGCTATAGCATTAAAACAACATTAGCAGTGTCAATGACAGTGTTTTAGTCACTATTTGCTGGTGACCAGGTTCTGCTGAGCCAAAGCTGCCCAATCCACCAAAACTGAAACTAATGTCAAAATCATGTGAGGTGTCAACAATGAACTTTGTAGGTCAAAGACATAATTTCTAGTGCGGGACCAGGTTTTCCCAGTCCAAAAGTAGCCAGACAAAATCAGCTGATGCGATTGGGTTAGAACAGCGTTAGCAGCATCAATTCTAGTGTTAAACATCACTTCAGGTTAAGTGTGTCCAGAGAAAACTTGGATAAGATCTCAACGATTGAACAGAGTGAAAATTGAAAGCTGCCTCCCAACACCAAATTAGGTCACAGTCCTCATCAAACCTTTTCAAAATTACGTTTATTTCAAAATTTAACGTTGTTGCACAGCGAGTAATTTTACAGAAAAAACCTCGATGAGCAGCAAACATGGACTGAAAATCGACTCATTGATTAGGGTCATTAAAACAATAGTGAAGTTTGCTGCTTCCAGTGGGCAAAACTTTCGACCGCAAATCATGCCCGGTCAGAAAACAAATTAGAGAAATCGACTAATTCACCAATTGTCGATAGATAAATACATACATAAAAAACAGGAACAAATTGGCTCATAACTTTAATGTCTGGGAGGTCGTAATAACTCGGCAGAAATAGCTGAGAGAAAGAGACAAAGAGAGAGTGCGGTGAAATCAAACCAGGATTTCCACCGTCCAATAAAGGAATTTCATTTCTACTTTACTGCGTATTCGTGTGTAAGACTCATACAAGCCTTGTTCTGTCTCTCTCTTTATGATGTAGACGTGCATGCATCCTTTTACCCAGGCACGATTGGGTTTACTCATAATAGAGTCAGGAAAGTTTTTTTCCTGTGAAGTGTAACAAGTGTACCCAGACTCTCTTCTCTCTACTACACGAGCATGCATGTAGAATGTAGACGTGCGGAGAGAAATTTCTTCTTCTGCCATCCAGGCACAAAGCTATGTACTGGACCGTGCATAGCATACATATGTTCCGTCTATCTGTGTGTGTGTGTGTGTGCGCAGTATGCGGACGCAAAAGTTTCAGTCACACAAAAAAGAATCCATTATATTGTGTTCCTTGCAGACGAAAGTGGACGCCTGTAAAGTGTTCATGGCCTATTAATGTGTACAGTGTGTCCCAAAATTACAGTGGAAAGTTCCCACCTTCTTGTACGCATTAAGCTACTTCGAATATGTCGGTTTGAGTTTTTCGGGGTGAAAAATTAAACACTGCTACAGCTGGTAAAAGTTTCACTTTTGGAAGGAAGGTTGTTTTACTATGGGCAAGTTTTAAGTCAAAGTTGTGTATCGTACTGTGTTTAGCGCACGCGTATTTCTTCAGCCATAACTTTTGACTAAATTGAGCTACAGGAGTGGTTCACCCCACTATGGAAAGCTCAGAAGCTTCTCTAAAACTAAACTGATATGCACTTTTGCTCTAGGACTACCCATATTTCCACGATATAGGATCAAAGTTATGACCTGTTGCAGAACTTACTATGTAGCACTTTAACTGTAATGTGAACAAATGGGTACGCCCAGAGTAAAAGTCCTCATCAGTCCATTTTTAGAGGAGCTGCTCACCTTTGGATGAATCACTTCTGTAGCTCAATCTGGTCAAAAGTTATGGCGGAGGAAATAAGTGTGCTCTACATACAGTATGCTAAAAAAAATTTGAGTTAAAAGTGCCCCGACGAAATGGTCATTAAAAACTTATTGTATTTCCTAAAATCGAAATATTTTTGTCAAAGGCTAAAAACCGAATGTTTGTGGAAATTAAATTACAGTCAAATCTTGATTTTGGGTTGTCATCATTACTCGAGCAGTGAGCCTAATTAAAAACATGAAAGATCACATAGGAGAAAGAGACAAAAAAATCCTGACTGAGGAGACGCCTGCAAGTGATGCTGAGGCTTGTGGGCTGTGCTGAAGTTCTTGATTCATATTGTTGGCGAATCTCCTGCAGCAAAGCCGCGTGACGACTTCTTTTGCACGTCGTTGCCATTTGTAATATCTCAGAGATGACTAAGCTGATTTGGATGTTTCGGGGTGCAATGGAAAGTTGATACTCTCATGAAACTTTTTTTCTTTTAAGCGTGTACAAAAAGTCGAATGTACAAGAGATGTTATAACCTTTTGAAGTGGACCAGAACCCATGGGACACCCGGTATACTTACCAGCACGAGGACCAGGTTTGCGGGTGGGGTGAGGGGTGGGGGTCCGAGGGGCTGTCAGGAAGCCCATGAGGGCCATCAAAACTCTCAAGGGTGATCAGAAAAAGGAGGGATCCATTGGCGTCACGAGCACGAACAGGCAATTTCAAGCTAAACGCACGATTTCTTCTAAAATGCCTTACATTAAAGTAGTAGACGCTGTCAACACTATGTAGAGCCCAAGAGGCCATTGTTCTGTTGCCTGGAGAAACGAAATCTTCTTTGGGGAACCACAGGTGGAGAAACAATTGTCAGTCTTGGAATATGTCCCAATTTCTTGCACTGACGATGACACCAAAGCAAAGCTGGACACTTCCTCTACGACGGCTGATCGTGATGCACTCGATTCTCGGAGCAAGACTTTCTTTTCACGCTGACAAGATGAAATTTTGTTACTTGTTCTTGTCGAAGAAGTGCAACAACTGTCACCTGTTTGCATCCCAAGCGTCAGCAAATCGAAATCCCGCAGTTTTGCACACTCAACACTTTCAGTTATTTTGGGATTCAGCATTTTTCCTTAAAAAAGAGCCTCTTACGCAATCAACGATTTTGTATGACCCTTAATTCAGTCTGCTTTAAAGGAACTAAAGAGGGTCGTGAGTACCAACGTATGCATATCTGTATGTATACGTATACTTTGCGTTATAGAGACTCCACTTGAATCCATCCAGTGAAATGGAATGACTCATTCATCAGTTCCTGGGTCCCTTTTCTGTCTTTAAATTTTTATAGACGCAGTGAATAAAGATGTTAGGTCAACATTTTGAACTAGACCGGCTTAGTCACGTTTCAGATGCTAAAGTGCTGCTCTGCAGTCAAGTGAAATTGAAATGAAAGTGTGTTTAGCTTTGCCTTTCAAAGCTGAACATCTTTGTTATAAACTGAGCTGATGCTGAAAGAGATGGAGGCCTTTTTCTAAATTTTTGTCTACATTTTTGCCTTTTGGAATTAGGTGACAAACCTAAGACGCACTCAGCAAGATTCCACTATTTTTACTTATTGGCGTCGCGTACCAAGCATGCACGCTCTATGCATGTATGTATGCATACCTCCTTTCTTAAAGAGAAAATAAAGTATCACGTGTACTTTTTTCTCTCTGTATAGTGCGTTGAGTGAGAGTGCCTTCTTACTGACAAGGGGAAAAAAATACAAGTATCAAATTCTTTGATATCTTTCAAACATCGACTCCCTCGGCCTGACGTGACGAATGTGATCAATTCTGGAGTGAGGTAATGTACAGAAGTGTCGTTGAACGCAAGATTGTACACACAAACAGTTACGAACTAGAAGGAAATCAAGGTTGCCAGGTGTTTTTTCATCCATTTCCCCCCTTATTTTTGGCTCTTGTTCATTTTTCACCACTGCCTATCTATCTCTATATATGGCTCATCCGTTTTTGAGTCCTCCCTGCCCATTTTTAGCTATTTCACATCCATTTCTATTCACTGCCCTCGTCTATTTTATCTTTATCAGTTTATTAATCTCCCGCTAAATTTCACCTGGGAGGTTTCGGGTTCATAAGACCCTCACTACCTCGTCTTCTCCCACCTCGAGTATTGTTTTCCGGGTGTTTGGAAGTTGACAACTGATTCTTGCGGACGTGGAAAAGTACAATTACGTGGTTACAGGGAGACTCCCTAAAAAGCGAGTTCAGTCACGAAATATTCACACTCTCCCTCTTCCTTTTGCACTGTGAATCAAAATATCATTTAACGTCGGTATCAAACTACGACGTTTCTGGTTATGCATCAAAGATTAGCTGTTGTTGGCTTTGAAAAGCGCCAAACAATCAACTCTCACCGGCCAGCGATTTTGCACGCAAAACTCGAGAAGACGACGACCAAGACCGAGCAAATCTTATTTACACATGCACAGTGGTGTTCATATCAGGTTTTAAGCTTCAACGGCTGGAAACAGTAACAACATCTGACCAGAGATCGAGTCAAGAAATGGCTTCGATGCCCGCCTGAAGGCCTGAGCCAGGGTTGCCAACCTGGCGTTTTCTAATCCGCCTTTTCTTATTTTTAGATTTCAAGCACACCTGTCGTAAATAACCTTGGTCCTCGTAAGGCACTCTATTTACTGTTCGGCTTTTTCTTTCCAGCGGCTTCGCGTGATGACACAAAGCTGGCAATCCTGGCTTCAGCTGCACCACTTGAGGCTTCCACAGCCTCCTCGCATGACAGCCCGAAAAAAAACCCACTCTGAGTGGACACCAATGTAATAACTCTATTAATGTTAGGAGAGAAGAAGTCTGCTTTTATCATTTTTAAAACTTTTCTTGGACTCCTCCACTCGCATGAACTCTTTGAGGAGAGGCTCAAAAGGTTTTGCTCTCGGGAACCACATGATACCGTCACACATATTTTCCCAGGAAGGGCGGAAAAAACACTGACTTCTCTTTCATTCTCTCTTCCAGACTCCTGCCCTGAGAGAGCTGAAAGAGGAATTTTTCAAGCTTGGGAAAAGATCACAGAGCTGGTCTATTTTTGAAAAATTACCTCTTTTTTGTCCAAGCTGCATACGCGGTGTAAAGCAGTCAACAGCTCCAAACGTAGCGTTAGTTCACTGTTGCCCTCATGCGTGAAAGATAGAATTTCTACGTTCTGATAACTGCCAAACTAATGACCCCTTGATACCTGCGCACCTTTGTACGCACAACACTGGAGGTCAAAAAATTTGCACGCACCTAAGTGATTCAGTGTTGTTTCAAGAGTGCTAAATACAGTCGGGTGCGGCTGTATTTAGCCGCGTTATTATTTATTGCGGCGGGTTTTTTGTTGTGTTGAACAATGTTGTGGCAATTAAAGTATGTCTTTTCTAGTACCCGGGGGTCGAATCTGCTCCGGTATTTACGTACTGTTATACCGTAGGACTGTTTTTTCCTGTTTCTACCTCTTAACTGACTCATCTAAACACACTCATGCGCTTTTTTTGACAATCATACATATACACTTTTCTGTTGAGTTAGCTATGAAAGAAGTGGGCATAAGTCGTAGTCATGCCATACATTGTCATGATTACCCAGGAGGTACTTGAACAACTACTGCCTGGTTCCCAAATGGTACCTATTGTTCCGGGGACCCGAATCCCCCGGACAACTTGGTACCCTGACAGACTTGTCCGGGTGATTTTTACAAGCAGATTTGCTAGGTGCCGTGACCAAAGTCGACTGTAACTTCTGTGCTCCGTTGTTTCACTGCTTGAGTACATTCGGGTCAGGAAGACCTGGTCACACACCTGCAATTTTGTCTCAATCACATTAGGTACTGTGTCACACACCTGACGTTATTTTTTCACAAATGCAATGTTTAGCGATAATGACTATCTATTTGCTACTGCAGCAATATGTCGCTAAATGTGAAGTTGACTGCACTTCACTTCGAACAAATAGAGCTTTGGCAGAGACGATCGCTGCAGTCGAGGTTGCGTGACTGATCCGCATCATTGCGGTGGCTTGGAGGAAGCCGACAGTAGCACATTTGGTGCTCCAGACATGCGCACCTCACACATGGTTTTGGAATTGGCACGAATCCAGTCGTAATCTTTCTTCTTGCTTTGACCAAACCCCTTCCTTTACACTGTTACTCAACCGCGCATGCCCTCCAAGAACAGTCAAGCACCTGATGGTATTTCTCACTCTACTTTTCCCACTGCTCCGGGGTGAATTCGGTGGGGGGATGAGGGAGAAAGGGGTAAAAAAAACCTTTTTCGCCCCCCCTCCTTCCTAATTTGGCACCTGCGCAATGGGCCTTGCAGAGGGCACAACGCGCAGGACCATCAATCCGACACAACCTGGGCGAAAGCGAGCATGCAGGTGTAAAACGGAGACTTCTTGAAACATTGCAAAACTTCTTTTTTTTTTTCGCCCGGTAGCACAATTTTCAGTGCAGTGAGCTTTAGAGGTCAGTCACTCTGGACGATTTGTCTCGAGGAAATGGAATTTTGCAAGCAAATTTTCTTCTTCTTCCAGAAGGTGTTTGCAATGTTGCAATATTACATTGATTGATGTTCAGGTGGGATTTGACGCTCAGCCCGTCGGACTCCTTCGAGACATCAGCCGAGGTGACGTCGTTATTCCTACTTGCAAGGAGAGAAGATGCCGCGCAAATGGGCGTGCCTCAGAACTGACGTTCAAACATTGAGATGAGAGTCAAGAATCGAGGCTCCAAGAGTCGCTCGTGAGTGACCTCGGCGCTGGAGAGGACGAGCAAGAGGGAGATGATCCATCAGTTCCTTCACTTAAGTCCCCTCGTTGC